>Ga0210410_10006021_pt1 | contig 10541 bp, 9 predicted proteins | sample IncBWC4MmetaG_FD_161058 | JGI IMG/M metagenome (GOLD analysis project Ga0210410, IMG submission 161058) | Forest soil microbial communities from Barre Woods Harvard Forest LTER site, Petersham, Massachusetts, United States - Inc-BW-C-4-M | ecosystem: Environmental > Terrestrial > Soil >... | reverse complement strand
CGTCCTGTGCGCGCTCGATAATATCAGCCTGTTCGCGCAAACGTTCCTCCGTTCGCTTTCGCTCCGTCACATCTGTCCATACCCCCACCATTTGTTGCGGTTTGCCGACCGCATCGCACACGACGCGGTTCTTGTCTTCCACCCAGTGGTAACTGCCATCCCTGTGTCGAAGCCGGTATTCCATCGAATAGCTGCTGCCCTTTATGGCTTCATTCATTACCCCGACAGCTCGATCTCGATCTTCCGGATGCAAACTATCTAACCACCACTTATAAGTCATCGACTTCGCCACGGTGACTCCAAGCAAACGCTCAATATTTTCGCTCACCAGGATTGGAACGACTTTCTCATGCTCTATATTTAGGACGTAAAGAACCGCCGGGCTGTGAGCGAGTAAATGGTGCAGCTGTTGATCCGCAGCTCCCGGCTCACCTACAGCCCGCTGACGTTCGGTGCTCCGAACTTCTTGTCCAAGGTCTGCCGAGCTGGCAGCGTCAAGAACCGATTGTTGAACTGGCGCCGCCATGATCGAGGCGTGGCCGCGCGCCGCATCAGGTCCATTATTACTAGGGGAATGTTTTAACTTCTGGTTTCTCGTAGGCAAGGACCTATCGACCGTACATACTTACCGCGCCATTAGGAAAATCCTTAGACACGGTTACGTAAAAGTACTTAGGCTAACGAGTCGTGACCTTTCATTCCGCTGGACCTTCTCCCGGTACGAGCCCGGAACGCATCGCTTGACGCACCAAGCTTGGAATATCGTTAATTCCCAGACGTTGCATCAATTGCGTGCGATGCGCTTCGACGGTCTTAACGCTTAATTTCAAAAGAAAGGCGATTTCCTTTGTATTATTGCCCTCCGCAATCAGTTGCAGGATTTCACGTTGCCGGGAGGTCAATTTCGCTAATGGATCGTATCGAACACCAACCTTCTCCATATCCCCGGGGGTCAGGTGTTTGGAGATAGTCGGGCTAAAGTAAAGTTCCCCGTCTGTGACCCCTTTGATGGCAGCTTTCAGCTCGGTAACGGCATCCTCTTTAATCAAATAACCGCGAGCCCCGGCCTGTACAGCCTGCACGACATACTCGTGGTTTGCGTGCATCGACAAGACAATCACCATCGCATTCGGGAATTCTCTGGTAATGCGCGCGATTGCCTCCAAGCCGTTCAATTTCGGCATGGCAATATCTATTAAGATCACGTCCGGCCGGTGCTTCTTGAACAAGTCGAGGGCTTGACGACCGTCACTGGCTTCGGCCACGACCTCGACCGCCGGAATCTGCTTTAGAAGCGCGCGAAAGCCGGCGCGGACAAGTTGGTGATCATCGGCCAGCAGAATCCGGGTCTTTTTCCTGGAGGGGTCCAGCATACTTTCTTAAGTCAAAGTGCTGCGGGCATGACCGTGTTCGGCTTGATCAGCCTCCAACCCAGATTTAGACGGGCCGTAACTTCGCTAAAATTGTGAAATCCGACCGGCTTCACAATGTAGTTTGCGGCTCCGAGTCGACGACATTCACCGATATCGCGGACCCGAGCTGAAGCGGTAAGAACGATTACAGGGATGTCGCGCGTGCGCTCGTCGGCTTTGAGTCGGCGCAATACTTCCAGCCCCCCAGTTCTTGGCAGGCTCAGATCAAGCAAAACGATCTGAGGATGTGAAGCGCCGCCACGCGCCGCGTGAGCGCCAGTTCCAAAAAGAAAATCCAGAGCTTCCACTCCGTCGTGGACCACGTGCACCGGATTTGTGATCCTGGCTTGAATGAAAGATTGCTTCATCAGCTCGACGTCCCGCGGATTATCTTGCACGAGCAGGATTTCCACCGTCTGCTTCGCTTCGTTGTCCTTACTGGCTTGTTCGAAAAGCGCTGAGACCGAAAGTTGTAACGCCCGAGCAAGTTTCTCGATGCTATCCATGGACGGATTCCGCGCTCCTCGTTCCAGATCGGAAACATAAGTCCGATGAAGACCAGCGCGGTGGGCGAGTTCTTCCTGCGAGATGCGCAGCGAGGTACGCTTTGTCTTGATGGCCATTCCCAGCAAGATTCTCAAATCAATTGTCGCCATGATTTGGGACATCTTACCGGCATGCACCACAGACAATGAGTGACAGTAGACAATCGTCGACAAGATCATGCGGATACGAATTTCCACGTCTTACTACGACTTTTCGAAAACGAAGTTCGTAAGAATCTTTGCAACCCCGAAAATCGTTAAATAATACCGCGACTCTCACAGTGCCATACTCGGCCCCCAAGTTGTCATCGGAAATGAGGAGAAATCTTAAATCAGGCCGGAAAAACCCTTACATCGACAATCTCGGACTCAAAGGAATCCCCTATCGCTCGGCCGAGACCAATCCATTGCGAATCGCATATCGCACCAGGCCGGGAATGTCATGGATGTTCAATCGGTCCATGAGTTGCAGCCGGTGCGATTCGACCGTCTTAATACTGATGTCCAGTTGCGCTGCGATCTCCTTCGCATTTTTTCCCTCGGCAATTGATTGTAAAATCTCCCGTTGACGCGAGGTCAGCTGCTCGAGCGCGGTGACGGCTCCGCCAACACGTTGCAAGTAATCGTCGATCACGGTGCGCGAAATGGACGGGCCGAGGTAGATCTTGCCCTGAATCACTGAATTAATTGCCAGCTCCAGCTCTGCGGTCGCCGAATCCTTCAGCATATAGCCGGAGGCGCCTTCCCGCAGTGCGCGAATGACATATTCTTCACTCGCATGCGCTGAAAGGATGATCACTTTTACGCTCGGAAAATCTTTCGTGATTCGCGGCAGCGCCTCTAATCCTCCAAGCTCCGTCATGGCAATGTCCATCAGCACAATGTTTGGCAACTCCGATCGCACCAACTCCAGCGCCTCTCGCCCCGTGCCAGCTTCGCCGACAACTTCGATGCCAGGCAGCTTTTCCAAGAGCGCGCGGATGCCCGCGCGCACCAGCGCATGATCGTCCGCCAACACAACGCGAATGGCGCTCACGCAGTTTCCGGGGAGAGAGGTTCGACGGACACCAGCGGAAACCACGCCCGGATTTCGGTGCCCCGGCCGGGGGCAGAGTGGATCTCGAGACCGCCGCGCACGAGCAACGACCTTTCCTTCATGCTCACCAGGCCGAGGGTGGAATGTTCCGGAGCCCTTTGCTGCATCACCACTGGATCGAAGCCGGCGCCGTCGTCGCGCACACTCAGCCAGAGGCGCTCCGCCTCACGCCACAGCTCGACGGAGACACTCTTCGCGCCCGAGTGCCGGATGATGTTGGTGATCGCTTCCTGCGCGAGGCGAAAACAAGTCGTTTGGGCGGCCGGATCGATCTCCAGGCCGTTGACGTCGGCGGTGAAGGTCGCGCGCAATTGGGCGCGCTGCGCCTGCTGGTCCACCAGCCAGCGCAACGTGGGGACAAGTCCCAGCTCGTCGAGCAGCGGCGGACGCAGATTTAGCGAGAGTTCTCTCACCTGTTTGAGCAGGCGATCAAGAAGCTGGACGCTATCATCGAGCCGGCCGATGGCTCCAGCGGGCAAATCCGGGGTGATCATCTTCAAATTGATCTTGGCCGCGCTCAGGGTCTGGCCGATCTCGTCGTGCAATTCCCGCGCAAGGTGACGCCGTTCCTCTTCCTGAATGTGGAAGATCTGGCGAGAGAGAATCCGCAACTCACGAGCCGCCAGACTCACTCGCGCTTCGCTTTCAGTTAAGGACCGCTCCGCGCGGCGGCGTTTCACGAGATTAGCACCCAAACCGGTTATAAGCAGTCCTTGCAGAAGGCAGATCGAAACACCGGCTGTGATCCACGCCCAATAGCGATCCCACGCCGTCGGCTCGCGGAATAAGACCGTGCTACCTGGCGGCAGTAGTTTCTGGTCGATCTTCCACCGCTGGAGCTCGCGCCAGTCGTAATGCGGAGGCAGGCGCTCGATCATGGTTGGAGGAAAACTGGATGCCGGTTCGCCACGCAAAATGCGAATCGCGATCCGCCCAGCTTCCTTCCCGACGCGCTCGCTCTGGTAAAGGCGCCCACCCACAATCCCGACGCCCAGTTGATGCTCGAAAATGGAATTGATCGGAGCATTCGCAACGGCATGGAGGCGTCGCAGCGACTCGTCGGCATTGAGGGTCACACCTGCAGCATCGCGCAGCAGCAGGAGAAAAAAAATGTAGGAGTCTGGCGGCAACTTCGAGACCCGCTCCTGCATTTGCTTGAAGGAGAGATCGCTGAAGTAAGTGAAGTTAATCCGGCCTGCGAGTGGTTCGGCTGCCTCTTGAAACACGCCCTGCCAAAGACGTTCGAGGGGCGTTGCGCCCACGATGACCGCGATATTTTTTGTCGCGGGCGCGATTTGCAACATGTCTTCAAGCAAGCCGGGAATTTCATATACCTGCCCGACGTAGGCCGCGTTCTTCTCAAGTGCGCCCGGCGGCAGTAACCGGCGATCGGCTGAAGCGTAAAGGATGGGAGTTTCCGGAAAAAGACGGTCGCGATAAGTTGCCACGAAGATGGATGCGGGTCCTCCGATCGGCACGACCAGGTCGGGCTGCCATTTAGCCTGGCGCTTTTGCAGATAATCAACAATCGCCTCCTGCATCTCGCGGTCGGGATAACGCGCCATGTCCAGCGAGACCTCGTCGAGATCGACGCGGTCACCCATCTTGCCCGCCAACTCGGTCTCGAACGCCCCGGACTCGACCGTGAAGGGCGGCGAAGCACTGCCAAAGGAATGGACCAGGAGAACACGCTTCGGCTCCGCCGCGACCGCGTTGCTCGTGAAGAGTAACGGGATTAGCGCAGCGATCGCGATGACCAGAAACAACGGCGCACCCCGCATTTTCCGGGCATCACGTAGCCGTAACCCACCGCCTAATTCCGCCATCGCGATATCCATCAAGACCGGATTGGACAGTTTCGACTTCACTGATGCAAGCGCCTCTCGCCCCGTACCAGCTGCGCCGACAACCTCGACACTAAGAATCTTCTCCAGCAGTGCGCGAAAACCAGCACGGACGAGGGCGTGATCGTCCGCCAGAGCAACACGCGAGTCAGATTCATTTTCCAATCACGCGGCCTTCCCGCTCCGGCAAAGGCATCAAAGGCAGAGACACTTCAACCGTCGTCCCGTTGTTTGGTGACGAGATGATTTTTGCTCGAGCATCGACCAAGACAGCGCGTTCTTTTATTCCGACCAGGCCGAGTCCAACCGCTTGGGCTTGCACAGCATCGGCGTCAAACCCCCTGCCATTATCGCGCACCTGCAACCGCAGGTTTCCGTTTTCGCAACGAAGATCGACATCGATCCGCGTTGCATTTGCGTGACGCACTGCGTTTGTGATCGCTTCCTGGCCGATTCGAAAACAAGTTGTCTGAATCTCCGCATCCAGATTCTCCGGCACATTCTTCGCGGACAAATGCACGGCCACCGATGCATGGCGCCCCTGTTGATCGAGCAATGAACGGAGCGCGGGAACTAATCCCAAGTCATCCAGCATCGACGGGCGCAAATCGAGCGAAATCTGCCGCACTTGGCCAAGCAACTTTTCGAGAATTGCAGCGGTTTCGTCAATTCTCTTCGATTTCGCACCATCCGATTCCTTTGTCGCAGCGTCTAAATTGATCTTTGCCCCTGTCAGCGCTTGACCGATTTCATCGTGCAATTCACGCGCAAGATGCCGGCGTTCCTCTTCCTGGACCTTAACCCGACGCCGCGAAAGAATCTTCAGTTGCCTGTGAGCCTCCTCCAAATCTTTCTCAGCCAGCTTGCGCTCGGTGATATCCTGAAAGCAATTCATAGCTCCTACCAGTTCTCCTTTACCATTTCTCAAAGGAGCGATATTCACCAAGGTTGTTATGCACGATCCGTCGGGCCGCTCGATCACTACTTCCAGATCGTGGGCCGGGACTCCAGTCCGGAGCGCTTCCGCCATTTTCGATTCCTCGTGGGGCACGAGCTTGCCCTCGGGAGAATAAAGGCGCAAAGAGGCGCAATAACGCTGCGCCGTATCCCCCAGTTTTGGCTCGCGTCCCCATAGTTCCACGGCGCGATGGTTGTAGATCTGAATTATCCCAGACGTGTCGCACACATAGACGGCTACAGGCATCAATTCCACCAACCGGCGAAATCGCTGCTCGCTTTCACCCAATGCCGCCGTCCTCTGCAGCACCTTCTTTCTAAGTGTGCGATTCCACACGGTCAGGCCCGCGATAATTAGGAGCGCCGCCACTACCGTGTAGCCCGCGTAGGTAAGATATTGTCCAATCCTGTTTATCGTGCGGCCGAACCATTTCTCATTGATTTGGTTTAACTCGTCGGGTTCGATGGCCGCGAAACCCTCCGACACCGTGCGGAGCAGCGCCGTATCTCCTTTGCGCACGGCGCGTCGGAGTTCGTCATGGAACATCGGCACCGAATGCCGAAACTCACCCTCAATGCCCGCCTTATTTAAAAGATAAAGTGCCGACGGGTTATCGATCACAAAGACGTTGATTTTGTGCTGCTTCGCCGCATCGATCATCGCGTCGTAATTTTGAAACAGGATCACGGTCGTCACCCCGTTCGCCTTGAGCTTGTCAAGATGCTGGTCGCCTGCCTTGACCCCCACCGGAAATCCTTTCAGCGACGCGATATCGGTAATACCGGAAATGTCGTTGCGAAAGAAGACCGACGCTTCGATCGGGGTATAGGCCGGAGTGAAATCAAAGTACTCCCGGCGCTCAGGCGTCTCGACGATGGAGTCGATCACGTCGAACTCGCCCGCGCGCATGCGCCGCAACGCTTCGCCCCAGTCCATTGCCTGAATCTCGACCTTAATCCCCGTCTTCTTTTCCCACGCCAGCCATTGATCGATCACGATGCCCTGCAACTTGCCTTCGTCCGATTGAAACGAGTAGGGCGCATAGACGTTATCCGTCACCACCCGGATGGTTCGCGGCGTCTCGATGGTCGTCTGCGCCACGACGCCGAACGAAACCAATGCCAGCATGAGCAAGGCGAGCCCCAGGCCTGCCGAGTCGCGCCTATAGAAGTCCCTCGACCGTCGCCCGTTTCGGCCTGGCGCCCCTCCGCGATTCGTTCTGGGGAGCATGCTCTTAATAGTACAGTACAATCGAAATTCAGGCCTGCGCGGCCTTTAACAAACCGCATTTTTGCCGAAATTTACTACGCTGTTTTCCGATCGAACTTGAAGCGCGGTATCAGGCAGCGAAGACTTCGAGAAACGCGACTTCGAAGGCAAGAGCTTCCTGAATGTTGCGGCCGAGATTATCCCGCAATCCTTCTAGTCGCTGGATCCGCTTTAGCACTTCCGACACGGTGAAGCGTTCCGCCAGAGCGGCGGTTTCCTTTTTTGCCGCGGGCAAATCGCGCCGCGAAATTTTCGTACAGGCGCGCAAAATGTCTGTCCACCATTCAAGCAAGACTTCAACCAGCATCGCGCGACGCTGAATGTAAAGACTCTCGGTCAATGCCTTGTAATAATCTTCGCGATCGTCCAGCCAGGCGCCATCGGTCGAATTCCGGTAACGCGCTTCCTCGCTTTTCAAAGCCTCGGAGGTTTGCGTTTTGATTTCTTCGCGCACTTTTCCCAGCAACGACTGCATTCCTTGGCCGATACGATAAGATTGCTGGACACCCCATTTTGTTTCTCGCGCGGAGTCGCGAAGTAATTCCACTAGTTCAGCGCGCTCCGGCATTTCAATTTCTTCGCCGTTCGCCGCCAGCGGAATAGAAATGCAACGCGATACAATCGTGTCCGGCAACGCTTCCGGCAGCGAGCTCAACAAAAGCAACAATGAATTGGCGGGTGGTTCTTCCAGCGTTTTGAGAAATGCGTTCGCCGCCTGTGGCTGCAACCGGTCCGCTTCGACGATGATTGCCACTTTGCGACGGCCTTCCGCAGCACGCATTTGAAGTCCGTGTTCCAGCTCGCGAATCTGTTCGATCAAGATCCGTCGCGATTTCGATTCCGGTTCGGCCACAAAAATCTCCCGCGCCTTCGATGAAAAAACGTCGTCGGCATCCGTCCCGTTGACGGTGCTGGCCAATTCCGCGGCCACTTGCCGTTTACCGCTCCCGGCCGGCCCTGAAATCAAATAGGCGTGGCCCAAACGTTTTTGATTGTGCGCGCGCCGCAAAAGCCCAATCGCTGATTTGCGAGTGAAAGCCATATCAATCCGCCGGCTTCACCAGATTTGGAAAACGCCAACAGAGCGTTTCCCAAATTTCCTTCTCGATCTCGTGCGGCGACTGCCAGCCCTTTACGACGATAACTCGGTCTCGCTGCCACTTGGCCAGCTCCAGATAACCGTCGCGAACCTGCTCATAAAACTCGTCCGATTGTTGTTCCATCCGGTCCGGCCGCCGCGGCTGCTTCATTCGGGAGCGCGCCGTTTCGAGGTCGACATCAAGCCAAAATGTAATGTCGGGAACACAATCACCGACAGCGAACGTGTTTAATTGTCGCACAATCTTTCGATCCAGTTTGCGCGCGACGCCTTGATAAACAGTCGTGGAATCGAAAAAACGGTCCGCGATTACGCATTTGCCGCTATCCAACGCGGGCTTGATCACCTCACGGACCAGCTGACTTCGGCTTGCCTCAAAAAGAAGCAGTTCCGTCTCCGGAGTCATCCCCGCGCTTTGCGGCGCGAATTGCAACAGCTCGCGGATCGATTCGCCAATCGGCGTGCCGCCCGGTTCGCGGGTGATGAGAAATGGAACGCCCAGTATCTCGAGACGGGTGGCCAGCAATTGCACCTGGGTCGATTTTCCACAACCCTCCGAGCCTTCAAACGTGACAAAAGGCAGATGCGCCATGAGCTCGAATCTTCAAACAAAGATCGACAATTGTCGAACCGCGTTAAATTGAAGCGATGAAGAATTTCTGGCTCGTGAAACAGGAACCATCCGATTACTCGTGGTCAGATTTTGTTGCTGATGGCAGCACAAGCTGGACCGGCGTCCGGAATTTCGCGGCGCGCAATAACCTTCGCCGGATGTCGAAGGGCGACGAAGTTTTGTTTTATCATAGCGGCGAAGACAAAGCGGTGGTCGGCATCGCCAAAGTCGCGCGCACTGCTTACCGCGATGCGACGGCGAAAGAGGGTGATTGGAGTGCAGTCGATCTTGCCCCGGTCAAAGCGCTACCGAAGCCGGTCACGTTACGCGAAATCAAAGCAAAACCGGCGCTCAAGAGCATTGCGCTCGTCCGACAATCCCGTCTCTCGGTCATGCCCCTGGCCGCCAAAGACTTCAAGTTCATCGTCCGGATGGCGTTGTAGCAGTCGAACCGGCTACAGTTTGCGCTTGTTTGCACGGGTAGCGGGGTCGAAAATTTGGGAAAATGACATCGGCTGTGGCCACGCAGTTTCTGCCCGTTGTCGCCGCGGCGAGTGCGACCAAGGATTCTTTGGTCGTTTCTATTCACGATGTCGCCCCCGCCACGCAACTGACCGTGGACAAGATTGTTTCCGAGCTGACAGCAAAAGGAATCCGGCATTGCTCGCTTCTTGTCGTTCCCGATTACCATCACCAGGGCGCATCGATGCAAGATCGACAATTCGTTTCCTGGCTACGCAACTTGGAAGCGGCTGGGAACGAGATCGTCATTCATGGATATTTTCACGAACGGCGGCCGCAAGCGCACGAAAGCTTGCTCGAGAAATTCGTGACCCAATTCTACACTCAGGGCGAAGGCGAATTTTACGATCTTGGATACGACGAAGCGTTTCAGCGAATCAAGACGGCTCGCGACGAGTTTCTCGCATCTGGATTCAGGCCGCGCGGTTTCATCGCGCCCGCTTGGTTGCTGAGCGGTGAAGGAGAGCGTGCAGCACGCGATGTGGAAATAGAATACACCACTCGCCTCCGAACAGTGCGCGATCTCCGCACAGGCGACACGTTTCCGGCGAGATCGCTGGTTTATAGCGTTCGCAAAAGTTGGCGACGTGCGGTCAGTCTGGCTTGGAACGCAACGCTGAACCGCGCCCTCGAGAGCAAACCGCTCGTGCGTCTGAGTGTTCACCCGCCCGATTTTTCGCATCCGGCCATTTGGCGGCAGATTGGCGATCTTATCAGTAAGATGGACGGGCGAAGGACGCCAATGACCTACCAGGATTGGATCGGAGAGCAGCGCCTCAAGCGCGGCCTCTAAATATATATGAGCAAATGTGACCTTCACATTCACTCACGCTTCAGCGCCCGCTCGGAAGAATGGCTTTTCCGCCGATTTGATTTTCCCGATTCCTATTCCGACCCGCGTGAGCTCCATCGACAGCTGCTCGAACGCGGAATGGATTTCGTGACCGTCACCGACCACGACACAATCGACGGTTGTCTGAAGATCCGCGATCTGCCGAACACGTTCATCAGCGAGCAGGTGACGACTTATTTTCCGCAGGATCCCTGCAAGATTCACATCCTGGTCTGGGGCATCACCGAAAAGCACCACGATGATATCGTTATCATTCGGGACAATATTTTTGCGCTGCAGCGCTATTTACAGAGCGGCCAAATTGCGCACGCGGTCGCGCATCCGCTCTAC
>Ga0210410_10006020_pt1 | contig 10542 bp, 8 predicted proteins | sample IncBWC4MmetaG_FD_161058 | JGI IMG/M metagenome (GOLD analysis project Ga0210410, IMG submission 161058) | Forest soil microbial communities from Barre Woods Harvard Forest LTER site, Petersham, Massachusetts, United States - Inc-BW-C-4-M | ecosystem: Environmental > Terrestrial > Soil >... | reverse complement strand
CTTTCTTGTGCCGACTCCGGCAGCTCGCAGCCGACTGCGCGGCCGAGGATGACGATGTCGTGGCGCAGCCGGAGCGAGGTGCGGAGCAGCGGGCCGGTGTCCGGACCCGCGGTGAGGCGCGCGGTGCGCTCATGCTCGGCCTCCGCGCCGGTCGCGTTCAGCTTGTTGATGAAGCTGGCGAGCTCGTCATTGATCTCGCGGAAGTCGGGCCGCTCGCCGCCGGTGTGATGGGCGATCATCTGCTTGAGCGCCGCGGCGACAAGCTCGAACGTGGCGGCGGCGGCGTCGGTCGTCTGCTCATGCGCGCGCGAGGGGAACACTAGGAAGGAGACGATGAAGCCGGTCAAGCCGCCGACCACGACCTCGAGCACGCGATCGAACGCGGATTCGGCGGGGCTGACGTGCTGGAGGGTCGGCACCAGCAGCACGATGATCGCGGTGATCGGCAGCACGTTGAAGTTGGTGCGGAACGCGGCGACGAAGGCGAGCGGCGCGACCGCCAGCGCCAGCACCGCGAACAGCGCATACACGTTCTCATGCGGAATCAGGATCGCCAGCGCGCCGCCATAGGCGACGCCGGCGAGCGTCCCCATCAGATAGTCGCCCGCGACTTTCAGCGAGCGGCCGAGGCTCATCTGCGTCACGATCAGCGAGGTCAGGACCGCCCACAGCGGCAGCCGCAGGTGCAGCGCCTGCGCCAGCGCGAGCGCGGCGAGCGCGGCGACCGTGACCCGCAACGCCAGGATGAGCTGCATCCGGTAGCGATGCGCGAGCGCGCGGAGGCGGGTGAGGAGGAAGAGGAGGCGAGAGGGGAAGGGGGGCATGAGGCGACTATAGCAGCGAATTGAATTGGGCGGAGCGGCCGGAGCCGAACGTCCAAAAGCGAGGTACGGCAGGCCAAGGCGTCAAGATCGGCACTCGCTGGTCGCAGGCCAGGCTTGCGGCAGTCGATGCTTGGGCCCAGGCAACGGAGCCTGGACGGAGATACGCGGGGGGATAGTTCCACGAGACGAGCCGCCCGCTCGCAGCGCAGCGACGATTCGTCAGGTACAATCCATGAATGATTCGCAACCACGGAGAAATTTCATGGGCGATGATGACTCTTCAAATCCACAGCGACGAGTTGCCGGGGAAAGACGGTCGGGAACGGACACGCGGTCGGAGCAGGAGAAGCAACTGATTGGCGAGCGGCGTTCAGGTGCAGATCGACGAGCCGACAGCGCGCCGGCGCAAACAAAAGTTTCCCAACCCACCGACGCACAGCTGGCTCTTTTTGCACGGCGCCTGAGGCGGGCGTTGAGAGGTGAAAAGAGCCGTGATCCTTTTGGAGTGGCACGCAGCGAGTATGACTTTGCGATTTATCCCGAGGTGCTCCGAACCGTGGAATGGATCGAAAGCCTCGCTGGTTCGTCGGCAGACGAGATTCCGCAAGCTGCAAGCCCCGGCAAGATAACCCTGAGAAGAACGCCTTCCCCTGAGAAGACTTGAACGTTGAGGCTTGTGGCGCGATTGAGTGGTGAAGCCGTTCCTATTCGAACGTGACTCCCATGCGATAATCCCTCTGCCAGACGATGCGGCACTGAAGCTCCAGGCGATCATCGGGCATGACCAGCGTGAAAGCTTTTTTGATCGGGATGGCGCTGACGGGTTCCGAAAACTCGATCGCCGCGCCGGTCGTGGAGAGGTCGCGTACCGTGCACGGGTACTTGTCGCCGCCGTACTTCGCGACGCCCGGCTTGTGAACGGGGTACCGTGGGGCAATCCTGGTTTCGACCATGTGAAATCAACCTTGCGCAATGCCGCGGATGGTAATGCGAAGTCGTGAATTCTTCCTGAGCGGCAAATCAGACCCCCGGTAACCGGGTATGAGTTGCGATAAATTAACTCTTCCCGCTGAACCAGCGCGCTGGAGGCACATGCAACGCTATGCACGCCGACCAAGTTCATTCGGCGGAGTTGGCCACAGGCGAACTGAGACATTGAATATCGAAAATCGGCAACCTGAGGCGTCCCGCCGCAGGGCTTGTCCTCGGACACGACCGTATTGAGTGCGCATTAAACTATCTTCGTCACGCTGTGATGACGACAAGGCGCATCACGGCGGCCGGCTTGTTTCCCTGCCGCCTCTCGAATTTTGAATTTTTATTTCCGTGGTCGCAAAAGAGGCGACGCCTGGGATGAATGTTCACATGAAACCCTCCTTCCTGGAGGAAATGGATCGGGCGATCCGGACCGGCACGCGCGAGAACCGCGAGCGGGCGCTTTGGCATGCGACCGACATGCTCATGGTCGGCCGGTACACCGACGAAGAGATCTGGGTATTCGGCGAAGTCATTGGACGACTCGCAGCCGAGATAGAACAGGCCGCGCGCGCCAGGCTGGCTGAGAAGCTTTCCCGCATCGGCCACGCACCCGGACAGCTGATCGACAATCTTGCCGCTGACGATGCGATCGAAGTCGCAGGCCCGGTCCTCCAATATTCGGAGCGGCTTGATGTTCGCACCCTCGTCGGTCATGCAAGCACCAAAGACCAGCCGCACCTCCTCGCAATATCAAGGCGGCGTTCGCTGCCGGAGCCCGTGACCGACGTCCTGGTGACGCGCGGCGACCGGGATGTCGCGCGCTCCGTCACCGCCAATGACGGCGCACGGTTTTCCGAGGCCGGCTTCCTGAATCTGATCAAGCGTTCGGAGAACGACGGCATTCTTGCGGAGCAACTCGGATTGCGGACGGATATTCCACGGCATCTGTTCCAGCAATTGATCGCCAAGGCCTCCGATGAGACGAGAAAAAAGCTGGAAGGCGAGCGACCCGACATGAGGTCCGACGTCGACAGCTTTGTTGCCGACGCCACGGCAAACCTGCATTCGAAGTTCGGCCCCGCATCCCCGCGCTATTTCGCCGCCAAGAGGGCGGTTGTGGCAAAGCACAGGCTTGGCGAATTGCGAGAGCGCAACATTCTCGAGTATGCGCAGTCCCACAAGATGGAAGAGGCGATCGTTGCGCTTGCTCTGCTGGTTTCCTTGCCGTCGGACGTTGTCGAGCGCGCGCTCACGGGAAAAAGCCGGGAGTTGCTGCTGATTATCACCAAAGCGGCCGATTTCTCCTGGGATACGGCGATGGCGCTTCTGTTCCTCGGAGCGCCCGACTTTCAAATTTCGAGCCGCGACCTCGACGAGTTGAAGGGGCAGTTCGAGCGCCTGCACGTATCGAGCTCGCAGGATGTCTTGTCGCACTATCGCAATCGCAGGGCCGCAACCACGACTGTCACGATACGTCATATGCCGGAGCCGCCGAGTTCCAAACTGAGCTAGGGCGATGGTCGCGCGCCGGACGTAGAATCGTAGGGTGGGCAGAGGCGCGCCTGCGCTGTGATCGTGCCCGAGATCATCACGGCCCTGATAACTTCGATTTTGCCTCAGCGTCATCATGGCAGCTGGTGAACCCGTCGCTGGCCGGTTTGCGGGAGCGATCATCGCTGATAGGGTGGGGCGTGTCCACCCGCGGCGGGTCCGAGCTGTCGCCGGCGAAAATCTGCGCTATCCTTGTTGATTGCCAGGACGGGCAGCGGAGGAGCCAATGCGACACCAGCTATGCAAGATGCTCGGAATCGACATCCCCATCATACTGGCGCCGATGGGTGGCGCGGTAGCTCCGCGTCTTGCGGCGGCCGTGAGCAATGCGGGCGCGCTCGGTACATTGCCGCTGTGGCGCGCCGATATCGAAACCGTTCGCCGCGCTGTGCAGAAAACGCGCTCGCTCACCGCAAAACCCTTTGCGGTCAATCTGAACATGGAGCTTCCGCAACAAGAACGGCTCGAAGCCTGTCTTGAGGAAAAGGTGCCGGTGATATCGTTCTTCTGGCGCGACCCCGGCGACCTGGTGAAGCGCGCGAAAGCCAGCGGCGCCATCGTCATGTACACCGTCGGCAATGTGGACGACGCCCGGCGCGCCGTCGATATCGGCGTCGACATCGTTGTCGCGCAGGGGTGGGAAGCCGGCGGCCATGTCAGGGGCATGGTGGCGACGTTGCCGCTCGTGCCTTCCGTCGTCGATGCGGTGGGCGACACGCCGGTGATTGCCGCTGGCGGCATCGCCGATGGACGCGGCATGGCTGCGGCGCTGGCGCTCGGAGCGGCCGGCGTCTGGGTCGGGACCCGGTTTCTCGCCTCCGAGGAGGTGTCGATCCATCCCGAATATCAGCGGCGCATCCTTGCCGCCTCCGAGAACGACACCGTCTGGTGCGAAAATCTCTTCGATGGCGGTTGGCCCAATGCGCCGCATCGTGTGCTGCGCAACTCGACTGTTCGCAATTGGGAGGCCGCGGGCCGGCCACCTCCGGGTCAGCGGCCGGGCGAGGGCGAGATCATTGCGCGATCGGAGTCGCGCGGAAATGCCGACCGTTATACGAGCATCACGCCGGGACCGGACACGGTCGGCGAGATCGAGCCGCTGTCGTTGTGGTCGGGGCAGGGGGTTGCGCTGGTACGCAAGGTGCAGTCGGCCGCCGAGATCGTTCGCGAGATGAACGACGAAGCCAACGCCATCCTTCGGCGGCTCGGGCAAGAATGCGCGGTGCGTTAGGGGGCCTCCCGATGACCGGTCGTGTGCATAAGAATCGGAATTTCGTAAGTCGCCTCAATGCGATCGGCGATTTCAGGTCCGCTGGTGCACTAAAATCGATTCTGTTTATCAAAAAAACGCTTCCGTTTCTCGGAATAGTGTGATACATCGCTCGCGTCCCGCCTCGACACGAGGGACGTTACGGCCAATCGTCACGAAGCGTTGGGCGGGATGCGGTGGACGCGGCAAGCGCGGCAGACGAATGCGCTTGATGCGGACTGCCAAGCCGTGTGGTCCTGTCCCCCCGACGCTGGGGTCAAGTGAGTGGAGATGATCCGCTCACGACGGAGGCTAACAAGCCCGGTACTCCGGGGAGAGCACGGTATAAGCGGTTAAAACCATTGCGCAGGGAATGCCGGATCGTTTCGGCTCGCCTGTAGTGACTGGACTATGCTCGTGTGCCTTCTACCCTTTTCTGCACGCGAGGCTGCGGGTGTGGCTGCACGCCCGGCATTCCCTGCACCCTCTGTTCTCCGAGGGTGGGACGACAGCAAGACTCGGACGCATTTGCGCCGCGGGAATGCGCCCCTCTGTTCTTTTAAATGTGAATCGGAAACCGGATGCCACGCCCCTGCGAAGGGCGTAGGATGGACGCGGGCGTCATCGTCCCACACAGCCGGAAGGAGGATCTCATGTACGCCGCCATCCGTCAGGCCAAGGCCAAGACCGGCACCGCGGAGGAGCTGGCGCGCCGGATCAAGGAAGGCGCCATTCCCATCATCAGCGACGTCGAGGGTTTTCGCGCTTACTACGTCGTCTACGCGGGAGACGACACCGTGACTGCGATCAGCCTGTTCAACAACTTTGCGGGCGCGGAAGAGGCCAACAGGCGGGCGCTGGCCTGGATCGATCAAAATCTCGGTCCGCTCCTGGTCGGGCAGGCGAGTGCGGTCGCGGGTCCCGTGATCGTGCATACGCTGGCGTGAGGGTAGTTGCGCGACACATCCACGGTGTCGTCGCCCGGCTTTGTGCGCAATTGCGCACGGGACCGGGCGACCCAGTATTCCAGAGACGGTCGTGTTCAACCGAGAAGCCTCTGGAATACTGGATCGCCCGCTTTCGAGGGCGATGACAGTGGAGATTCCCCGCACGCGCGGAGAGGAAACTATCACCCCAACAACACCGCATCCGCGCCGTTCACCGCATCCGCGCAGTCGGTAACGGTGCGCTCCAGCGAAGAGGCCAGCACGGTGACGTTCTCGGCAAAGAAACGCGCCAACGTCACGTAACGCTCGCCGTCGCCATTGCTCTTGGCGGCAAGCGCTTCGCCGGCGAGCATGCAGCCGCCGAGCGTCGAGCCGAACAGGCGCAGGTATGGCGTGGCGCCCGCGAGCGCATCGTTCGGCTTCGACGTCACGCGCTCCAGGAGCCACTTGCTGGCGCGCTCCAGCGAGCCGAGCGCGTCGCGCAGCTTCGCGCCTGTGGTGCCGAAGGCGGGATCGTTCGACGTCTCGACCTGCTTGATCGTTGCGTCGAGCTCGGCAAGCAGCGCCCACACCGAGGTGCCGCCATTGGCTGCAAGCTTGCGGGTGACGAGGTCGATCGACTGGATGCCGTTGGTGCCTTCATAGATCGAGGTGATGCGCGCGTCGCGATAATGCTGCGCCGCGCCGGTCTCCTCGATGAAGCCCATGCCGCCATGCACCTGCACGCCGAGATAGGCGACCTCGTTGCCGATATCGGTGGAGAAGGCCTTTGCGATCGGGGTGAGCAGCGCGCCGCGCGCGGCGGCTTCAGTGCGCACCTTGGCGTCCTTGGCGCGGACGGCGACGTCGAGCGCGACCGCGGTCGCATAGCAGATCGAGCGCGCGGCCGCTGTCATGCTGCGCATTTGCAGCAGCATGCGCTTGACGTCGGGATGCACGATGATCGCATCCGAGCCGTCGCCGTTCCTGCCGACCGCCTTGCCCTGCTTGCGCTCCTGCGCGTAGGCGAGCGCCTGCTGATAGGCGCGATCGGCAACGCCGACACCTTCGAGGCCGACGCCGAGCCGCGCCTGGTTCATCATCGTGAACATGCACTGCATGCCGCGATTTTCCTCGCCGATGAGATAGCCGATGGCGCCGCCGTGATCGCCCATGGTCATGGTGCAGGTCGGGGAGGCATGCATGCCGAGCTTGTGCTCGACGCCGCTGGCATAGATGTCGTTGCGATCGCCGAGCGAGCCGTCGGCATTGACCATGAACTTGGGAATCAGGAACAGCGAGATTCCGCGCGTGCCGGCGGGCGCGTCCGGCAGGCGCGCCAGCACGAAATGCACGATGTTGTCGGTCATGTCGTGGTCGCCATAGGTGATGAAGATCTTGGTGCCCTTGATGCGATAGGTGCCGTCGGCCTGCTTTTCGGCACGGGTGCGCAACGCGCCGACATCGGAGCCGGCCTGCGGCTCGGTGAGCTGCATGGTGCCGGTCCATTCGCCGGTGACGAGCTTCTCGAGGTAGATCTTCTTCAGCGCGTCGCTGCCATGGGCATCGAGCGCCTCGATCGCCGATAGCGTGAGCAGCGGGCAAAGGCCGAAGGCGACGTTCGACGCGCTCCAGATCTCGGTGCAGGCCGCGTTGATCGCAAGCGGCAGGCCCTGGCCGCCGAACGCTTCGGGACCCGACACGGCGTTCCAGCCGCCGTCCGTCCAGCGCTTGTAGGCATCGGGCCAGCCCGGCGCGGTCGTGACCTTGCCGCTGTCGAGCTTGATGCCGTGCTCGTCGCCGACGCGGTTGAGCGGCGCGAGCACGTCCGTGGCGAACTTGCCGGCTTCCTCCAGCACGGCCGCCGCGATGTCGGCGTCGAAATCGCCGTAATGGCCGGCCTCGACCGCGGCCTTCAACCCTGCGCCGTGGTTGAGCGCAAGCAGCATGTCGTTGATCGGCGCGCGGTAGGTCATGGCGTCACTCCCGGAAAAACTGTTGCGCCGTCTTCCCATGAAACCGGGGGGGCCTCAACTGCCGGATAGGCCAATCTCAGTGACTGCCGAGCCAGGGAAGGGGCTAAGGGCGAGCGGCGCGGTGGCAGTGACACAACGCACCTATATAAAGGGTCGTGAAGTGGGTGAAATCGCACCCCGAAAGCCTGTTGAAATGGCGCGACTGTCTCTATAGACGGGCGGATAGTGCGGGAATCTGCGGTAATCTATTCCGCTGTTTCCTCCGTCAGTTGGGGCGTAGCCAAGCGGTAAGGCAGCGGATTTTGATTCCGCCATTCGGAGGTTCGATCCCTCCCGCCCCAGCCACGCAGTGACTCTACCTAGGATTGTGGTCAACTTGTGCGCTGAAACCCCGCATTTTACGTGGGATTTCGTGCGTTCTGGATTAGTCTCCAATCGTCGAAAATCGGCAACTTCAGCGAGAATCTCCCGAAAGTCTCCAGGCCAACCCGCAAAAATTCCCGTTTCGAGGAGACTTTCGGTGGAGACAAATTTCGATCGCACTGCGCGGTAGGGTCAGCAGTGGTTTCGCTACGGATTTCGACAGCGCATGCCAAAATGTCCTTAACCGCTACTTCGATCGCCTCGTCTTTCGCCGAATCCTGTGGAATCCTGATTCTCAACAAGCCCTACTCACCGAAGGAGCAAGAGCGTCCTTTTTCCGCAGTGGCAAGCAGCCCACGAATTCCGAAGGGAAGCGCGAGGGCTTTAATTTTTATGCGAGTTCGATGAAATCCAGCTCCACTCAAGAGATCAAAGAGCTCTTCTTGGTTGTAAGTCCGGTGGGTCTCCGCACTAGCGAATGGCCATTTGCACATGGTTTCGCGTGACGTAACGTAAATCACAACGCGCCCGCCCTCTGTCAGGACACGGTAGACCTCGGCCATATCCCGACCACTGGCGTCAAAAAAATACGCGACATTCACGAGGAGAATTTTATTGAACGTCGAATCGATCCATGGGAGCGGGTTAAAGGGTCCTTTGACAAGCAATACCCGTCCTCGACGGATCGCGACCTCGTTTATGCTAGCTGCCTGCCGTAGCATACGGTCGGATTGGTCCACTCCGCATACCCGGCCATGCACCCGAGCTGCGATTGTCCGCAAGCCCCAACCTGGCCCAAAGCCGAGTTCGAGAACCTGATCGGTTGGCTGCAACTTCAAAGCATCAATGGCTATTCTGTTCGGCTCGTCGTTGGCAAATGCCATAAGCCATCCAACCAATGACCCGAGCGCACCAGACGGATGCCGCAACTGCCGACCGAGAGCATGCCAAAGCCGATCAAGAATACGTCGCGAGCGAAAAGCGACGCTCCCGACCTCCCGCGGCTGGTCTTGAGCAGGATCCCTCACTGCTTCGCCGCAATGCTCTCAAGGCGCTCCTGGATAACAAGCCGCCGGTTTTTGTCCCAGGCTGGACGATCGGGGTGCGGCGGCAGGGTGAGTGCGTGCCGAAACACTTCAGCAGATTTAGCATATTCCTTCTGCTCATAAAGGAAGTCCCCATAGAAATACCAAGCGTCCAACCCAGTCGGTGCCAGTTTGACAGCCTGTTCCAGCAACTGACGGGCTTTTGCCTTATCCCCAAAGCCGATTGGAAATCCCGGGACGCGATAATAGAGCACGCCGAGACTGGTCGGCGCGCCCGCATCGAGCTTGGCGGGAGCCATTTTGTAGGCCTGTTCCAGGATATCGCGGGCGCGTTTGGCGAGGCCGAGGGCAGAAAACGCGCTGGCCATCGAGGCGCGCTCGCTGGTGATGATGCCGTCCCAAATCAGAACTTCGGGCCTATCAGGAAACTTTGCGGCTACGGCATCCGCATCTTCACCCAGCGCATTCATCTGCTTGGTTTGCTCATCTCCTTCGGGCACGCCAAACTTGATGGCCTCCCACGTCGTCTGCAGGCGGTGAACCTCAGCGTCGACGGCGTCGGCCGCTACAACGGGAACTGCACGGAAACCTACTGCGAACAGCAAGATACAAGACAGGAGCGCTCTGCGCGGAGTCGATATCATGAGTAAGTGCCCTGTTGCGGGGATCCATGCTGACCGTCATTGGACCTGACGCGCCAACGACCAGTCGATTAGTCGCGGGAAAAGCCGCTGGATCAGGACGTAGATTCGCTCTGGTGCCGGCGCGTAGACGGAATCTCGACCGGAAACGACCGCGTCCCAAATTGCTCGCGCGACGTCGTCCGGGCTGTCCATGCTCATCTTGGTTTCTGAGATAAGCTTAGCGAAAACAGTTGCGGCGTCTGTCTTGGTCGCGCGTGGTGCGGCGTAAGTCACTCCCACGCCCCTGGCCTCAAGTTCGCGGCGCAATGCAATAGAGAAACCTCTCAGAGCAAACTTGGTTGCCGAGTAACAAGCAAAGCCGGGATATCCGATGTCTCCGAAAATCGAGCCGATGTTCACGACGCGCGACGGCTTGGCCGCCAACAACAGAGGCAAGAGATCGCGCGTTAGCGAGATCGGAGCCATGACATTCGTTGCGAACGTCCTGGCGATGACGTCGTCGCTGCAACTGTCCAACGGACCTCCTTCGACAACTCCCGCGTTATTAAAAAGAATGTCGAGAGAGCCGCAGGTATTGGAAATCGCGCTCACAAGGTGCTCTCTGTCGTCCTTACGGGTGATGTCAGTAGGAACGACGACATGTGACACGCCGGCGCTCAAAAGTGCTCTGGTTTCTTCAAGGGCGTCTTGTCTACGCCCGGCAAGCACAAGCGTCATCCCTCTCTTGGCGCCCTCAATGCTCAGCGCGCGGCCGATTCCGGATCCCGCCCCGGTTATCAGGACGACCTTTTGTTTAGGCAGCATTGCTCAGCTCCGCGCGGGAGCCCAGTTCGTGAAAGATTGCGCCGTATAGGCGATAGAAAATCTTGGCGTGCTCGATGATGATGAATTGGGTCTTGGCGTCGTCAAAGCCATCGACAAGCTTGCGGAAGAAGCTAACGTGATCGGCATCCAGAGACCCGTGCGTGCGAAGGTATGTGAAGCC
>Ga0210410_10006018_pt1 | contig 10544 bp, 8 predicted proteins | sample IncBWC4MmetaG_FD_161058 | JGI IMG/M metagenome (GOLD analysis project Ga0210410, IMG submission 161058) | Forest soil microbial communities from Barre Woods Harvard Forest LTER site, Petersham, Massachusetts, United States - Inc-BW-C-4-M | ecosystem: Environmental > Terrestrial > Soil >... | reverse complement strand
TTTGAGTAAGCTTAACTACTTCTCGGGTCCGCAGGCCGTAACTCGTAACGGCAGAAAATCAACGGCAGAAAATCAAGATTGACAGTATCGCGGCTAAACCCTAGGCTGATACGAGCGCGAGGGGCGCATCCAGTCCGCGGAAAGGGCAGCGCCCACCCATCAAGTGACAATCGAAGGCACGAACCTTCTTTCAGCCTGACTAGTGCGGACTCCAGGCATTCAATGAAAGGAGTTTCGCATGTTTCCCAATCCGCAGGACGCTCTTCCTCAGCCGCCAAACCCCAACGTCGAACAATACAGAAAACTGGCCAAGGACTTGGTGAAGGTTTGCAGGGCCGGAGATCCCGATGCCATCCGCAACTGGACTTCGGCACTCGTCCAAAACCTAGTTCAACTGAGCGGCCTGGAGATCTCAGCGAACCTCCCCGTCGAGGTTGCGCGGTGGATTGACCAGGTGACAGAATTTGCCACCCAAACTCTTCTTCAAGGCGAGCGTACCTGTGCGCTGACCAGTGCACAGTTCGTTATTGCGCGTTCACTCGGGTTCACAAGCTGGCCCAGGTTAATCAAGCACCTCGAAGAAATGGCGCGCCGGGCATCTGCCGTGTCTGAGTTCGAGGCGGCTGCCGATGCGATCGTTTCCGGAGATCTAAAGACTCTCAAAGACCTCCTGGCCAGAAACCCCGGCCTGATTCGACAGCGCTCGACACGCGAACATCGCGCCACACTGCTGCATTACACTTCGGCCAACGGCGTTGAAGGCTATCGACAGAAGACTCCGCAGAATATCGTCGCGATGGCCGCGCTTTTGTTGGAATCAGGCGCCGATGTGGACGCGGAGGCCGATGTTTATGGAGGTGGAAGCACGACCCTGGGCCTGGCTGCGACGAGCGTCCATCCGGAATTAGCGGGGGTGCAGGAGGCGTTGATGCAATTATTGCTGGACCACGGTGCCCAGATAGAAAAGCCGAATCTCGCAGGTAACGGCCAGGGCGCCGTCATTGCTTGCCTCGCCAATGGGCGACGGAAGGCTGCAGTATTTCTCGCTTCCAAAGGCGCAAGCTTGAACCTAGCAAGCGCCGCGGGCATAGGCCGGCTCGACATAGTGAAGGCCTTCTTTCGTTCCGATGGGACGTTGATATCACTTGCCACAAAACGCGAGTTGCAGACGGGGTTTCTCTGGACCTGCATCTCGGGATATGAGAATGTCGCAACGTTTCTGCTGGAGCACGGTGCAGACTCCCACGACGCAGCAGGTACCGGCGCCACAGGGTTGCACTGGGCGGCAGGTGGAGGGCACCTCGGCATCGTCAAACGACTCCTCAATCTCGGATCTCCATTGGAAGAGATCAACCGGTGGGGTGGCACCGTACTAGAGCATGCTGGCTATGGCTTTGAGCATGCAACCTCAAACGTCGATTTCATCCCGACATTTGAAGCCCTTCTCGCAGCAGGCGCAAAAATACGAGGGCGCTGGCTGGAATGGATTGGGAAATTGAGAACCCGCTCAGATACCGAGAAGGCGCGCGCCGCGGAAGTTTTCCGACGTTACGGAGCAAGAACATGATCGAGAAGACAGTCTCAAATGTTTATCAGGGCAAACCGCTCATCGAGCCGACAAGTGCTCTGACGCGCAGCCGTTTGCGGCTCAGCGATTTTGCATCATTTGGCGACAGCTGAAATAGCCGCATAAGCTCAGCTCATCCATGTCCCGCATCTGAAATGCCGTCCAGTAGCGAAACAATTTGGCAGTGATCCATTCTTTTGGCCCAGGCAATGGGCGTTGCCCAAGGCTCGGTATCCGTTTCTTGCGCCAGAGCGCCACGCGCGACAAGCACCTCCGCCATCTCCAATCGCCCCCAACGGCAAGCCCATCCCAGCGGCGTCGATTTCAGTAGATCGTCGCGCAGATCGAGCCGTGCTCCGTGGTCAATGAGCATGGCAGCGAAGCGTGCCCGGCTGGCACCATCCAGGCCACCGCGCGCCGCGGTAAAGTGCAGTGTAGTTGCGCCCATGCGCGCTACGTTCGGATCGACACCCTCCCGAAGAATCAGATCAAGGCTGGCGAAGTGACCCTCGTTTCGTGCCGGATCACCGCCCGCGCCACGAATAGGCTGCATCAGCACCCAGTGCGAGGTCCGCTCGGTGAGTGGCCACCGAATATGGGTCAGCGCCATCGCGACGATCTCCGGACAGCCATGATCCGCCGCCGACCAAAGCAGCTCCTCCACCACGTGCTCGCTGGGATTGTCCTCGAGCAATCGACGGGCCTCAGCCACATCATGATTTGCAGCCACAGTGTGGGGCTGCGGACGTGCGCCGCGCTCGAGAAGCAGGCGCTTCACGGCACCCCCCTCGTGATTCCACGCATTGCTCAACGGCCAGCCCGAAGCGTAGACATTGGCATTAGGATCGGCACCGCGATCGAGCAGCAAGCGCGCAATCTCTAGCTGATTGCCCAGCGCCGCATACCAGAGCGGGGCACCCCAGCTCACGGTCGGTTCCTCCAACTCTTCCAACATTACCCGCTCATCGACATCTGCCCCCAGATCGAGCAGTAGGCTCACCGTTGCGAGCTGGTTGTGATTCACAGCCAGCGAGAGAAGGCCGCCATTGCGCAGAGTTCGGCGCAGCATAGCGGGATCGGCCGCAATCATCTCGCGTACCCGCTGCACATCGCCTAGTGCAACCGCCGCAGAGATAGTGATCTCCGCTCCGTGATCGAGGAGCAGCCGCGCTAAAGCGGGAAACCGCTGCGCATAATCGTTGCGCGGCTCGGCTGAGTGCGCGGCTCGATCGAGCGCAGTGTTGCCCCGCATATCCTGCTTGCGGACGTTAGCTCTGCGGTCCAGCAACCAAGCCACCAGGCCGACATCGGCCACCTGCGCGGCCATGTGCAGCGGCGTCGCGCCGTTGCGGTCGCACGCTTGAATCAGCGAGCGGTCTTCTTCAAGCAGACGCTTTGCCATGGCCGTATCGCCATTCAGGATGGCTGCACTGATCTCATCCTGCATCGGCGAGACCGTTGCATTTGGGCAACTCATCTCCTCGCGCCGCAGCCGCTCTTCCTCTTCGATGATGGCGACGATTTCGCTGTACTCACGATCCCGCGCCAGGGTCAGCGCCGAGGTCGCATCGCGATTGGGCCAGATACCTTTGCGTGCATCCGCGCCGGCCTCCATCAGCAGCTTCACCATCGGAACGTCGCGGCGCAGCACTGCATAATGGAGGCCTCGATGCTCATCGTTGCCAGCCCGGTCCATGCTCACCAATTCTGGACGCAACGCCAGCATGCTTCGCACCTGCGCCATGTCTCCGGCCTTCACCGCATCGGCGAAGCGAGCGATGGTCGCTCCATCGACAAAGGCTTTGAGCTTCGGCCAGCTCTGGAAGCCATAGGCGCGGGCCAGCACGCGTTGCGCATCGTTGAGGGCGAAGTGACAAGGATCGGGGTTGCGCTCGAACTGACGTACTTCAGCGACGGCAGTCGACTCGCTGGCGCGGAATCCCTCAAGCAGCTCTTTCGCTTGTTTCTTAAGCTGTTCGAGATTGGGCTGGTGCGGAAGGCGGCGAGGAGAAACAGGGTTGGAGTGGGGGTCGGACATGACGATCTCCTTTGGATCCTGCCCGGTGTCCGCGCGGCGGGCTCAAAGAAGATTGTCTGGATGCACTCTGGAATAGTTCGTCGATGGGCTCAGCCCTGCCCGCGGACACGGAGGCGTCCGATACGCCGGGTTCAGTATACCGCGAGCAGCTTCCCAAATCATCTTCGGTCGGAGCGCCCGTCAAGGGTCTCCGCGCAGCCATTTTCGCGCGCGCTAGGGCCGCTCGCGCCAACTCGTCCGGCTGCGCTCCGATAAACGCGTCGAGAGCCCGCGTCCTTGACAGATCCTCCCCTCGGCCATGAACTTTGGGAGACTCAAGATGCGGGGTAGTTGAACAAAAAGCATCTGATGGGAAGGGAAGCGCACTCGACGGAGCGGACTTGATCGACAGCTCGACTATTCGATCGAAACACTTCGGCGGACATGATAGCCAGAGCAAGACAAGAATTTGATGGCCTAGTCGCAATTCCCGGAAACGTCTCGATGAGCGACTTGGCGGAGATAAGCGGCCATAAGAAAGTTTGGTTGAATTCACCGAGCGCCTTTGAGGGTCGTATTTCTGTGAATCGCATTTCAGTCGTGTCGTAGCGCTCGAATTGGATCAATCCGTGATGCTCGCCGAGCTGGAGCGAATGCTGCTATCAGAGACACGGACACCAACAGCACAGCTGTACCTCCGACCGTGAGCGCGTCCGTATTTCCAAGTCCGTACAGCATGACTCGAATGAACCGCGTAAGCCACAAGGCCACGATCAATCCAAGCACAATTCCCGCGCCCGTCAGCCAGAATGCTTCGCGCAATACACGAGCGAGAACCTGGCTGGTTCGGGCCCCCAGAGCGATACGCAATCCGATTTCTCCGGTCCGCGTATTCACCGCATACGCCATCATGCCGTAGATGCCAATGCTCGCCAGCGCTAGCGCCAGCACACTGAAACCTACAGCAAGGTGCGCAAGGGCGCGTTCGTCCGCCAGAGTTGACCGAACCTGATCCTTCATCGTGCGCACATCAAGCATTGGAAGATCCCGATCGAGGGATTCGAGGGCTCCGCGAACTTCTGGCAGTACGCTGGTCGGGTCCGCGACAGTGCGGAGTTCGACCATCATGCGACCCGGCCCGTTCACCTCCTGCACATATGGGACATAGAAAGTCGGAGGGGTTTCGCTGCGCAAATCCGCGTAACGCGTGTCCGCAGCGATTCCCACGATCTGAATTGGGCCATCTACGTCTTCCGGGTCTGTTTCAAATGCCTTCCCGATGGGATTCTCGTTGAGAAAGAATTTCTGTGCGAGTGCGCGATTCACGATCGCGACTTTCGGGGAAGGCGCTGTGTCATACCTGTTGAATGGACGTCCCTGCAGAATCGGGATACCGAGCGTCTCAAAGAAATCCGCGCCGACAGCGTTGGTCTGAACGCGGGTGGGATCCTTTTCGTGTCGGCGGCCCAGAACGCGGAGGGTCGCTCCCGAATGTCCATCGCCGATGATGCCGATGTTGTTGGCGGTTATCGACCGAACTCCGGGAAGAGACGCAAGCTTTTCCTCCAGCTGTTTGAAGAAGCTGGCCATTTGCGCGTCGGTATAGCGGGCGCGGGGAAGGCGAAGGCGGAAGAGCAGGATGTGATTCGATTCAAAGCCCAATGGAATGCGATTGAGATTGAACAGCGTGTGCACGAAAAGTCCGGCGCCCATCAGCAACATCGCCGAGAGCGCGATTTGACTTATCACAAGGCTCTTGTCAAACCAGAGCTTATGTCGATTCGCGGTGGCACCTCCCGAATCCCGGAGTCCGGCATGGGCAGCAATTCGCGTCGCCTGCCAAGCCGGCGCCAGTCCGAAGAGGATGCCGGTCGCGAAAGAGATTGCCAGAGTGAACAGAAGCACGCGCCAGTCGAACTGTACCTTCACCAGTTCCGGCCCCGACGAATTCATCAGCAGCCTTGGGATAAGGTTGCGGCCAAGATAGCCGAGCAGCAGACCCGCTGTCCCGCCGAAGCTGGAAAGCAACAGGCTCTCGGTCAGCATTTGCCTGATGATGCTTCCACGGCTGGCTCCAAGCGCGATTCGGGTGCTCAGTTCACGCTGCCTGGTCGCCGAGCGCGCAAGGAGTAGATTGGCCAGATTTAGACAAGCCAGCAGCAGAACTAAACCAGCCAGCGCGAGCAGCACGTACGAAGGCCGCGCGTATTCTCCTCGCAAGTAGTCCAACCCGCGGTCGCCCGGCTCCAATTGCAAGTGAAATCGATCAAGGTCACCCGTCCGCTTTAGAACCGGCAGCGCGGCATGCCGTAGCGATGCGTCAAGCTCGGCCTGCGCCCGCCCGTCGGGAATCTCCGGCCGCATGCGGACCAGAATCTGCACCCACCAAGATTGCGAATTATCGAGAAGAGAAACACTTCCGTTCTGTGCCCGCGGCAAAATGAGCGGCTGCATCGTGAGCGGGACAAAGATCTGCATAGGGCTTCCCATTTCCAAGCCCGAAAACCTCCCGCTACATACACCGACAATCGTCACGGGAACGCCATTCAATGAGATTGCTTTCCCAAGAACCAGGGGAGAGCGACCAAATCGCTGCGTCCAATATCCATCGCTGATTACAACCACGGGGCCGCTGCCGGGTGCAAGATCGTCGACCGGAGTCAACATCCGGCCTACTGCCGACTCTACACCGAGAGACTCAAGCGCGTTGCCGCTGATCAGCTCTCCATTGATCATCTCCGGATGCCCATCGATAGTCACTGTCATGGGAGCATCCTTGAAAGTGATAAGTGCTTGAACAGCATCTGTTCTCTTACGCATTTCCTCGAGCACGGGATAAGAGAACGCGTCACCGGTGAGCCCACCGGCGTCGTTGGGCCCTACATCTCCCCACACCGGAGGAACTGGTTGTTCGTGACCGCTGACCCAGGTCAGCATTCTTAATTGATGAGGGCTTGCCACTGGCAGCGTGTCGAACAGTACGCGCTTTGCTGCAGTAAAGATTGCTGTATTCGCGCCGATGCCGAGGCCCAGCGAAGTAATGGCCACGAATGTAACGATCCGATTCCGCTGCAATTGACGTAAACCAAAGCACAGATCCCGCCATAACGTGGCGAAGATAGAGAGAGTGCGTTGCTCGTAATGCCGCTCTCTAAGCAGCGTTGCATTCCCAAACTGCCGCCGTGCCGCTGCTTCAGCATCGGCGGGCGCCATACCCTGGATAATGAAGCGGTCCGTCAACATCTGGATGTGTAGTTGGACCTCGTTTTCGAGCTCACTGTTGGTCCGTTGCTGACCAAAGAACCCCCAAGCCCTGGCCATGAATACGCGAATCCAGACGGGCATCGTTATCCCTCCGCTTCGAGCTGAAGTATCTGGTCAATGTCTCCTAAGATCCGCCCCCAATTCTCGGCCTCGACCCGAAGTTGCCGAACGCCGGCTTTGGTGATGGCATAGTATCTTGCCCGTTGGTTCTTCTCCGAAACGCCCCATTTCGCCACGATCCAGCCTTGCTGTTGCAATCGCAGTAGCGAGGTATAGACTGGGCCTTCGTTTAGCCTTAGGACCTCCTCACTCATCTGTTCAATACGTCGTGCGATTCCGAAGCCGTGCTGTGGACCCAGAGCGTGAAGGGTCTTGAGAGTCATCAGGTCGAGCGTGCCTTGCAGAACTTCCGAGTTTTCGGCGTTCATGTTGGTCGCCTCTTCCTTTGCACATCGCAAAGGTATCAGTAGTCCTTTGCAATGTCCATAGGAGAATGCGTCCGCCGCCGCAGCGGCTTCGTTCAAGTCGGCAGCGCGACTCGACTTGACACCGCGCGCAATTAGAAGCACAATGTAGTTCTAATCGTGATCGGCGAATTCGAATTCCTTATCCTTTCGGCGGCGGCACACCTGGGCGAAGAAGCCTACGGGGCCGCGATGCGTGACGTGATCGAGACGAAGGGTGGACGGAGTTGTTCGCTTGGCGCACTTTACATCACACTTGACCGTTTGGAGGCCAAGGGGCTGGTCGAAACCTGGATGAGTGCGCCGACCCAGCTGCGCGGCGGACGAGCGAAGCGCATGGTGCGTGTGACGGGCGAGGGCGTCCGGGCAGCTCGGGAGTTCTACCAGGCGGTCATGAAGATCAGCCGCGGAACGGTATGGGGAGAGAGCCAGCGCAGCCGTTTGCCAGGTGATCGGGCATGAATGGAAAAAGAGCAGGCTGGAGGTGCGTGGAAGCCGCGGCTGAATTGCTAGCACCACTGGAGCGCGAAGTGGTGCTTGGCGATTTGACGGAGGCTGACCGTGATGGCTGGTGCGGGATGGGCGATGTGCTGGGGCTAGTAGCGCGACGGCAGCTTGCGCTGTGGAGGAACTGGCGGCCCTGGGCGGCGAGTCTCGGCCTGGCGCTGCCGGCAAGCCTGTTTCTTATGGGTTGTTCGGTTGCGGCGAGCGCGGACCTGGCAGACGCTCTTCGAGAACCGGAGCAGGCCCTACTGCTCTGGTCTTCTCTATCCGGGCTCTTCCTTGTGATTTCGTGGGCATGGATGGCCGGGTTTGTCGTCGGCTCTGTCTCGCGGGCCACGCTATGGGCCAGCCTGCTTGCGTGTTGGTTGCCGTGTCTCTATTGCCTCTCGAAGTGGCCCGGCCATGGGCTTTCTCATTTGAGACTGTTGATCTTTTTCCTTCCAGCACTGTGGGGAGTTTGGCGTGGACGCGGAGAGATGCGGCTTGGGCTGGGCTGGACAGTCTTGCTGGCGGCATTGGCTACGCTAACACCGCTGATGTGGAACAAGGGCGGGTGGGTATACGGCTGCTGGCTCTTTTGGCCGGGGTGGTACCTGGCCACCACGGCGCGACGAAAACAGGAATAAACCGCGAAAACCGAAGGAGGGCTGAGACCATGAACTCCGTGGGAAGGAGCATCCGTGTGTCCAGACGCGGGAGCTGGTATGTTTTGGGAATCGCGTTGGCAATGATGCTGGGGCAGGCGATGTTGCACGCGATGGACGACGACAGCCAGGTGGTGATGCGCGCACTGCGCGGCGAGAGCCTCTCGCACGGCTTGATCGGAACCGAGCCTGTGCGCAAGCTCGCAATCTATCTTCCCGCCGGGTATGAGGGTGCGGTGACCCGGTATCCGGTGATCTATTACTTGCCGAATCCGCTCGCGAAGTTCGACGAGAATTTTTATCGCGGACAGGTGCGCGAAGTATTGGACCGGGCAGTTGCGACCGCGGAGATCAACAAAGTGATCTTTGTCGCGGTGGACATGGCAACGCCGCTCGGTTGCTCGTGGTATGTGAACTCGCCTGTGACCGGCAACTGGGAAGACTTCATGGTAAAGGAGGTTGTGCCTTACGTTGATGCCAACTTCCCCACGCTGGCGGCCCGAGATTCACGCGGGATCGCAGGCGATTTCATGGGCGGGTATGGAGCGATCCGGTTTGGGATGACGCATCCGGAAGTCTTTGGGACTGTGTATGCGATGCATCCGGTAGGGACAGGGTCGGGGATCTTCACAATGTACTCCCGGCCGGATTGGAAACTGCTGACGAATATCCGCTCGCTGGATCAGGTGAAAGACAGTCCATTCGGCCCAATCTTCACTTCGATCTTTCAGGCGAGCGTTCCGGACGTCCACAGGCCGCCGCTCTATATCGATCTTCAGGCCCATCCTGTGGGGGATACCGTGGAGATCGACAGTGCGGTGACGGAACGGCTGCGGGATAGCTTTCTGCTGGAAACGATGATCGGGAAGTATGCCGACAACCTGAAGTCGCTGCGGGGCCTGCGGTTTGACTGGGCGCGGAACGATGGCAACCAGGATCACGTCTACGCAAATCAGGCCTTCACACACAAATTAAATGAGTTTGGAATTGCGCATGAGGCCGAGGAGTACAACGGCGTGTGGGGAACAGGAAATTGGGGCGTGGATGGGCGGGTATATACCGAGGCGTTGCCATTCTTTGCGCGGCATCTGGTCTTCGAGGCATCTTCGACTGGAGCTCAGCGTAATTGACTCTCAGCGGTCCGATGCTGTCGTGGGAAACGGCGTTGTGTCCACGAAAACGACCCACATGGAGAACGATTTGACGAACCGGCGCGATTTTCTCATCGAGAGCGCTGCAGCCGCGGCGACGGTTGCCGGATTTGCGACACGATCAGTGGCCGGAGCGCTGACACGGTCAAGTCAGCCGATGGGCTCCCCGGACTCGATGGAGATCGTGAACCCTGAGCTTCGACCGGCCTTAGAGCAAGTTTCACAATTTTTGTCTGGATTGAAGTATGACGATGCTTCGTTACCAGAGATCCGGCGGCTTATGGGAACAACGTCGCCCGCTCCACGAGAGAGTCCGCCAATAACAGAGCATCTGATTGCAGGGGCGAACGGTCAGCCCGATGTCAGGGTCTACGTCGCTGGAGATTCAGCAGGCTCATCCAAACCAGCGTTGCTTCACATTCACGGGGGCGGCTATGTGGTGTACAGAGCCAAGGATTCACTGCGCGCGATCCAGGAAATCGCGGTAACGCACGACTGCGTCGTGGTAACCGTGGATTACCGGCTAGCGCCTGAGACGCGCTTTCCGGGGTCCCTTGAAGATATCTACGCGGCGCTTCGGTGGGTCTACCACCGCGCTAAAGATCTCGGGGTTGATACACGAAGGATTGCCGTTAAGGGCGAAAGCGCCGGCGCCGGCCATGCCGCCGCTCTTGCGATTGCGGTACGCAACCGCAAGGAGTTTTCACTCTGCTTGCAGGTTTTGGAGTATCCGATGCTGGATGATCGGACGGGGTCTACGAAACATCTTCCAAAGCAATTTGGCCGGTACGTCTGGAATCCTGAGGCGAATCGGTTCGGGTGGACCTCCTTGCTCGGAGTTCCCGCAGGCTCACCGAGGGTGCCGGAGAACGCCGTGCCCGCGCGCGTGAAGGACCTTACTGGCCTTGCGCCCGTATTTGTCGGAGTGGGTAG
>Ga0210410_10006017_pt1 | contig 10546 bp, 10 predicted proteins | sample IncBWC4MmetaG_FD_161058 | JGI IMG/M metagenome (GOLD analysis project Ga0210410, IMG submission 161058) | Forest soil microbial communities from Barre Woods Harvard Forest LTER site, Petersham, Massachusetts, United States - Inc-BW-C-4-M | ecosystem: Environmental > Terrestrial > Soil >... | reverse complement strand
GGAGGTGACGTAATCCACCGCCGGTTTGGCCCCTTTGCGCAGAAAAACGCGAACGGCATTGAGATTTACCGCCGCCAGCCCGCTCCACAGCCTGTCAAACGCGCGTTTCCCGGTTCTACCGTTTTGCATGAGATTCCGCGAAGCCAATCGTACTCAGAATAGTTTAATTGCCGATTCCCGTCGACTCAGGATCCGGCTGCCCTTGCCCGATGACTCGATTCCGCTTCGCCGTGTCCTGTAGGAGCTGCCAGACGCCCTCCGCATTGCGATCCCAGGTCCATCGATGCGCGGCTTGCACGGCAGCGCCGGCGACACGGCGCCTCAAGTCAGCGTCAGCATAAATCTCCCGCAAGAGGCGCGAGAGAGATACCGCGTCCGATGGGTCGCTGAGGACGAAGCCATCAATCCCGTCCCCAATCATACCGGACACGCCAGCGCAAATCGAAGTGATGATGGGAAGCCCACAAGCCATTGCTTCCAAAACGGGCAAGCCGAAAGAATCTTCGAGAGTCGGACTGACATAAGCGTCGGCCGCGGCGTAAAAATCAATCACATCAGGACGTGGAGGCTCCCACTGGCAACGGTCGCCCAGTCCGAGTTCCTTCGCCCGCTCGCGAAAATGACTCGACACATCGCTCCCGCCGACGAGAAGTTTAAATGGCAGGTCCGGCATGGCGGCCATGGCCCGCAAAATTGTTCCCACACCTTTCATGCGCCAGTCATTCCCGATCAGCAGGAGCGTGAAATCTTCGTCGCGAAAACTCCTGCGCTGGCGAGCGCTCTCGCGCAGTGCCCGACGTGCTTCGGGAGAAAACTGCACCGTGTCCACCCCGTTAGGAATAACACGCAAGTCTTGTGGCTGGAAGTATTGAGCAAGTAAACCGGCTGTGCGCTGCGAGACCGCGGCAAGTGAAACTTTAGGGTCGGTGTAGATGCGGCGCTCGAACCACGTCAGTAGCCAGTAGTAAGTGCGCCGGTGGAGGCGCCGAAAGAGACCGACACTTGCTGAATCCCCGGCTTTTCGTTCCTCCGCGGCCTCCCGCAACCGGCGGAACACCGCATGAACGATCACTACATCGGCGTCGAGACAATTGATGCCAGGAGATAGGACTAGATCAAAGGTTCGACGGCGGAAGAAGAAGTCCACCCAGCGCAGCAATCCGTTAAGAAAAATCCAAACAATGAATTGCAGGATGTGCGGCCCGGGGATGGACGGAACCTTATGCCAGTAGATCGCGCCGGAACGTTGCTTGGGGTCAGCATCGCGGGGCGCGACCGCCAAGTCCTCCACGCGCTCCGCGTACAGGTGGATTTCACAATGGTAGGTTGCGGCAAGGCGTTCCAGGAGTTCGGCGAAAGCGCGCTCGGTGCCGTGCCGGCGATCTACAAATGGCGAGACCGCGGCGATGCGCAATTCAGCGAACCCAGCGCCGCTGAGCCGCCGCACCGGTCGCTTCGGCAGCAAATTGCGATGAGAGTGCGATCGTCGGCAAGCGGAACAATATGCCCAGCAGCAGCCACAAATACGCGTTCAGAATGAAGTCTTCGTACGCCTGAATCCCGCCAAATGTCATCGGAAACAAAAGAATAAACGCATACCACATGATGATAAAGGCCAGCGGGAACCACGGCGAACCCCTTAGCTTGCGAACCACTCTCCATGCCGAAAACAAAATGGAAAACGTCATGATGATCCACAGGATCAGTCCGCCGATCCCCATTTCCACGACGAGCGCCCCATAACCGCTCTCCACGCTGCCGATCGTCAGCTTTTCGTGAAAAAACCGGCTCACATATTGCACGCCCAACGATGTCGTCCCAATTCCATAGCCATACGGCCAGCGCGGATAATCAAACGCTCCTAGAAAATTCTGAATCGGGTAGTCGCGCCCCCGGTGCGTGAGCTCGCTCGCGGCGCTGTAGGGGGACAGCGTTTCGGAATAAAGGGCCAATCGGCCGAGCAGCGCGTCAGGAAATGTGAAAAACAGCGCCGCCATGCCCAGCGCCATTCCCAGCGCGGCGCGCTGCACCGTGCGCAGCACGCGCATAACTTCGCGCTGCCGCCACGGCGCACCCCAAATGAATGCGATGCTTCCGACCACTGCCGTGATCCCAGTCCACATGAAAACCCCTCGCGAGGCGCACAGTACGACCCCCGCGAACGTAAGCGCCATGCACACAAACGCCAGCGATCTTCCCTGGCGTCGCCGCAGCAGCAGATACCCGCTGAACCCAAACACCAGCATCCAAGCCACGATTAAGAAATCCGAATATCGCCCGGTACTGACGAAGACGGATGTGGGGCGGTATACCGTTATCCCGGAGATCGGCGCGGTACGGTAAAGCGTACTCAATTCACGGATGTCGTCCGCGAGATGCGCCGGATTCAAAAACGTCGGCCCAATGATCGACTGTGCTACTCCCAGCGAAACAATGATCGCGGCGAGCCCCATGTTGACGAAGAAAAATTTGCGCAGCTGTTCCTCGTTTTCCAGCAGCGAGTACCCAACGAACATGAGGGGGATGTAATAGAAGAACAGTTTGAATCCCAGCAGCCCGAACATGATATGGCTGGAACCGGGATTAAATACCTGCATCCCACCGAACCAAACCAGCATGAGCAACGGCAGCAGGAAGGGGGGACGGAAGGATTGCACCTCCCTGCGCCGGTAGGCGATAAAGTAGGCGATATATACGACGAGAACCAAGAAATCCTTGGCAAAATAAATGGCCATATTGTTGCCAAGGAATTTCCGCGCAAAATCCTCGAACAAAAGCCAGGTTACGAAAAAATAGAGCCCGTTGCGCCAGTCGTTGAGCATGCCGATGACGAACGCGCCGCCCACGAAGATGAGCCCCGTATAGGCCAGCCCGAATACGTCATTGTTAATTACATAGCCGGCCAATTCGTAAGCCATTACAGCCGCGAACGCCACAAACACGAAAGCCAGCAGAGGCTTGCGTCCGGAGCCGCCAGAAAAAGGCATCGCCCGAATATTCATAGTCTGATCTCTACTTCGCGCATTCGCGAATGCCACACCACAAACACCCTATTCATTCTTTGCCGCCGGAGCCTCGGCGAAAGTGGCATTACCTGGCAGCGCCAGGATATAGCTCGTCAGTTCCCACCGTTCGATCCATTGGATCTCATAGCCCCATCCGGCAAGCAAATCCGGCACGGGATGCGCGGCGAGGTTTCCATCAAAGTGGTGAAGCTCGATCAGCAGCTTCGGACGAGATTGCGAAATCGTCTTGCGGGCGCCCATCAGCACTTCATACTCCGCGCCTTCCACGTCCATCTTCAGAATATCCGGCCGAATCCCTACTTCTTCGCAAAACGCGTCGACCGAAATCGCCTCGACGTGGACTTCGCGCCCACCCCCGTGGATATACGCCGAGCCGTTGCCCGAATTTCGCTGGTCGTCCGGGACGGTAAGAGTAATTGAACCATTGCTCGAAAAAATGGCTTGATTAAATGTTGCAACCTGACACAAATTATTCAGCTGCATGTTTCCCTGTAGCAAGGCAAAATTCTCCGGGAGTGGTTCAAAGCAAAAAACACGCCCGCTCGGTCCCACCAACTTGGCGAATAGAAGTGAGTAGTACCCGATGTGCGCACCGATGTCGACAACCGTCATCCCTGGTTTAATTGTCGAAGTGACCACCCTGAGGACTTCCGGCTCCCATGTGCCGTACGCGAAGCTGCGGTGATGGCTCCAATCAACACACATCCGGTACCCTTCCAGCGCGCCCTTGCACTCAAGGATCTGTGTCTTCGCTGGACTTATCCGATTTAGAAGATTGTGGACCAACGTGGCCATGCGCGACGGATTATCCGGACGCCCAATGATGGCTCGCCGCCAGGAAACGGGTACCTGGCCTAATAATCGCGGAATGACATTTTCGAACATTGCAGCCAATCGTAACACAGAGACACGGGGGGATATTTCTCGTGCCTACAACGAACAAGTGCAATTGTGCAGCAGGGGCGGAACATAGCCGGCTAACGCAGTGGCCAAGAACCGTGGCCTGATGCTTGCTAAACGCGTCTAGCAACGACTCTCTACTTCTTTTCCTCAGGGAGGCACGCCCCCACGTTGTGAAAGCTAAAAAACCCTTAAAATCATTTCGGAACAATTGATCGGAAGACGTCAGCGTGTGCACCAATCATCCGCTCCAGCCCGAACCCCTCCTCGACCCGTCGTGCACCACTTCTCCCCAACTCGGCGGCCTGTTCAGGCCGCTCCATCAGTTCACAAAGCGCCTTCGCAAGCGAGGCAGCATCTCCAGTACGAAACGTAACGCCGCAGTTCCCGATAACCTCTACGAAAGCCCCCAAATCGGACGTCACAACAGGAATACCGCGCTGCATATTTTCGACCACCACCAGCCCGAACACCTCTCCGCCGAGCGACGGGACCACCACGGCAAACGCGCGCGACAGCACCGCCTCCGCATCCTCTGATGCCAGCCTTCCCAGAAAACGAACCCGCTCATCGATCTGCCATTGCCGGCTGAGTTCCTCGAGCATTTGCCGCTCCGGTCCGTCGCCGATAATCACAATTTCAAACGCCTGCTTCATTTCGCTCAAAATCTTGGCGGCTTCCAGCAGCACTCGAACACCTTTCGTGCTAACCAGCCGCCCTTGAAATGCAATCAGCCGGGCGTGACCCGGCATCTGCGTCTCCTTGCGGACCGCCCTTCGCTCAATTCCATGGGGAATCGCCGTCACGCGCGGCAGACGGATAAGCTCGCCAAGCCAGACAGTAGGCGAAATATTCACAGCAACTCTCCGGCACAGCCAGCGCCTAAAAAATGTCAACGCCCACAGCTTCATCGAATGCCGCCAGCCCGGCGCGTAGTTGCACCGCAGGCATTCACCATGGTGATGCAACATAAAGTGGCCAGGGCACGGTGCACCCGCAGGCTCGATCAACAATTGTCCATTGGGGCAGATCGTCTGAAACCCATGATGCTCTATCACCAGGGGCTTTCGAAGCAGCAGGCCGATCACCAGCGGCAGAATCGCCGGACCCGCAACATGAATTACATCGTGCGAGCGGATCAACCGGATGAGCTCTACCGCACTCGGCCGCCGCACGGTTGCAAATTTGTCCGCGCGTTCGGCGTTCTCGCCAGCCGAGGTTTGTGAAATGACCGTGACATCAAACGCCGGCCCATCCGGATCTCCTCGCAACTCCTCCAACCCTCGGGCCAGGGATTTGACAACTGTCTCGACTCCACCGACGCTCGGTGTGAAGAAGTGGGAATAAATCAGCAGCCTGATGCTTGCACGCTCGATGGCTCGGCTTCCTCAGGATTCACGGTGTGGACGCAGCAGACTTCGCCTTACTGCAAATCGCTAACTCCTCGCCAAACCTTTTCCTCGGAGTCTACCGACATCATGTAAAACAGAAACGGTACGACCACGATGCCCACAAGCACTCCAGCCAAAAAGTCTAGAATAAATATAAGCAACGCGATTCCCCCGCAGTGTCTTATAACATAGAGTGTAACAGTTCAATGCTTGGTGTGTACTCCATGTATGGGATTGCGGCAGCGAGCCCAGTGCCCGGGGAGTTCGTTCTTCTAAAATGTTCATCGGTCACTTCGCCTCGGCTTTGCCGCCAAAAAATTCGCACCGCGCACCTCCATGGCCGCGCTGTTGGCTGCGCCTCTCTTCCTCGATATCCTCTGGCCCATCTTCCTGCTCCTCGGCTGGGAGCAAGCCCGCGTCGACCCCGGCAACACGCGTTTCACTCCGCTCGATCTCTACAATTTTCCCTGGTCGCACAGCCTGCTGAAGTCTATCGTCTGGGCCACCACTCTCGCGCTCATCTATCACCAGCTCGCGCGCGGGCGGTGGACTTCTCGGGGGTTCGGTGCTATTTCTAGGCCGGCTCTAGCGCGAACAGGGGAGAGCTACGCCCTGGCATGGATTGGGAACTTCACTCGAGCGCGGTTCGTCTTAAGTTTGACGGGATTGGGGCGCGGTTGCGCTGGCGGTGGGGAGCGGGGCGGGAACAGGGAGGGGTCATGTTTGAAGAGTCGAAGGAGATTAAGGAAAGCAGTTTGAACCGACTTTTTATTGGGATCGTGGTGCTTGTTTTGGTGGCCGCGGTCGGCGGATATTTTTTCGTGCAGTCCAGAAGTGGTGCGAACAAGGAAGCGGCGGCTGCGACGGGGCCCAAGGCGTCGCTGAAGGACGCCGATGCGGTGCGCGATTTGAAAATACAACGCGCGACGATGAACAAGGACCGCAACGGCGCGATGACGGTTTGGGCCGTGAGCGTTGAGAACAAATCCAACAGTTTCAGCTACAGCAAAATCAAATATGAAACGACCTATGTGGGCGCGGACAACCGTGTGTTGATGGTGAGTCAGGGAACCATCGCCGATACCGTCGGGCCTGGGGAACAGACTACTTTGCAGGCGAATGATCCGCTGTATCCACCGGGGACGGCGACGTATCGGTTCAAAATTACTGGTGCGACCGCGGCGATTCCATAGCTCACGGGCGATCGCGCGTTGCACCCGTTCACGCCGAACGATTCGGGCGATTCTTGGGCGATCCGTTGGTGAATTCCATGGTGCCGTCGTTGACGTTGCCGAATCTCAGGGCCAGCAAATCCAACATATAATTTTGGTAGAGCTTCCAAGGCCTTTTGGAGCCTTGCTTGGGCAGGATAGCGCTGGCCCTTTGTAGATAGCCAGAGGTCATTTTGATGGCGGACTCTTCGACGATGCTGGGATCGCGGCGGCGCGGGGTGCAGTAGTCGTAGCACCCGGCGTCCATGTGATTGAGCAGGCGGCACATGTACTCGGCGGTGAGATCGCATTTCAGCGTCCAGGACGCGTTGGTGTAGCCGAAGGCGGAAGCAAAATTCGGGATGTCGCTGTACATCATTCCTTTGTAGCTCATGGAGTGGGCGGGATTGGCGGGGACGCCGTCGATGCAGAGCTGTATTCCGCCTAGAAGCTTTAAGTTCAGGCCGGTGGCGGTGACGATGATGTCGGCATCGAGATGCCCGCCGGATTTGAGCTGTAGTCCGGTTTCGGTGAAGGACGCGATTTCGTCGGTGACGATGGAGGATTTGCCGGATTTTAGCGAAAGAAAAAGATCAGCGTCGGGGATGAGACAGAGACGCTGGTCCCAGGGATTGTAGCGGGGCGTGAGGTGCTTCTCGATGTCGTAGTTTGGGCCAAGCTGCTGGCGCGCGAGGTCGAGGAGCATTTTTTTGGCGATCTCGGGTTTGCGCCGCGTGAGATTGTAAAAGTACATGCCGAAGAGGACGTTTTTCCAGCGGACGAGGCGGTCGGCAAAGCGCGCGGAGAAATGTTTGTGCAGCCAGGTGGCGATGGGGTCCACGGCGGGGCGCGCGACGATGTAGGTTGGTGAGCGCTGCAGCATGGTGACGTGGGCGGCGGTTTCGGCCATGGCGGGAACGAGGGTGACGGCGGTGGCGCCGCTGCCAATGACGACGACGCGTTTATTTTTGTAGTCGAGATCTTCGGGCCATTTTTGTGGATGGACTAGCGTGCCGCGGAAGCGGTCCATGCCCGGCCAATCGGGCAAGTAGCCTTGCTCGTAGTTGTAGTAGCCGCTGCACATGTAGAGAAAATTGCAGGTGAACTGGACGGGGTGGCCGCCGGGGCCGATGGCGTCCACGGTCCAGCGTGCGTTGAGCGACGACCACGCGGCTTGCGTGACTTTGTGGCCGTAGCGAATTTTGCGATCGATGCCGTTTTCGCGAGCGGTGTCTTGAATGTATTTGAGGATGGAAGGGCCGTCGGCGATGGCTTTGCGCTCCACCCAGGGGCGGAAATTGTATCCGAGAGTGTACATGTCGGAATCGGAGCGGACTCCGGGGTAACGGAAAAGGTCCCAGGTGCCGCCGAGGGCCTGGCGGCCTTCCAGGAGGACGAAGGTCTTTCCGGGGCACTTGGTTTGGAGATGGTAGCCCGCGCCGATGCCGGAGAGACCCGCGCCGACGATGAGGACGTCGAAGTGCTCGACAGGTTGTGGTTCGCTCTCACGCTGAGGCGCTGGCTGAGGCAGGATTGCCGTGTCGGCCATCCGCGCTACCTCGGGTTCCGGATGCAGGAGATAGAAAGCATTGAGAGATATTGCCTTTGACTGCTCATCATGGCAAGAGGCGGAGTTAGGGGACTCAGCGCTCGCCGGGCCGCGTTTTGCGGGTTGGGATGGGAGTTAAGGGCGCACGAAAGATGGCGAGGCGAATTCGCCTCTACAATGGCTATAATGAGGTTTGCGCGCCCGTAGCTCAGCTGGATAGAGCATCTGGCTTCGAACCAGAGGGTCGGGAGTTCGAGTCTCTCCGGGCGCGCCAGAATTTTCTGAATATTTCCCCCACTCCCGCGGCCACGATCGTGTCCTGGCTTCCTCATATTCAGGGCACCGGATGGGCAGAGAACCAGGGCGATGGCAGTGAAAGAACATGGTCTGGAGGCCTGGAATCCTGGATCCAGTGTTATCGATTGTGCTCGACACCCCTTCCCCCCAGGTTTTTGGTATGTGCGGATTCTAAAGAGGTTGCAAGAACACTCTCTGTAAGTGCGGATTCCAAAGGGGTTACGCCTGGACAATTTCGGCCAAAACACGGAGGTGGAGCGTAAGTGTTGATTCTGCGGGGTTTCAAGTCGATTGGAATCAACATTTGCGGGGGGGGGTACTATTTGGTTAGTCCTAACGGGAGACACAGGGCGGCGCTGGAGATTGGAGACACCTCGCCCGGCGAACATGAGGAAGTATAGCACATATTATGGATATGTCAAGAGTACCAGTCAGTATGATTCGAATGATTTGTGGAAAACTTGAATGTCAGAGGATCGAGTCAAAAACCCCACGCTTTCAAACACCGAAAGCATGGGCCACCCCGTTAAGCGCGAGCATCGGCAGTGGGGTGAAGGCGGCGGACGCGGATTTGTTTTTCGCGCAGACGAGTTTTGGCGATGACGTAAGCGGATTGCATGCGCATGAGGGTATCCATCTTGACGCCGAAAGCCTTTTCAATGCGCAGGGCCATATTGCCGGAGAGCGCGGCCTTGCCGTTCAAAAGACTGGACAGGGCGGGCCGGGAAATCTGCAAAGCGGCCGCGGCGGCGGTAACGGAGAGCCCCGCGGGTTCAATGATTTCCGTGCGGATGAAATCGCCGAGGTGCGGCGGGTTCTTCATGACCATAGGCATTGCTCCTTCGATGCTAATGATAGTCTTCCAAATTCAAGTCGCAGATTTCGAGATCCGCGGTATGGATTCGGAACGCCAGACGCCGGTTGCGTGTTACGGTCAGGCTCCAGGTGCCCTTGCGGTCGCCGGTTAGGGTGTGCGGCTTCCATGAGGCGAGGGCGCGCAATTCTTCCGGGTCCTGCATGGCGTCGAGAAAGGCAAGCATCTTGCGGAGCTTGTCCGCCGAATCGGGCGGAACACCCTTAGGCTGTTTTCGGCGTAGAGCGCCCGTAAGCCCTTGTGAGCGAAGTTCCGAATCCTCACTAGAATGGAGCGTAGCCTGTAACGTAACACTCGCCAAGGACGTAGGGTCCTGTTCGCGGGGCACTCGACAAGAGGGAGTCAGCGAGGGACGTAAGCCCCAGATGCAAAACCGGCATCCGGGGCACCCGGCAAACCGAGGACGACAGCGGCAAGCCAGGGCAGATTGGGGGGAACGGTAGGTCGAGGGTTTGCTTGACAGGGGTGAAGCGGTCTAGTAATGTCGCGCACCACAAGGTACACAGGTCAACAACACCGCTTTATGGCTCCGGTCCATACCACGGTTTGCGGTGCAGGCCTCCTGTATTTGCCTGCAAATGCTGGATTTGTATATTGCCCACTATTCTTTGCTGGAGGACTCCCATGCCCGCTCGGCGCTTGATTTTGTGCGTCTTTCCACTCTTGCTAGGGTTGGCGGCTCGGGCTTCGGGTCCGGCCGAAGGATTTCAGCCGGTGGTGCCAGAAGAATTAAAGATGACCAGCGAACCGGCAGCGCCTGGAGCGCCGGCCATCATTTTGTTTCGTCAGGTGGACCGCGATGACAACTCCAAGACTTCGCACGAGTTCAACTACGTAAGGATCAAGATACTGACCGAAGAAGGACGAAAGTACGGAGATGTCGAAATCCCCTTCGACAAGAAGATCGGAAACAACGTCGTCGCGATCAAGGCGCGCACGATAGAACCGGACGGCAAAATTATCAATTTCGACGGGAAGGTATTCGAAAAGACGATTGCCAAGTCGAAGGGGCTGAAAGTCTTAGCGAAGACGTTCACGATGCCCGAGATCCGCGTAGGGAGCGTTATCGAATATTTCTATACCTTGGATTTTGGCGAGAACCTAATTTTTGATTCGCACTGGATATTGAGCGATCAACTGTTCACGAAACAGGTGAAGTTTTCCTTGAAACCCTATTCGAGCAGTGACGATCCATTTGGGCTTCGTTGGAGTTGGCAAGGGTTGCCACCGGGCACGGATCTGCCAAAGCAAGGTCCGGACAAAATTGTGCGGCTGGAGGTGCACAATATACCGGCGTT
>Ga0210410_10006016_pt1 | contig 10547 bp, 10 predicted proteins | sample IncBWC4MmetaG_FD_161058 | JGI IMG/M metagenome (GOLD analysis project Ga0210410, IMG submission 161058) | Forest soil microbial communities from Barre Woods Harvard Forest LTER site, Petersham, Massachusetts, United States - Inc-BW-C-4-M | ecosystem: Environmental > Terrestrial > Soil >... | reverse complement strand
ACGTAACTTCTGACGATAAGACCATCGAGAAGAAAGATCGCAACGTCAGCGAGCCCATTCAATTCTACAGCGGTCGCGATCGCATGCTCTATGAACTCGTGGTCTGGACCGTGGACAAGAACAAGGCCACCGGATATTTGAGCACGCCAAAGGGCGCCCCAACGCCTATTACGGCGACCCAATAGGGAACATGTATCCCGGCGGTCATGTCCTGATCTTCATCGCGCTGCGCACGACGGTGATTTACGGCGTCGTGCTACTGGGCATGCGGATCAGCGGCAAGCGCGAAGTCGGGCAGATGACGCCGTTTGATCTGACCCTGCTCCTGCTTCTGAGCAACTCTGTACAGAACGCGATGACCGGTCCGGATACGTCAGTGGTGGGCGGCATCGTCGCCGCGTCAACCCTGCTGCTGCTCAACTACCTGGTCGCAGAAGTCTCCGGCGGAAACCGGCGCTTCCGCAAATTGATCCAAGGCAGCCCTAGTTTGCTGGTGCACGACGGCAAGATCATCGCCAGCCATATGGCCCGGGAGCACGTTACTGTGGATGAGTTACACCAGGCTTTGCGGGAGCATGGAATCGCGGGCATGAATGAACTGGCGCTCGCAGTGCTTGAAGTGGATGGTTCGATCAGTTGCATGAAGTACGACGACATCAAGCCCACCGCGTCAACCCACCTGGCGCACCGGAAGTTTCTGAAGAAGCACGAGTAAGAAATCCCCTTATTTGGTCAACACCACGGGCAGAGGCTGATCGTACGGTTGGATCGCCACGCTGAGGGACTTTCTCTTGTCAAAGTCGTCCTTGGTCACCGGAAAACTCACCACTACCGTGCCTTGGGCCTGGCCATCGGGAGGAATCTTGGTCTCGGGCGGTATGGCGGCGATGGCGTGCTCTTTCAGAGCGGGAAAGGCTTGAAAATAGCGGTCGAAGTCTACGGCGGATGCGGCTTCGTCGGTAAATTCGCCTCCGTCGGTGGTGAGCTTGGCTTTGATGTCGTGGACCCACAAGGACTTTTTGCCTGAATTGTGCAGGGTGACATTTACCGCCACCATGACTGCATGCTGGTCAGGAATCTCCACGACAGCGATACTGTCCACCGAGCCGTTGCCTTGAGGCTTGGCTCGTGTCACGAAGGCAAAAATGCCGAGGAGGACGGCGGCGGTCCCCAGCACGATGGCCACAATCCTGGCCGGAGGAAGATTGCGTTTCGCGGTGCCAAATTCTTCACCGATGTTGATTCCCGGGCCCGGACCCAGGTCAAGGATTGGAGCAGCTTCTGGTTCCGGAATCGGCTCGGGGGTAGGAGATGATTTCGGTGGGATGTCATCGGGCATGGTGTGCCTCGGCTGCGGCAATTCTATACGTTTCAGCGCAATATTCGGAATCTAGACATTCGTTATGCGCGCCTCGAGGCGCGGAGGGCAAGATGCCCTTCGGACAGCCGGCGGAACGCCGGCGCTACGATTGGTTCCAGGTTGCCCCTTGCTGTGGTGCCTCGTATGCTGATTGGTTCTTAGCCAAGGAGGGACGGATGGATGCAAGAGTACGCCGTTTCACCGCATGTATCGGAATTCTGCTCTGTTTGGTGGTGCCCCATGCGGCTGCCCAGCAGGAAGGGGTGGCGACCTCAGCGGTCCGCGCCGGGCGGCTGATTGATGTGCGGACCGGGCGGGTAACAACCAACGTTTACATCCTGATTGCGAAGGACCGGATTCTGCGAATTGCCGATGCGGCTCCTGCCGGCATTACGACCATCGATCTTTCCCGATACACGGTAGTTCCCGGGTTGATTGATTCGCACGCGCACGTGCTGGGGAATCCGAAGGACCAGTCTTCCGCTTCTGGGTTGCGAATGTCTTCGGCGCAGAAGACGTTGTGGGGAGTGCATAGTCTGCAGATTTGGCTCGACCACGGGTTCACCGCGTTGCGGGACGCGGGCGAGAGCGATTTGGGGTATGGCCAGTTGGCGCTGCGCGACAGCATTGAGAAGGGACTGATCCGGGGACCGCGTATGGTTTCCGCGGGAAACTTCGTTTCCGTGAACGGAGGGCATGGTGACGCGGATGTGCTGGCGCCCGATCAGCAGTTGGCTCGACGTCCCAACATCTCTGACACGGTTGACGACGTGAGCCGTGCGGTGCGACGCGATATCAAATACGGTTCGGACTGGATCAAATTGATGGCGACCGGCGGCGTGATGGATCCGATCAGCGATTACCGGGTGGAGGAGTTGAGCGAAGAGCAGATGGCCAAGGCGGTTGAGGTGGCTCATCGCGCGGGGAAGAGAGTGATGGCTCACGCCGAGGGCGCGGAGGGGATCAAGGCGGCGGTGCGGGCGGGTGTGGACTCGATTGAACACGGCACGGTAATGGATGAAGAAGGGGCGCGGCTCATGGAACAACACGGCACATGGCTGGTGCCGACGCTCTTTTGCTTTCAGCATGATCTGCAAACCGGAACCTCGCAGGGGCGCGAAACGGTTAGCTTCGCCAAAGGGGTGGCCATCGTGAAAGAACAGGGGCCGGCTTTCAAGCGGGCGCTGGCGCACCACCTGAAGATTGCTTATGGCGTAGATGATGACGTCGACTTTGTGTCGAAGGAATTTGGCGCGCTGGTGAGCGGAGGCATGACGCCGATTGACGCGCTCCGGGCGGCGACTGTGAACGGGGCTGAGTTGTTGGGGCGCTCGGATGAGGTCGGAACACTCGAAGCGGGGAAATTTGCGGATATTGTCGCGGTGGATGGCGATCCACTGGCGGATATTACGGTCATGGAGAAAGTTGTGTTTGTGATGAAGGGCGGCGAGGTTTACAAGATCGTCAAGTAAACATGGGCTTTCGATCCGCTAAAGGGGTCCTTCGACATTATCCGTCCCTTTGCAAGCGAAGGGACGGATTGCGCTCAGGATAACAGTTCCAGAGTGGCGGCGTTGCACGCCTTACCAGGCGTGTTTCATGGCTTTGGCAAACTTTTGCAGCGGCAGAGTATTCAACACGTCATCTTTGGTAAGCCAGGCGCGGCGAGCTTGCAGGATGCCGAAGCGTATCTTTTCCATGTGCGAGGTGTGGTGCGAGTCGGTGTTGATCACGATTTTGACGCCGTGTTCTTTCGCGAGTCTGAGGTGACGGTCGTTGAGGTCCAGGCGATCGGGATAGGCGTTTAGTTCCATGGCCACTTTCTTCTGAGCGGCTGACTTCAGCACGGCATCGAAGTCGAAGCCGTAGGCCTCGCGCCGGAGCAGCAAGCGACCGGTGGGATGTCCGAGCAGGGACGTGTTGGCATTCTCGACAGCCTTCATCAGGCGATCGGTCATCTCGGCCGGGGTCTGGTTGAAGTGGGAGTGCACGCTAGCAATGACGATGTCCATCTGTTCGAGAACGGAGTCGGAGAGGTCGAGCGTGCCATCGGCCAGGATGTCCACTTCGATGCCGGCAAAGATTCGGATGTCGCCGAGCTTCTCACTGACGGCGCGAATGCGCTGGATGTGTTCGACCGCGCGCTTGTCATCCAGGCCATTGGCGAAAGCCAGGTTCTTCGAGTGGTCGGTGATGGCCATGTATTTATAGCCATGTTCTTTGGCGGCCTCGGCCATTTCTTCGATGGTGTTGCGTCCGTCGGTCTCGACGGTGTGCATGTGGACGTCGCCCTGCAAGTCGGTTTGGGTGATCAACACTGGCAGAGTGTGGGCTGCTGCGGCATCAATCTCGCCCAGACTCTCACGCAGCTCGGGAGGGATGTAGTCGAGCTTAAGTTTCGCGTAGATTTCTTCCTCGGTCTTTCCGGCGACTGGCTTTTCGGTATCGAGCGTGGCCAGGCTGTATTCGCTGAGGGTGTAACCCATCTTCAGCGCGCGCTGGCGCAAAGCCACGTTGTGGGCCTTCGAGCCGGTGAAGTATTGCATGGCGGCGCCGAAGGATTCGGGAGGCAGAAGGCGCACGTCCACCTGCATGCCGCCGCGCAGCCGGAAGCTGACTTTATTTTCGCCGCGGGCGATGATTTCCATCAGGCCGGGAAGTTTGATGACGTGGTCGATAAGCTCCTGCCGGGCGGCGTCATCGCAGCAGGCCTTGCCGGTGACCAGGATGTCGAGGTCGCCAACGGTCTCGCGTCCGCGGCGCAGCGAGCCTGCGGGGGTTATTTTTTCCACGCCTGGATAGCTCCGAAGATGCTCGATGATCTTTTCGGCCTGCTGTTCGCCGGCGTCGAGCAGAAAGCGGCCGGCGATGCGGCGATAGTCTTCGATAGCTTTGAGCAGCTTCTGCTCCTGCTTTTCCCCCATGCGGGGAAGCTCCCGTATTTTTCCCTCTCGAGCGAGCTTGGCCACGCCATCCAGATCACTGACTTTGTAGGCGCTCCAGATGAGGGCGATCGTCTTCGGACCCAAACCTTGGATCTTGAGCAGATCGAGCATTGAGGGGTGATATTTCTTGAGCAACTCGGCGTGCAGTGAGAGTTTCCCCTCTTTGAACATCTCCTGCATGTTCACCAGCATGCCTTTGCCGATACCGGCGATGGCGAGCACTTTCTTTGGGTCGTTAATCAGGTCGGCGATCTGCTGGGTTTGGGCCTCGATGGCCTCGGCAGCGTTGCGGTAAGAGCGGATGCGGAAGGAATCCTGTCCGTCAATTTCGAGCAGGTCGGCGGTTTCGTACAGAATGCCGGCGATGGCTTTGTTGTCCATTGCGATAAAGATTAAACAAGTTGGGGCTGGAGGGGAAGCTGGGGCGATTGAGATGGTTTGCCTGTTGGCGCGAACGAGAGCAGGATGCCCTCGTGACAGCCGGCGGGACGCCGGCGCTACTCGAAGAGAAGCCTACGACGCCTTGGTGACGTTGGCGGCTTGCGGCCCCTTCTGTCCCTGTGTGACTTCGAACTCGACTTGATCGCCCTCCTGAAGACTCTTGTAGCCTTCCGAGGAGATTGCGCTGTAGTGCACGAACACGTCAGGGCTGCCATCGTCGCGTCCAATAAAACCGTAGCCCTTGGCGTTGTTAAACCATTTCACCGTACCTTTCAAGCGTTCCACGTACGCCCCCTCGGGCACGTTCTCTTGCGATGCGAGGCCGTACCCTGCAATTGTGGCAATTGTGCTGCCAGAGAAAGAGCGCTGTCAAGACATTGCAGCACAGAGAAGCCGCTATTTGCGCGGCTTTGAACCCTTTCGTGACTGGCTCAGCCAGAGGATGCCGGCGATAGTCTTGCCGTCTTTGATGGTGCCTCGCGTGACCATGCGAACGGCGGCCGAAAGCGGCACCATGCGAACCTGGATGACTTCATCCGCCTCGGGTTGAGCGGGGCCGGCGCGCAGCCCACGGGCGAAGTACAGATTCATGGCCTCGGCCAAAAAGCCCGGGCTGGCGTAGAAGCGCAGAATGCAGCGCCAACGCGAAGCGGTGTAGCCGGTCTCCTCCAGAAGTTCGCGTTTGGCTGCGGCCAAATCATTTTCACCCTCGTCAATTCGTCCGGCGGGCAGCTCCCAGAGCATCTGGCGGGCGGCGTGACGGTACTGGTGTTCGAGCAGGATGCGGGGCTCGGAGCCGCCCTCTTCTTCGATCGCAAGGATCACCACCGAACCGGAGTGGTGCACAATGTCGCGGCGGGTGCGTACGCCGCTGGGTTCGAGAACCTCGTCGGCGGTGACGCGGAAGGCGGGTCCGTGGTAGACCTCGCGGGATGAGATGACCCTGGCTTTCGGAGTGGCCTTCTTACGGGATGACTTCGGCATGGAAATACTATAAAGCAGGTGACACTGTCACGCGGGCGAGTCGTCCGCGGCCACACAGCTCGTGGTGCGGGAGGTGCTATGCTGCGGCGATGGCACGCAAACCACGCATCGCGATCGTGGGACCGGGAAGATTCGGGAGCGCGCTGGCCGTGGAGTTGACGCGGGCGGGATACCGCATCAGCGACATCGTCTCCGGAAAGAGCAGTGAATCTCGCCGGAAGGGCCGGGCACTCGCCAAACTCGCGCACTCCAGAGTAGTCGTGGCGGGAGATGGTCTTGACGGGGACCTGGTCTGGTTCTGTGTACCTGACCGTGAGATTGCGAGGGCGGCGCGCCAACTCTCAGATGCAGTGGACTGGCGGGGCAAAGTGGCGCTGCACTCCAGCGGGGCATTGGCCAGCGATGAACTGCAGGGATTACGGCTTCGTGGTGGGGCCGTGGCCTCGGCACATCCACTGATGACATTTGTGCGTAGGTCAATTCCTTCGCTCAAGGGTGTGCCGTTCGCGTTGGAAGGTGATCCGGCAGCGGTGAGGGCGGCCCGCAGGGTCGTAAATGACCTGGGCGCGGAGCCGTTTCCCATTTCCGGGAACAGGAAGATGCCTTACCACGCGTGGGGCGCGTTTACGTCGCCCTTGTTGATTGCATTGCTGGTGACGGCGGAAAGGGTCGCTCGTACCGCGGGGTTTTCGAGTGCCGAGGCTCGCAGGAAAGCACTGCCCATCTTGCGACAGACCTTGACCAACTATGCCAGGCTTGGACCGGCGGGGGCTTTCAGTGGGCCGATTGTACGCGGGGATGCGCAGGTGGTGCGACAGCACTTGAAAGTTTTGAAGAAGGCTCCGGAGGCGAGAGCTCTTTACCTGGCCTTGGCACGAGCTGGTTTGCATTACTTGCCGGCTCGCAATCGGAGGGAATTGGAGAAGCTGCTAAAGAAGTAGCGGATGCTTCAAAACACGAAACGTTGAAGCTTGTGTGAACTCTAGGTTCGAGAAGGAGGTAGGGGGTCCTTCGACTCCGCGACTTCTTCGCGGTGCGAAGAAGTTACTGCGCTCAGGATGACAGGGGGCTTAGGTGACCATCAATCTTTCGATCTTGCGGGAGCGACCGGTCGTTTCGTCGCAATCTACCACTACGGCGCAGAGGCGGACGTCACCCGTGGCGGCCTCGAAGCGGGCGGGCATGTTATTCAGGAAGCGGGCGATGATCATTTCCTTTTGCACGCCGATCACGCTCTCGTAGGGTCCGGTCATGCCGACGTCGGTTATGTAGGCGGTGCCGGCGGGCATGATGCGCTCGTCGGCGGTCGGAATGTGAGTGTGGGTGCCGACCAGGGCAGTGACCCGTCCATCGAGATACCATCCCATCGCAAGCTTTTCCGATGTGGTTTCGGCGTGAAAATCGACAAAAATCACTTTGGCCTTGATCTCCTTCAATAATTGATCAGCAACGCGAAACGGGTCGTCGTTAGCGGCCATGAAAACGCGCCCCTGGAGATTAACCACGGCGTAGGGGATCCCATTCTTGCTGCCTTGGTAGATACCCCAGCCAGGCAATTCGGGCGCATAGTTGGCCGGTCGCAACAGGCGACGGGCCGGGCTGTGCTGATTGCCGTCCGCGCTTTGAAAGTAGTCGATGATCTCGCGCTTGTCCCAGATGTGGTTACCGGTCGTGATTACATCGATGCCCAGCTCGAACAAATCTTCGGCCAGCGCGCCCGTGATGCCGAAGCCGCCGGCAGAGTTTTCCCCGTTCGCGATTACCAGATCAATGGCATGGTCTTTCACCAGGCTGGGTAGACGGTCCTTAACGATATTGCGTCCGGGACGTCCAAAAATATCGCCGATGAAGAGAATGTGCATGATGAAGATTGTGTTTCGATGGTAACACTGACTAGTCATCCGTCGTTGGTCTTCAGTCGTCAGCAATCCTCATCGTTCTTGCTGACGACCGACAACTGGACTTTCATCCAGTTCTGCCGTCTTCAGAAAATCGTAGTTGCCGGAAGAATTTAACGTGAGGTTGCGCACTCGTTTGGAGTGCACCAGCACGTTGTCGAAGTACCAGAGATTGATGTAGGGCAGTTCGTCAGCCAAAGTGCGCTGGATTTCCGCGTAGAGCTGTTTGCGAGTGTTCTGGTCGAGTTCCTGGCGGGCCTGATCGATCAGCGTGTCGATCCGCGGATCGGCAAAGTATCCGCGGTTGGCGCCCTTGGGAGGGAACTTGGAGGAGTGAAAAAGATATTCGAAGATGTCGGGATCTTCATTGCCTCCGACCCAGCGCAGGGAATAGAGCTGGAACAGGCCGTGGGTCACGTCGGAGAAGAAGGTCGCGAATTCGAAAGTGCGAATATCGAGCGCGATTCCTACCTGACGCAATTGCTGTTGCAGCACCGCCGCCATCAGACGCGTGCTTTCTTCGGTGGACGATTTCATAGTGAGGTGAAAGCGAACGCCGTTCACCGCGGGATATCCCCCTTGCTCGAGCAACTGCCGCGCACGGGCGGGATCGTGGTTATAGGCTGGCACGTCGCCGTTATAAGCCCAGCTCTCTGGGGGCAGAACGCTGTTGGCGGGCCGGGCGAAACCGCGCAGCAGATATTCGAGAAAAGGGCGGCGATCGATGGCATAGGCGAGGGCCTGCCGCACTCGCTCATCTTTGAGAATGGGATCATGCAGATTGAAAGCCAAATAGGCGAGTACGGTGCCGGGGGCGTGCAAAACGGCAAGCTTGGGGTCGTGCTCCAGGCTCAAGACTGTGTCAGAGGTCAGGGCGTTGATCGCGATATCAGCGCTGCCCTTGCGTAATTCGAGAGCGCGCGTTGTGGTGTCGGGCACGACAATAAAGCGGACTTTCTGGAGATGCGCTTTTTCACCCCAGTATTCGCTATTAAGGGCAAGCACGACTTCTTTGTCCGGCTCGGCGCTGACAAAACGGAAAGGCCCCGAGCCGATGGGCTTGCGGCTGATCTCGTCGGCGCTGCCGTAGGGCACAATGCCCATGGCGCCGTCGGAGAGATTCCACAGCAAGGTAGCGAAAGGCTCTTTGAGGTGGAAGACGACGGTGTAATCATCCGTGGCGTCGATGTGGTCTACGAATTGGTAAACGCCAGCCTTGGCGCTGCGAATCTTGCCCTGCAGCAGGGAATCGAAAGTCCATTTCACGTCCCGGGCGGTGAGCGTGCGGCCGTCGTGAAACTTCACGCCGCGATGCAGGTGGAAAACGTAGGTGAGCGGGTCGGGGATATCCCAGCGTTCGGCCAGGCCAGGAGCGACGTCGAGATTGGTACCGCGGGTGAGCAGGTCGTCGAAGATAAGGTCGTCAATACGTTCGGATTGAGCGTCCAGACCCACGCGGGGATCGAGGTTGGTGGGGCTGCTCTCGATGATCATTACGAGGGTGTTGGGGTTGGGTTTGCTGGCGCAGGAGAGGGTGAATGCGAGGAGAGCCGCAATAGCAAGAAAACTGGGCGTCTTGGAGCGAAATACAGGCCGACACAAGGTCCCTCGACTCGCCTCGGCGCGCGAGCGCGCCTCCAGGTTCGCTCGGGATGACAATGTATTTTGGCGCTTATGCATTCGAGATTTTTCCCAGGATCGCGGGCCGCTGGGCTCCCGTGGCGGAGGGAATGTTTGACGGGCGATGGTTCCAGGTTTCGTAGGCCATGAGGGCAAAGGCCGCGGCTTCCTTGGCTTCGGAGGGCAATCCGAATTCGTCGGAGGCGCGAATAGTCAGGTGCATAGGACGAAGCTCGTTGGCCAGCATAGCGAGTAGCGTTGGATTGTTGGCGCCGCCGCCGGAGACCACGAATTCTCGAAAATGTCCGCGACGTGGCAGCACAAAGCGGCGTAAGGCATCGGCGATTGAACGGGCTGTCAGAGCCGTGGAAGTGGCGACCACATCCGCTTTGCTTGCTCGTCCACAACGTTTGATGAATTGCTGTGCGAACTCGCGTCCGAACTCTTCACGTCCGGCGGTTTTTGGCGGCCTGCGACGGAAAAATGGGAGACGCAGAGCATCAGAAACAACGCGGTCAAGTACCAGGCCTGTGGCCGCGATGCGTCCATCGCGATCGTAGGGTTTGCCGAAAAGACGGTCGGTGACGGCATCGATCAGCATGTTGCCCGGGCCGGTGTCGAAAGCTGTGACTTGTTTAGCGGTTGCTCCCGCCGGGATGGCTGTGAGGTTGGCGATGCCGCCAATGTTTTGCACGATGCGGCCAACTTTGGCATTGCGATAGAGCAGGTAATCGAGGAAGGGAACCAGGGGCGCGCCTTTGCCTCCGGCAGCCATGTCGGCTGGGCGGAAGTCGGAGACGACTGGGATGCCGACTCGGGCCGCGAGCACGGCGCCTTCTCCCGTCTGCCAGGTGACGGCCAATTGACGGCCCAGGAATTTGGCGGGCTCGCCCTGGTGGTAGAGAGTCTGTCCGTGACAGCCGATCAGCGCTGCTTTCAGGCGGAAACGGCGTTGTGTGGCTAGTACGGCTTCGGCGTAGAGTTCGGCCAGCAGGAAATTTAGTCTCGCCAGGTTGGCTACGCTCGCTTGCTTGGCATTCATGGCCTGCAGGACAGCTTGCCGGACATTTTTCGGGTAGGGGTATTCGGCGTGGGCGAGGAACTTGAATGACAGGTCCGTCGATTCGGACGAACGCGGGCGAGAGCGCCTGCGCCACACCAGCTTGATCAGCGCCACGTTGATGCCATCGGCGGAGGTACCGCTCATGAGGCCTGCGACGATCATACGCGTGCGGCTCCCGGCTTGGAGAGGCCGATCTGCTCGCTGAGTTTCCGCAGCTGGTGCGAAAGTCTCTCCAG
>Ga0210410_10006014_pt1 | contig 10548 bp, 11 predicted proteins | sample IncBWC4MmetaG_FD_161058 | JGI IMG/M metagenome (GOLD analysis project Ga0210410, IMG submission 161058) | Forest soil microbial communities from Barre Woods Harvard Forest LTER site, Petersham, Massachusetts, United States - Inc-BW-C-4-M | ecosystem: Environmental > Terrestrial > Soil >... | reverse complement strand
AGCCTGGAGCCGCGCCTAAATCCGGTTGGATTGAGCCGCATGAAAGCGTGCCAGGATGTGTCCGTACGCATCCCGACCGGTCAATCCCAGCATGTAGCCAGCTTGTCCCAAAATAAGGGGAAATAACAGATCGCCAAGTCCAACGTAAAAGCCGAGACCCGACGACAAGCTGACAATGACGAATACAGCGCTTCCGATCAAGCACACGAATAGCAATACAAGCACGTTGACATAGAGGCCGAGGAAGATGCCGGCAATGCAGACGAAGAGGGGCAGCATTTTGAAACGGCTCCGGAGCTGCAAAATGCGGTGGCAAGCATTTAAATTTATGTTGCGCCGCACGCCCAGGTATTTTATGTTGTCGCGCGTTAACGAAGAGTTAATCTGGCCGTTGGTGCCCAGTTCGATTTATGCTTCCTGACCGCAAAGCGGTCGTTGTATTTTGTATTTCAGTGGGCGGGTTTCATGTCGCTAGGGTCGGAAGTTGGCGGCAAGGCTGGCACTGCGGGGCATCACCATGATCAGCCCTCGTCCTTCTCCAGTGAATTCATACCCTATCTGCTGTCCACGGCGGACGCGTTCGTCATCCTGATCGCCAGCATAATAGGCGGCGTCGCGTACCAGGTAGCGCTCGGCAACGAAATCCCCAATATCCTTCCACATGCGGCCGTAGGCCTGCTTGCGAGCTTTATCTATATCCTGCGGATGAGCGGGACAGGCCACTACGATTTTCCCGAATGCGCGAAGCCGGGGGTCGAAACCGCCAATATTCTGGTCTATTGGTTCACGACCGGGCTGCTGCTGGCATTTTTCGCGTTTCTTCTGAAAATCGGGGTGGCCTACTCCCGCGGCGCATTTATTTTGTTTTATTTTTTCGCGCCCATCGGTCTACTCGGCGCCCGCAAGGTGACAAAGACCGCGCTGGCGTCGGCGATGTCGCACGGTGCGCTGGGCCGCAGGAACATCGTGCTTATCGGTGACTTTGATGAAGTGGCGGCCCTGGAACCTCAGGACGTGCTCTTCTTTTTCGGCACCGCGGCGATCAGCCGATTTACGTTGAGCCGGAACGACGGCACGGTTGAGCGCGCAGCGAATGACGAGCAGATCCTAAGTTCGGTGATTAACTTCGTGCGTGCCAACAACTGCCGGGAGATCGTACTTGCGTTTCCCTGGACTGATACCGAGAGACTCGATTTCGTGCGCGACTCGATAAAGGTTCTTCCCGTCTCCGCAAAACTATTGCCCGACACCCGCGTGCGAGCCCTGACACATTATTCGTCGTCGGCGCGACAGAATGTCTTGGCGATAGAAGTCCAGCGGGCGCCTTTGAGCGCGGCAGAGCGGCTCGCTAAACGCACCATCGATATTGTGATTGCTTCCGCGGTGCTGATTCTGCTGCTGCCGGTGATGGTTCTGACCGCAATTGCCATCAAGTTAGATGGACCAGGTCCGGTTATTTTCCGGCAGCGACGGAAAGGCTTCAACGGCCAAGAGTTTGTCATGCTGAAGTTCCGAACCATGTCGGTTCAGGAAGATGGAGCGGTTGTTTCCCAAGCGATACGCAACGATCCACGGGTAACGGCGGTCGGCCGGTTGTTGCGGTCCGCGAGTATTGATGAATTGCCTCAGCTTGTGAATGTTTTAAGCGGCGAAATGTCCTTGATAGGTCCGAGGCCGCATGCGCTCGCCCACGACGATTATTTTCAGAGGATCGTGAGTGATTATGCATTCCGGCATCACGTGAAGCCGGGTCTGACGGGATGGGCACAATGCAACGGCTCGCGTGGCGCCACACCTTCGGCCGAACAAATCGAGAGGCGCGTTAAACTCGATCTCTGGTACATCAACAACTGGAGCCTTCTGCTCGATTTCCAGATTCTGATGAAAACATTCTTTGAAGTGATGCGTAAGCGCAACGCGTATTGACGGGATCCGCCCCCGGCTGGGGAATTTCCAGAGCTCGTTGCGATCCGTTCGAATATGGCCAGGTTTCGCGCTTTGCTGCTGAAATTTGCGCATACATCGTCGTCAATGCCTGGGAGCCCGTGCGCTGGAGCTGCTGGCGCTTTGCCCCACGTCCGCCGACCCTATTGGTAAGCCCTCGGGTCATGCCCCCGGGCCTGTGAAGTCGTGCATTTTGCGCCGCAGCACTGGATAGCTCGGCCATTAGCGACAAGAGACAGCCATGAAACTGTCCGAAAATAGTCGTTTCACAGTGCGACAAACTGGCGTTTTATTAAAAATTTATATTTAAAATGAGTGAGTTAGCTGTTTTGTGATGCGCGACCGGCGGTTTTGAAAATTGATTTTACTGGATTAGTCTTTCGTTTAAAGCTTCATAATAGCGAATCGTTTCAGCGGTGTTCGTTGATGGGGGAAGAGTAAAATGAACAAGAAACTGAATCTTGATTCCATGTCCGTCGACGAGATGTGGCAGCTTCACGAAGAGATCAGCCGGGTCTTGTCGGTGCGCTTGACGTCAGAAAAGCGCGAACTCGAAAAGCGACTAGAACAGCTTCGCCGCGATAAGCAGGTGCCCTCGCTGAAGTCTTCCAGCGGTATGAAAGACTTGGCTCGTGTGCCGCGGCGGAAATATCCGCGCGTATATCCTAAATACCAAAATCCTGAAGTGCCGTCCGAGACGTGGTCTGGCCGCGGAAAGACCCCCCGCTGGCTGGTAGCAGCCCTCAAGACGGGCCACAAACTTGAGGAGTTTGCGATCAGCAACCCGGTAAGCATTCAGCTGCGCAAACAAAAAAGTAATGCGTCGAATGCTCGATAACAGCTTTCGACTGGGTCAAGCATGGAGGCCTTTAATGAAGTGGGTCTTGAGCGGATTGCTTCTGATCGCGATAGCCGGGACGGCAGCCGCAGACAGCGGTAACGCCAACAGCATTAGACAACGCTTTGCCAGTGCTTCTACGGATGCTTGTCTTGCCAGTTGTTCGAGCAATAACGCATCGTGCAAACGTGTATGTCCTACGACGTTCGGTACCCCTTGTCTTGCTTCCTGCGATAGCCAGTATCAAACCTGCACCCAAAGCTGCCAGAACAGGTGATTTGTCAGGAACAGTAAGGTCGGCGGCAGCTACGCCGATGTGAATCCCACGCCCGGCGACGTCGTTGGTCGAGGAGGATGAGAAGCGCCAGCCTTGCGCGGGCGCGCACCGCTGCACCATAGTTGCGGAGCTGATGCCTCGAGCTTACGCCTGAGAGCCTTCCGCCAAGCGAGCATCCGAATGGTAGATGAAAATTGAGCCGAGCGACGATTTCAAGTCGGACATGCCTTCTGGAACATTGCGGGTGAGACATGCTAAATCTGTTCTTGAGGGCACGTGCACATAAGTATTTTAGAGCGCGTTCTGTCGCGCGGGACGCCGAGACTGATCAGTCGAGGGTTACCCCGATCGCAGCCGTCATCGATGGCGCGCTAAAATCGGCCGAAGCCGAGCACAGGGGTCTCAATCGGCGTATCCAGGATGTCGGCGCGCGGGCGGCGTTGACCATCGGCAACGGCGTCGATGAATATCTGACCCGTGATCCTATCGACAACCGAACCCTTGACGGGTTGGAAGCCGAGATGGCTAATGGAGATCGCCGGCTGAAAGAACTCGCGCTGACGATCGGGCATCTCAAGTTTCTAAAAGCCGCACTGTTGTCGAGGTTTCCCGATTTCAAGCCGCCGGTCGACCCCTTCAAGGACAAAGCTTCGAAGCAGGGTTAAGGCTCAAGCGAGAGTTTCAAGATATTTCACAGCGCTAATCCGCGGCTGCGGCCGATGTCGAAGTTTGGGAAGGGATCATTTGGCGGAATGAAGCTCGCGATATGGCAGGCTTCGTTGATCAGATGCGAGCGCGAGCTTTGTAGAACTCCGCTTCAGCATCCCAGGCCGCAGCTTCACTCCAGCCAAGCGCCGCACTGTCCACGCGATCGGTATTGATCCGAACCATTGGCTCACCGAACTCGCTCTGCTGGAGCAAAGTTAGGGGGCAGGAAATGCCAAGGCGGGACGTCATTTCTGTCGCAAAACGAGTGGCGAAGGCGCCCTGGCTCTCGACATAAAAGCTTGGATTGAGGTTGATCACGCCATTCTTGCCAGGAACTTCCTTGACGAAAGACGCATAGACCGCGGCCATAAGATCGACATGGATGTTGTCGCGCACATAGAGCGGGGTACGGACCGTTGGGATCTCGCCTTTGAGCCAAGACTGTATGAGGTAATTGCAGAAACGCGGCTCCTCGAACGGTCCAAATGGATTTGGGATCACGAACTTGCCGAGCGGGAACCCCATCGTCTGGCTCAGGAAGCGGTAAACCTGCCAGGTCAATCCTTTCGACAGTCCGTAGCGCGAAAAGGCGCGCAATGGCGCATCGCCGGCCCCCTCATCCTGTTCGAAAATCGAGCCGGTCAGCACGATGCCAGCGAGCCCGCGCGCGGACATCGCCTTTATGACATCCACTGAATTGTGCGTATTCTCGCCAACCGCTGCCAATAGGTCAAAATCAGGATTGCGGTAGTCCCCTGTACGTGCCGCATGGTGGCACAAGAGGTCCCAGGAACCCGCAGAAGAGGCCAGATCGAGGAAGGAGGTTGAACCGAACGGGCAGTCCTCGACCACCTCCACAACGCGCCTCAGCTCCGCGACGCGCTCGCCACGAAGACCGGAATAATCGCTTGCCGGTCCCTTGAGCGGCGCCACCACGGTGTGCCCGGCTGCCGCCAGGCTGCGAGCGAACCACAAGCCGGTGAAGGAGCTGCCGCCGGTGAGAAGAATTCTCACGTTAATCCTCGCAGCAATTCGGTGCGATGGAACGACGGATCGAAATCAGGCCAGTCACGGTCTTTCGATGAGACGTCGACCGGCGTTTTTGGCCAGACGACGCCAAAACGGGGATCGTCGAAGCGAATCCCGCGCTCCTCCTCCGGAGCGTAGAATGCATTCGTCAGATAGAATACTTCGGTGTCGTCTACAAGGGTGATGAAACCGTGAGCGAAGCCCTGAGGCGCGTACATCATCAAGCGGTTCTCTGCGGTGAGTTCGGTGCCGAACCATCGAGCGAAGGTCGGGGAATCCGGCCGCAGATCGATGATGACGTCGTAGAGTGCGCCACGGATGCAGCGCACCACCTTGATTTCTGTGGCAGGTGGCAGTTGGTAGTGCATTCCGCGCAGCGTGCCGGCCTTGGCGCTCAGCGAATTATTGATCTGGACGATCGGCATCGGAATGCCGGCCGCCTCAAATTCCCGTTGGCAAAACAAGCGGGCAAAGAAGCCGCGATCGTCACCGCGCTTTTCCAGTTCGATGGTGAAGGCGCCCCGAAGCGGCGCGGCATGGAATTTCATGATGGTCCCTCAAAATCAGCGCCAACGCAGGTCGAGGGAGAGCCGACCTTGGGCGATGTGATGCTTGAGCGTTCTAAGTCGCATCAACGGCGAGGCCCGGAATTCTCCATCCGAAAATCCCATGGTGCGCAGGCCTGTAGCGAGGTTCTGTACCGATTTGACGAGCGATACGGCCGGCAAATGCGCGGGTGCGAGCCTGGCGAACAAGGAGAAGTCGACCTGGTACGATCGCTTGTCGGGGGGAGCTTCCCGGTTGATGCTGACTTTCGTGCCAGGCAATTCGTTAGACACCATCTCGGCGAGATCTCGCACTTGATAGTTTCCGGCAGGACTGCCGGCGTTGACGACGAGGAAGCGGCCGCCATGGTCGGCGGAGCGGCCGATGGCCCATTCGATGGCCCGAGCCATGTCGGCGACATCGATCAAAGGCCGCCACGGCGTTCCGTCGCTCAGCACGGTGATCTCACTGGTCGCCAGGGCACTGGCGACAAAATCGTTGAGCACAAGATCGAGGCGCAGTCGATCCGACATGCCGCACGCAGTGGCAAAACGCAGGCATGTCACCGTCATTTGTCCCGCATTGCTTGATCGAAGCGCGTTTTCCATAGCGACTTTAGATCGCGCGTAAGCGGTCAGCGGATTGAGCGGGTCGGTCTCGCGCCGCGGGCTTCCCTGTGCCGCACCATAGATGCTGCAGCTGGACGCAAAAACAAAAGTCCCGACGCCACGCTCCTGGGCCATCTGAGCCAGCGCGATCCCGGCCTTTTCGTTGATTGCTTCGGTGACCGTTTCGAACTCTTTCCCCATCGGGTCATTCGAAATTGCGGCGAGATGAACGACCGCGTCGACGCTGTCGAGAAGATCCGCCGGGAAGTCGCGGATATCGCCGAAATGCAGCCGATCAAGCAAGGTTTCCGGCAGCTGTGAAGCGCCTGTCAGGTTGTGAGCGAAATACCCGCTGTCGAAACCGATCAACTCCGCATCGGGATAAACCGCACGCAGGTGGCGCGTCAGGATGGGACCGACATAGCCCATGGGGCCGGTGATGAGAATGCGCATTGCGGGGTTGATCCTGTCTACCATTTTTTCCAGGGGGCCTTGCCGCTTGACCATAGTTCCTCAAGATATCGCTTGTCTCTCAGCGTATCCATGGGATGCCAGAAGCCGTCGTGGAAGAAGACACTCAGCTGGCCGTCCTTTGCCAGATTCGTCATCGGTTCTTTTTCCCACACGGTTGCGTCGCCTTCAATGTAGCCGCCGACATTTGGCGACAGCACGAAGAATCCGCCGTTGATCCACCCCCCGTCGCCGCTCGGCTTCTCCTGAAAACTGGTGACGCGGGTGCCGTGGAAATTAATCGCACCAAATCGCCCTGGGGGCTGGGTTGCGGTCACAGTCGCGAGTCGTCCCTCGCGACGGTGGAAAGCGATACTTTCGGAAATGTCGATGTTCGCCACACCGTCACCGTAGGTCAGGCAAAAGTCACGGTCGTCTCCGATGTAGGGAAGAATCTGCTTGATGCGACCACCAATCATGGTGTTGTCGCCGGTATCGATCAGTGTGACCGTCCACGGCTCGGCATGCTTATGCAGGACGTGCATCTTATTTTCGCGAAGGTCGAACGTTACGTTGGATTGGTGGAGGAAATAGTTCGAGAAATATTCCTTGATGACATAGCCCTTGTAACCGAGGCAGACGATAAAGTCGTTAATCCCGTGGCTGCTATAGATTTTCATGATGTGCCACAGGATCGGCTTGCCACCGATTTCGATCATCGGCTTAGGGCGCACGTCGGTCTCTTCTGAAAAGCGCGTTCCGAGACCACCAGCCAACAAAACTGCCTTCATAATGACTTTCCGATACTAAATGAGCCCAGCGAATGGGTCATTGATTTATCAATTTAACATTTTTCGTACAACAAATGCCTAGCTACGCGCGTCAGCGGGAGCATTGTTGTGACAAAATGGTTTATGCGCTGATCCTGCTTTAACACTTGTCAAAATTAAGCTTGATGCTTGGGTCAAATGAACAGGTTCATTGCACAGTTTAGGGGCGCGGGATTTGACTAGATAGCGGTTGATGCAAGCGCGGGGTTTTGGACATCCTGTAATTTGAAGCCTTTCACAAACACGCTGTGCTGAATTGAATCGCCCAGCAGGTGAGGGGCCGTTGTGTCTTCCTTACCGGTCAGCAGGACTCGCAGGCGCCAAAGCGATAGCCCGATGATCATGCACGCATCGACCATCGCGGCGTAGAGCGGGCCGTGGTTTTTTAGAAAGTACCGGCGGCGGGCCTCGAACAGGTAAGGCGGGAACCGCTTGGGCCTGCTCGTAACTCCGGTCGATTGCCCGACCAGATGCACCACCCGGCTCGTCGGAACGTACCAAGTAGGCCAACCCTTTTTTCGCGCATTGAAGCAGAAGTCGATATCGTCGAAATAGGTATAGTAACCTTCATCCAGCAAACCAATGTCCTCAAGCACTTCGCGCCTGATGATCATGCTGGCCCCAGAAACCCAATCGGTCTCGAAGGTCTGGTCCACCACGGGCGGAGCCACGATCCATCGCTTGAACAGCCGGCTGACGAGCCCAAGCTTTAGATTCCCTTCGAATTCCCCAAGCGGCGACTGAAATCGAAAGGCCGATCGCTGCGGCGTGCCGTCGGGATCTTCAAGGCGGCTGCCGGCGATTCCAACCTTGGGGTTTTGATCCATGAAATCGACCAGGGCCTTGAAAGCGTTCGGCCGGACTATTGTATCCGCGTTCAACAGCAAAAAGTATTGCGGCGGGTTTGCCGAGTGCACGGCAGGGCGAAGGATAGCGTTGTTGCCGCCTGTGAAACCAAGATTGATGTTAAGCGCGGTCAACGTGCACCAGTTCGCCCAGCCGTTCTCGTCAATCGCTTGCTGAATCCGTTGGGCGGAGTCATCGCCGGTTCCATTTTCACAGACCGCGACGTGGGTGTCCGGGACGGGCCCGAGTTCAGCTGCCACCGAGTGCAGACAGTCGATCGCGAGATGCGCAACGCGATAGTTAACAATGACGACGAGTAACTTCACACCGTTCAACCAGTTCGAGTGGGTCAACCAGGTCCGCTATATTGACCGCCTGAGTACGGCATTGCGCGGGCTTGATCTAGCTAGAACTGCATTGAAAAACGCACCAATGGGCCTCGTAGTTAAAACGCGGGGGTGGTGGTGATTACTCCGCCAGAAAATCAGACCTGAGCCATCGCGGTGCAGCAATTGGCTTTGTTCTACCAAAACATCCGAGGTAATATAGTACCTTCAATTGGACACTAGCCTAAGCATTAGATGCGCGGGATGGAGCGCAATAGCCGCAAGAGCTCGGTTTCTCGCTTTTGCAAGTCTGTCAATTTCCGCGCCTGGGTTATTGCGCCCGGTCCATCGCCGCGTACGCCAGGGGCTGCTCGTGCTCAAGCACCGCGCAAGCTCCCATGCGGCCTCGGAGTCCGGCCATCTAGGCGCCTAAAATTAAATGCGAGCGCGCTGCTGTGTGACATTTTTTGACTTGAAAGGCTAACGAGCGGCATAAACAAACCTTGGCCAAACGGTTCGATATTCGGCAGTTTCCGGCGATTCCCGGCTTGACATCGGGTTCCTCAATTATAAAATTAATTCATTACGCTATAAATGGGGTATTGAAAATGTTTAAGCGGCGGATTGCCAAATTGGCGGCAGCGTGAGCAATGACGCTTCTTGGCTTCGGAGGCATCGGCTTCATGGCTTATCGTCGGAATGCAAAGCGAGCATTGATGGTCGCCTGATCGACGATCATCGATAAAGCACTCCGACGATGAACTGGTTCGCGAAGTCGCCGAAAAAAAACAGCCCGGTCCCAGCTGCTGCTTCTGATCTTCGGATCGATGCTGAAGGTCAAGCACTTTCGAAAATTAAAAATATGTGCGCGGTTGCGACGGCGAGTGCCGAGAGCGTTGCGCAATGCTTGCACGATGATTTGTGCAGGGGTGAAAGGCAACGCTTCGAAAGCGCCAAACGGATGTCACTGGAACTGGCCAAAGGAATTAGCGATGTGTTGTATCGCGACACCGCCCTCCAGCAGATCGTTGAACTCTGCATGAAGGCAAATGATATAGAAACCGCGAGGATACTCGTCCGAGGCATTCAAACCGGAATGATCCGCGAAAAGTTGGTGGGAGAGTATCCCGTTGTTTTCTACTGACCGCGGTCATCAGATTTGAATTTAAGAGCCGAGTTGTGGGTGCGGCGCTGACGCTGGGCAGGGGGCCGCATAACTTTCTGTACCGATTGCAGACGATGTTCTACCTCCACTAGCTTCGACAAGAGCTCGGCTTCTTCCAACCAGCGTGCGGCTGTCGTTTTATCAAGCTCCGCATGACGGCGGCACGCCTCTTCCATTGCGCGGTATCGGTTGAACGTTTTCATGACGCCCGCAAAGTAAGTTTTCATGATACGCGCAAAGTAATGGCATCGAATTAACTTTCCATCGAGGGTGCTGTTCCCGTCAGAGGACGCGGCGGGAGCAGCGGATTTGCGGGTTCCATCAACGGAACTTTAGTCCACTGGCCCGGATGTTGCTTAAGCGCTTGGCCGTTGTCGGCGGCCGGCGCCTAGGGGGACGCGTTTTCAGCCGCGCCAAGACGTTTTTAATTGCGAGCAATGATTTGTTTTCTGATCACAAGTTATGCGGGCAGCAGGTCGTGGGTATCGCCGTTTTTTCTCTCGTGGAATTTGTCGATCCCGCTATTGAGATGATTCGGTTGAGTTAGCTTTTTGACGCCATTGCAGGAACTGCTGAAGCAACTGCCGGGACTGCTCGTGAGTAGCAGGCTGGCTAGCTGGCGCCGGCGCAAGGAGGGCTTGAAACTCTGCAAGTGCGGGCTTCAATCCGTCGTCTCCCTGGCCGGATTGAGGCAGAGCGGTTTTCGTCGATCCTGTGATTTCGGAAGAGGTTGAACCGGCGTCTGATTGCCGTGAGGCAGGCAGCATGATGAAGAAGACCAGCGCCACGACCGTCACGACGCAGGCGGCTGCGACGAAGCGAACGACGACGCTGGACAGCGCGGCTCGCCGGTCCAGCTCACGCGCGAGCTCAGCAGGTTCGTGAATCACCTCGGCGGCGAGCGGGTTCAAGGCCCTGGATACCGGGTTCTTGAGAGAGGCGGGAGGGGCGCTCGGATTCCTGACGGGCTCGGGTATTTTT
>Ga0210410_10006013_pt1 | contig 10549 bp, 11 predicted proteins | sample IncBWC4MmetaG_FD_161058 | JGI IMG/M metagenome (GOLD analysis project Ga0210410, IMG submission 161058) | Forest soil microbial communities from Barre Woods Harvard Forest LTER site, Petersham, Massachusetts, United States - Inc-BW-C-4-M | ecosystem: Environmental > Terrestrial > Soil >... | reverse complement strand
CGAGCCAGCGCCGTAGACCGCTCCGAGTGCAGGAACGAAACGGGATTCCTCCGCTTCCGCTGCCCTCGGCGTCGAAATGACAAGATTACGAGGATTCGTAATTCCGCGCTGCCCCACGTTTCGCGCTTTCGAAATGTGGGATTCCATGGCTTTCTCGTTCTTGGAATGTTTAGGCTACCTCATTCTGCGTAGGCTGGGACTCTAATACTCTCCATACCTCCCCTTCACTGACTCCAGCAATTTCGCCGAATCGTACCCAACTCCATCCTTAAACACGATCTCTACGTTTTCGACGTCGCTGATGTGCGTAGCCGGATCGCCCCTGATCACGACCAAGTCCGCATTCTTCCCGACCGCGATGCTCCCGATCCGCTCCTGCCTGCCTAAATACGTTGCGCCGTTGAACGTCGCTACCTTGATCGCTTCCACCGGCGAAAATCCAGCTTCGACCAGCAGTTCGATCTCCCGCTGATCCCCGAAGCCGGGCACCACTCCGCCGTTTCCGGTCGGATCGGGTCCGGCCAGCAACAATCCTCCAGCCGCCACAAACGCGCGCTCGAGTTGCATGTCGTGCTTCATCAGCATGGGCCAGTCCTGATTTTCCGAATTGCCTGGGCCTACAGTCTCCTGCTTCTCCGGCTTCTGCCGCCGATACAAATAAGCCTCGCGCGCCTGGGGCGACAGCGCCTCCAACATCGCTGGCCGTAGCGGAGGACGGTTGGGCATGCCTCCGCTCTCAAAAACCGGCAGCGTCGACGTCACCGCCACATGATGCTTCACCAGCGTGTCAATGAGGTCCTTTGCTTCTGCACTCTCCGGCCCCATCTGCGCCAGGGTCGGCCTGCCCCGGCCCTCGCTGCACACATCGGGCTTCTTGCCGGGATCGAACTCTGTGTTTACGAAAAATCCATGCTCCAGGTCGTCGATCCCCAACTCCGCGGCCTCCTTGTATGTCACTGCGCAAAGATGCCCGGTGACTTTGAGATTCCGCTTGTGCGCCTCCTCGATCGCGGCCTTCAGTTCGGCGCGTGTGAGGTTCTGGTATGCCTTGAACGAGGTCACGCCACGGTCAGCCCAGTAATCCACGAACTGGCGCGCCTCCTCCGGTCCGCTCAGTTGGTGCATCTGGATGAAGTAACTGTCCGCACCTTCGAGATATGGTCCCGTCACGTCGATGTGCGGACCGGGCAGTTGTCCAGCGTCAATCTCACGTTTGAGGTTCAGGTCGGCATAGGGTTCGACGCTGCCCGTCGTGCGCATCGTGGTCACGCCGCCAGCAAGATAAAGACGTGGTGCCGAGAACGTCATCTGCGGGAGGCGGATTGCCGTGCCACTGCCCATCGAGGTTCGGCCGCGCCGCATAGAAAAGATGGTTATGCATGCCGACGATGCCGGGGATCACCGTGTAGCCGCGAAGATCGAGAACCGTTGTGTCCTTCGCAGCAGACATGTCCGCTCCCGGCTGGATCGCCGTAATCTCGCCGCCCTCGAGCACAACATTCTGATCGTCCGTCGGCGCCCGCCCTGTTCCGTCGATGATGCGAACGTGGGTAAGGACTACTCTGGCGCCCTGCACTCGCACATATTTCTGCACTTCTTTCGAGAGCGACGCGGGTTGCTGCCCATAGACGAGCGAGAGGAGGAAAAGCGCGGCCGTGACGACAATGCATCGACGCATGGCGATCTCCTGCCGCGGGATTGTAAATGGCGAATGCTCGCGCCGAAAATCCGCGAGAAAGCCGTGGAATCCCACGTATCGAAAATCGCGCAACGCGGGGCACTCGGGGTACTTCTTCGGGGATGCGCGTCGTGCCGCGGAGTTGGCGGCCGGGTGCCCATCCTGAATTTCGCATTGTTTGTGAAATTTAGGGTCGGGAGGTTACTTGCTGCCGGCTCGTTGGGGCTTCGTCTTGGGCTTTGGCTTGCTCTTGCCCTTGAGATTGAGCGCCACCGCCGCGCGGATGAGATCCTTCAAGGCCGCCTCATTAATCTTGTCGCCTTCGTGGATGTCGATGGCGCGCCTGACATTCCCTTCGAGGCTGGAGTTGAATAGACGGGAAGGGTCCTTCAACGCAGCTCCCTTGGCAAAAGTCATCTTGACCACGTTCTTGTAGGTCTCTCCCGTGCAGACGATGCCGCTGTGGGAGAAGACGGGAGTCCCCGGTGATGTCGCCTTGACCCACTTCCACTCTTCCACGATCTCCGGGTCAGCCTCGTGGATGATGTCGCGCACTTTCGCGAGCATCTTCCCGCGCCAGTCGCCGAGTTCCTTGATTCTCGCGTCGAGGATTGCCGAGGCAGAATCCACCGGAACGCTCCTTTCTTATGTGCGGCTCGAATTCTCGCAACTATTTTAATCAGGCGCCCCACGTTTGCGCTCTCGGCGCAAGAGCCTGCCCTGAGCGAGCGCAGCGAGTCGAAGGGTGGGATTAACCGGATCTGTCCCCTTCCCGTGATCTGGAAGGCCCGGTCTTCACGCTCGACTGCACTCCGGTTCTGGGTACCCCCCTCCCCCCGGTCTTCTGGAATGAGCAGGTTACGCGGAAAATCCCGCAAGATCTTTGATGTCAAAGAACTTATAGGCAAAATATTCCGGACAAAGGACTTAGCGCCCACCGCGAGCGTCCTCTGGGGACACGCGCGGCGATTTAGCTTTGTCTACAGAGTGCGAGGGATACAAGGGCGATGGTCACAGTTTCGTGTGATGGATGAACGTTGGAGATGAAAGTTCCCCACTCAAGCCAAAAGCGGGCTTCCACCCCAGCCGGCGAAAACCGCGCCGTCTGGGGGCCCGGGCTTGAGTGGGCCACTCGTCGTGCACATGGAGGTGGCGATAGTGGAAAAACTTCGGTCATTTGACCCTCGGAGGGAATGCGGGGAAACTCTCTGCGGGGAGGGCTCATGAACAAGCTCGGGTTGGCAGTCATGGTGTGCGTAATAGCCGGTGCAGTATGTGCCGGAGCGCAAGACAAGCCGCGCGTATTTGTGCAAGGAAAAGGGTCGCAGGACGTGACCAGCAATGGCAGCGGAGGCGGCGCCAAGCATTGGGGAGTGTGGGGAGCGAGTTCCACCATTGATTCTCACGATGAGAGCATGGAGATCACCAAAGATCTGCAGAAAAACTGCGGCGGCGTCACAGTGACGGTGAACCCATCGAATGCCGACTACACGATCATGATGAATCGTGAGTCGAAGAAGAATCGTGGCCTGTTGCGCAGCAACAGCCAGGTCCAGGTGGCGAACAAGGCGGGCGATGTGCTGGGCACGAATGCCACCCATACCGTGGGCAACGCGGCCAAAGATGCATGCCAGATCATCCTGGCGGATTGGCAGGAGCACGGTCGGATGAACGCGCAGGAGGCGCAGACGCCTCCGGTCGCGGCTCCGGCAGCTGCACCCGTGGTAGTGCCAGCCGTAGCTGCTCAAGGACAACCTTCAGGTGCCCGCCTGCAAAGCGCGACGGCAACCTCGGGAACCGGGCAGCCGCAAACTGTGGTGGATCCCGTCGTGACCAGCGTGACGATCTCGAATGGATCCGAGAGCGTGGGCGAAGCGGCGCGGAAACAGAAGCAGCACCAGGCATGCCTAGAACTCGCCAAAGATAACCCGAGCATCGTCTGCAAGTAAGTCCGATCTGACGAGCTACGAGAAAGCGTGGAAAGGTCCCACTCGGGAAAGCGGGGCCTTTTTTGTTGCTGGGAAATGTTGAGCCGGGTGGCCCACTCAAGCCCGGGTCCCCAGACGGCGCGGTTTTCGCCGGCTGGGGTGGAAGCCCGCTTTTGGCTTGAGTGGGGAAGTTCAACAGCTGGACATAATTTTCCCGCCGCTCGTTCGCGTTTTTCGGGCCGTCCACTCTGACTCGATCTCTACGCGTGCCTCAGCGCCGGTTGCATAGTCGCGAAAGCTGCTCGAATGCCAGTCCTCGGGACGATCGCATAACCCTTGCTTCACCGGATTCCGGTGAATATAGCGTAGCTTCTCCACAAACTGCGCGTAATTTCGAATGTTGAAATCGTAGTACCGCTTTTGCCAGAAATGCTCGGGTGCCCCACTCAAGCCCGTTTTTGGCTTGAGTGGGAGACTTCCAATCAAGCGGCGAGATACTCCTTGCTTCAGCGACTTCAACGCATCGGCCAGCGTATCCCGTTGCGGTTCGCTAAGCAGTAGGTGGACATGCTCCGGCATGACTACGTATCCGTAAACGTAGAGTCTGTAACTACGGCGCACTCGTTCCAAGGCGGACTCGAACACTCGGCAGCTTGCGTCGGTGGTAAACAGGCGATGGCGATGGTAACAACAGAATGTAACAAAATGACTCTGCCCGCTATGGTGGAACCGTGTCAGTCCCCATGGCATGAAGATAGTTTAGTTGTCGAGCGGAGCATGTCTGTGACGCGTGAACTTCCCCACTCAAGCCAAAACCGGGCTTGAATGGGCCACCTGCCTGCCTTGCCGAATCCATAGACCCAAAAAAGGAGAATATCACTGGATTCGGTGATCCCCCTCACCTGCAAGCCCGTCGCTGACGCTATAGGCTAATTCCGTGGTGTTCTCCTGGGCCCCGTACAGGGTTGTTCTTAGTGTCGCGTGCCGACATTTCGGCCGCATCGTAGTGCGGAAAGATGCGCGACCTACGTGACCTTGTCGAGTTATCCAACGATCGATACTTTCGTTTCTTCGGTCCCACGCACTTAGGAGGCTGTTACCCATGAGACGTATATGCGCGCTTCTTCTTTGCATTGCACTTCCGGTTGCGGTGTTTGCGGCGGATGCCCTGAACGGCTACAAAGTCGCCTACGATGGCGGAACGCTCGCCGATGTCAAAACCGGCACTGGCTTAAAGCTGGTCATCAACACAAACACCATCACGTTCGTGAGGGATAAATCCGAAGTCCTGACGATTCCCGCTTCCGCCATTACCGAAATCAGCTACGGCCAAGATGTTCATCGGCGTGTGGGTGCAGCGATCGGACTGGCAGTCGTCAGCCTGGGCATCGGCGGATTGATGGCCCTGACCAAGTCCAAGAAACACTATGTCGGCTTGACCTGGGCCGATGGTGACAAGAAGGGCGGCCTCGCAATTCAGTGTGATAAGAACGACTACCGAGGTGTCCTGGCTGGATTAGAAGGCGTAACGGGTAAGAAGGCCGTCAACTCTGACACTATGACGGTGAAGAACTAGGACGCAAACGCACCGGCCTTCGCAAAGGAAACCGGGGACAGACGGGACGTTCACCAGTTCTCCTTTCGGCTCAGTGCGTGAAGAAATCGGGGTACGTCCCGTCTGTCCCCAGATTCCCAAACGCTCAAACCTCAGAGAACGAAACTGGAAGAGAAGAAGTGTAATTGTGGTTGCGAGGGAAAGACTGAGGACAGACCGGACATCATCAATCTTCATTCATCGAAAACTGGGGAGCATTCCGTCTGTCCCCGATTTCCCCCTGTCTGTCCCCTGATTCGCCTCCCCTCATTCGGACAAGAACGCGAATGAATGGGCCAATCGCATCGTCTTATGGGTGCTCCGACTCGTTGACTGACGCGGTAGCGTGCGATAGGCTCCGATAGCGCCACTATGAATGACCAAGCTGAACTGGTATTCGGGTTTGTGTATGGCATCGGGACGAATGCTGACCCCGTCGCTTCGCTACTGACTGACTATCTGAAACAATTCAGCTATACAACTCATGAATTCCGAATAAGTCAGCATTTGAGGACGCTCGATGTCGGAATTGAGTACAGAACTTCCTCGACCTTCGATGAAATGAACGCGTTAATGAACGCGGGCAACGAAGCGAGGAGGAGATCTCGATCCGATAACATTCTCGCAGTGATGGCAGTCAACGAAATTGCAAGCTACCGCAACGGTGAGCAACCGCTCGAGCGCGTGGCGCACGTCGTGCGGTCGCTAAAGACGCCGCATGAGGTTCGTCTTTTGCGGGACGTTTACCGCCCAGGCTTCTTTCTTATCGGAATAGCCAGTGACGACGACGAACAACACAGATTTCTCGAGTCTGTTAAGGGGCTCACGCAAGCCGAGGCGTTGGCCGTAATCGACAGGGATCAGGACGAGGAACTAAAGTACGGGCAACGAACAAGGGATACATTTTATTTGGCAGATGTCTTTGTGGAACTTGAATCAGAAAAGTATAAAAGCCAGCTCGAGAGATTCCTTGAGTTGGTATTTGGACACCCGTTCAAGACTCCAACTCGCGAAGAGCATGCGATGTTTATGGCGTACGCATCAGGCGCTAGATCGGCGCAGCTCGGTCGTCAAGTTGGAGCAGCTATCGCGACCAAAGAAGGAGACGTGGTTGCTGTCGGCTTTAACGAAGTTCCTTCCCCGTTTGGTGGTCCGTACTGGGACGGTGATGAGGCTGACGGACGAGATCATGCCCTCGATGAAAAGACGGATTCAAATTACTTTCATCGCGCAAGGATTGTAAGCAGCATCATGTCAAACTTGAAAGATTTGGTTATTACAGAGGCACGCGTGAGGGAGCTTTTGAAAATCTCGGGAATAAACTTGGAAGATGATGTTGTCGAGAAGATGAAACGCACGAGAGTTATCGCGACGGAGGCTAACATCAAGCTCGCTATTGAGTCAAGCGAACTCAAGGACATAACAGAATACGGAAGGGCAGTACACGCAGAAATGGATGCATTGTTGACATGCGCCCGGCTAGGCATAACCGTGAAAGGGAGATCTTTGTTTACGACCACGTTCCCCTGTCACAACTGCACGCGGCACATCATCGCGGCAGGATTAGCGAGCGTTACATACATCGAGCCCTACCCCAAAAGTCGAGCTGCAGCTCTCCACAGAGATGCAATATGCTTTAGCCGGGAGGAAGCGGCAAAGACGACTAGAATTCCTTTCCTTCCCTTTGTGGGTATTGGCCCCAGAAGATATCTAGACCTCTTCTCCTTAGACCTGAGCACAGGACGTAAAGTGGACCGAAAAGACGAAGGGGGAAGAGCAATTTTCCCGAAAAGGGCCGCCCGACCGCCCCGGGTGCCCATGCTTCCTTTTAGTTATCTTGAACGCGAAACGAAGCTTCTCGAAGAGTATGAAGACGTGATAAAAATGCTCGTAGGAAATAACCATGACAAGCTCGACTGACAAGACATCCTTAAAGAGCCAAACCGCATGGAATCACCTTCGAACGATTAGACGCGCAAAAGCTGTAGTTGATTCGTGGCCGAAGTGGAAACGTGACAGCATAATTTTTCGCGACAAGGCGGCTACAACAACTTCAGAAGTCACTACTGACCGCGGGGAGATCGTACTCCACAAGCGTTCGGCTTAAGTCCTGCGGACCGCAAGACTGGTGCCTGCCGGTTAGCGTCCGCCATTTTGGACGCTAACCGGCAGGCCCACACGTCACTCGACCTCCGCTTTTCACACCACACCCAAACCCCGTCAAGTCCTTTCCCCCTCCACCCCAACTTTCCCTTCCCATTTCGGGAAACCCTCGCCCGCTTTTCCAACTTCTTACTTGACCTCCCGGTCCGTCATCCCGCATCCTAGCTATAAGGCTTACATATGAAATTATCTTATAGATGTATCTCCTTTGTTTCCAAGATTTTCCCTGTAAGCCCTTTCATCTCAAAGATTTTGGCCTCCTTCCCCGCGCAACTCTTTCATTTCAAAAGACCGTGGGGGAGGGGGGTGGAGCACCTTTCATGCCGTACGACGTTTTTATCCCGCGCTGCACTCATATCAAAACCAATGGCACCCAGTGCGGCTCTCCGGCTCTCCGCGGACGCCGCTTCTGTTTCTTTCACAAGAATTGGCAGGGCCAGCAGATCCAGTTGAACGCGCAGCCCGCCTCCCCGCTCAGCTTCACCATGCCCGTGCTCGAGGACGCCGACTCCGTCCAGGTCGCGCTCATGCAGGTCATGCGCCTCATCCTCAGCGGACAGCTCGATCCGAAAATCGCCGGGCTCCTCCTCTACGCCCTGCAGACCGCCTCGCTCAACCTCCGCCAGATGAAGCTTGAACCCTATCATCGCGAGAGCGTCGTGATCGATCCCCGTTTGGTCGGCGAAAACAACCTCGGCGACGACGCCTGGTGCAAGGCAGAATTTGAGGAAGACGAAGAAGACGAGGAAGACGATAGCGAAGAAAAAGTGGGCGACGAAGAAGACGAGGGCGAAGACGAAGGCGCACAAGACGAAGAAGACACGGACGAGGAAGACGAAGAAGAAGACTCTTCCGAAGAAGAACAAGAAGAAGACGAGCCCGCATCTCCTTCGAGGAAACCAGTCCAAGCGGCGCGGGCAGCCGGCGCTGAGCGTGCCGAAGGGACGTCGCCCCCGATAAAGCCCCACTCAAGCCAAAACCGGGCTTGAGTGGGCCACTCGTCCAGTGGGCCACGGGCCAGCCTTGAGGCGGTTACAGATTATTTGGAGAATCTCGTTGGGCCGATCTTTTCGAAATCAATCGTCGAACGACATGGCCCTTCCACATCCACAATCCCGAAAGGACCATTACAGGAACGAAGAAAAACCGAGTTGGCGGGGCGTAACCCGGAATTTTGTCAAACGGACTGTAGATGTAGCCGAGGATCGGAATGGCAAAGACAAGGTGAATCCAGCGAACAATCGAACGTTTGGTGGCGTCCTTCATGATGAATATGATCTCCTCGATTCACGATTCCAACTCGCACATTCCTTCCACGGCTTCTCGCGCCGGTACCGCCGCCGCGGCAGGCAATGCTGGAAGCGCTCTCCCCGCGCGCGTGCGAAGCGTACCTGGGGCACCCGCGTTCTTTGGCGGAGGCTGGGTTTAGTACTCCCCATACCGCCCCTTCACCGACTCCAGCAACTTCTGCGAATCGTAGCCGACACCATCCTTGAACACGATCTCCACGTTTTCAATGTCGCTGATGTGAGTTGCCGGATCGCCTTTTACGACGACCAGGTCGGCGTTCTTGCCGACGGCGATGCTGCCAATCTGATCCTGGCGGCCCATGTAGGTCGCGCCGTTCAAGGTTGCGATTTTGATCGCTTCTACCGGTGAAAAGCCCGCTTCCACCAGCAGTTCGATCTCCCGCTGATCGCCGAAGCCCGGGACGACTCCACCGTCTCCGGTCGGGTCTGGTCCGGCCAGCAGCAGTCCTCCGGCGAGGGAGAAGGCGTGCTCCAGTTGCATGTCGCGCCGGATCAGCATCGGCCAGTCATCTTTTGAGGAATCCATCGGGGTCTCGGAACTCGCGCCTTCTTTCCACGGCTTCTCGCGCCGGTAGAGATACGCTTCGCGCGCCTGCGGGGAGAGCGCTTCCAGCATGGCCTGCCGCAGCGGCGGACGGCCGGGCATGCCTCCACTTTCAAACACCGGCAGGGTCGAGGTCACCGCGACGTGATGCTTCACCAGCGTGTCGATCAGGTCTTTGGCGGCGGGGCTGTCGGGCGCCATCTCCTTCAGCGTGGGTACGCCGCCGGCCGGGGTGCACACGTCGGGCTTCTTGCCCGGATCTAGCTGCGTGTTGACGAAGAAGCCGTGCTCCAAATCGTCGATGCCAAGCTCGGCGGCTTCCTTGTAAGTGACCGCGCAAAGATGCCCGGTAACTTTGAGATTGCGCTTGTGGGCTTCGTCAATGGCGGCTTTCAGTTCTGCGCGCGTGAGGTTCATGTACGCCTTGAATGATGTGACGCCGCGGTCGGCCCAGTAATTTACGAACTGACGGGCCTCCTCGGCGTCCTTGAGTTGGTGCATCTGGATGAAGTAGCTGTCGGCGCCTTCGAGATACGGTCCGGTCACGTCGATGTGCGGGCCCGGGAGGTGGCCGGCGTCGATCTCACGTTTGAGGTTCAGGTCGGCGTAGGTCTCGACGCTGCCGGTCGTGCGCATGGTGGTCACGCCGCCGGCAAGGTAAAGACGCGGGGCGGAGAAGGTCATTTGTGGGACGAGCACCGGTTCGTCGTTGTGCCAGCGGCTGTCGAGGTTGGGTCGCGCCACGTAGAAAAGGTGATTGTGCATGCCGACGATCCCCGGGATCACGGTGTAGCCCTTGAGATCGAGCACAGCGGCGTCCTTCGCTGGAGCGACGTCGGCTCCCGGCTGGATCGCGGTGATCTTGCCTCCCTCGAGCACGACATTCTGATCGTCCGTGGGGCCGCGGCCGGTTCCGTCGACGATGCGAACGTGGGTGAGGACTACTTTTGTGCCCTGCACGCGGACATACTTCTGGACTTCTTTCGAGAGATTGGCGGGTTGCTGCGCGTGGGTGAGCGAGACGAAGAAGAGTGCAGCAGCGACAGCAATGCATCGATACATTGATGATCTCCTGGGGCGCCGATTGTAAATGGCCGGGAGCCCCACGTTTCGTGATTTTCGAAACGTGGGATTCCACGGCTTTCTCACTCCTGGGATTTTCGGCCTGCTGGCGTCTCCTGTTCGGTACGGGGCTGGCTGTTCGGGCGGCGTGTTTCGAAAAAAATCTTCTCGGTATGTCGATTTCGCCGTCCTCCACTCGACTTACACATAGAGGCACGTAAAACGGCCCACGGAGGCGGATATGAAAAGGCAGAAATCTTACGGTGAAAC
>Ga0210410_10006012_pt1 | contig 10550 bp, 6 predicted proteins | sample IncBWC4MmetaG_FD_161058 | JGI IMG/M metagenome (GOLD analysis project Ga0210410, IMG submission 161058) | Forest soil microbial communities from Barre Woods Harvard Forest LTER site, Petersham, Massachusetts, United States - Inc-BW-C-4-M | ecosystem: Environmental > Terrestrial > Soil >... | reverse complement strand
TAGGGACGATCACCGAAATTTACGACTATCTTCGCCTGCTCTTCGCCTCGATTGGCGTGCCGCATTGCCCCAAGTGCGGGCGCGCGATCAGCCGGCAATCAGCCGACCAGATTGTGCAGCGCGTGATGGCGCTATCGCCCGAGGACCGCGTCATGGTGATGGCGCCGATCGTCCGCGGGCGCAAGGGCGAGTTCAAGAAAGAGATGGAGACTCTCGTCAAGCATGGCTACACCAGGGCGCGCATTGATGGCGAATTGGTCGGTCTGGATGACGAGATTCCGATCAATCTCGACAAGCGGAAGAATCACACGATTGAAGTGGTGATCGATCGCTTGCTGGTGAAACCGGGGATTGAGCATCGCCTGGAAATGTCGGTTGGCCTCGCGATGAAGCTGGCGGGCGGGCTGGTGCAGGTGGCGGTTGTCGGCAAGGAAGAGCAGCTTTATTCGGAGAAGCTGGCGTGCCCGGATTGCGGTATCAACGTGCCGCAGCTGGAGCCGCGGTCGTTTTCATTTAACAGCATGTATGGGGCTTGTCCGGAGTGTCATGGGCTGGGCAGCAAGTACGACTTCGATCCGGCGAAGGTGATCACCGACTGGTCGAAGCCGCTGCTCGAGGGCGGGCTGGGACCGGGGTCGGCATCGCAGAATCTGATTCACACGCTGCAGATTTCCGCGGCGGCGTACGGGATCAATTTAGCCACGCCGTTTGAGAAATTTCCCGAGAAGACGCAGGACTTTCTGCTCAACGGCGAGCCGGGGCGCGGGGGGAAGACTGGCTTCCACGGCATCTTCGGATATCTGAAGCAGAATCTGGAGGAGTCGACTTCCGAAGGCTATCGCGACTGGCTGATGGATCACATGTCGGCGACGGAGTGCCCGGCGTGCCATGGGAAACGGCTGCGGCCGGAGAGTCTGGCGGTCAAAGTGAATCGCATGTCAATCGGCGAGTTTACGGCGATGCCGGTTGAGCGGGCTTTGAGTGTGGCGCAGGGAATCAGGTTGGCGGGGCGCGACGAGAAGATCGCCGGGCGAGTCATGCACGAAGTCGTCGAGCGGCTTCAGTTTTTGAACGCGGTGGGGCTGGGATACATCTCGCTCGATCGTTCGGCGGCAACATTGTCGGGCGGCGAAGGGCAGCGGATTCGGCTGGCCACACAGATTGGATCAAAGCTGCGCGGCGTACTGTATGTGCTGGACGAGCCCTCGATCGGACTCCATCACCGAGATAACGACCGCCTGCTGACCGCCCTGGAAAACCTGCGTGACTTGGGCAACACGGTGCTGGTGGTGGAGCACGATGAGGAGACGATCCTGCGAGCGGATTACGTGGTAGATCTCGGACCGGGCGCGGGGCGTCACGGTGGGAGCCTGGTGGCGCACGGAACGCCGACCGAGATCATGCGCGATCCAAACTCGCTGACCGGCGCGTATATCTCGGGCCGAGTGTCGATTGCGATGCGATCCGAGCGCAGGCACACCAATGGCACGGCGCTGACGATTCTGGGCGCGAAGGAGAATAATCTCAAGAATGTCGATGTGACGTTTCCGTTGGGCGTGATGACTGTGGTGACCGGTGTTTCCGGGTCGGGCAAGTCGACCCTGGTGAATGACATTTTGTACCGCGCCCTGGCGCGGCAGCTTTACCGCTCGCGCGAGAAGTCGGGCGAACACAAGGCGATATCCGGCGCGGAACACATCGACAAAGTCATCCGCATCGATCAGTCGCCGATCGGGCGCACACCACGATCGAATCCTGCCACCTACACCGGAGTGTTTACCCAGATTCGCGATTTTTACGCCATGCTGCCGGAGTCACGCGAGCGCGGCTACAAGGCCGGACGATTTTCCTTCAACGTTTCGGGCGGACGCTGCGAAGCCTGCCAGGGCGAGGGGCAGCGGCGTATCGAGATGAATTTTCTGCCGGATGTTTATGTGCTGTGTGAAGTGTGCGGCGGACGGCGCTACAACTCGGAAACTCTGGCGGTGAAGTACAACGGCTATTCGATCGCCGATTTGCTGGAAATGCCAGTCTCGGATTCGCTGCCGATTCTGGAAAATATTCCGCAGGTGAAGCAGAAGCTCCAAACGCTGGTCGACGTCGGCCTGGGATACATTCATCTCGGGCAGTCGGCGGTCACGCTTTCCGGCGGCGAAGCGCAGCGCATCAAGCTGGCACGCGAACTGAGCAAGCGACAGACCGGCAAGACACTCTACTTGCTCGATGAGCCGACCACAGGGCTGCACTTCGACGATGTCAAGAAACTTCTCGACGTGCTCCACCGTCTAACCGACCTGGGGAACTCGATCATCATCATCGAGCACAATCTGGATGTGATCCGTAACGCCGACTGGATCATCGATCTTGGTCCCGAAGGCGGCGAAGAAGGCGGCCGCATAGTAGCACAGGGCACGCCGGAGACAGTGGCGCGAGTGAAGAAGTCATATACGGGGCAGGCGTTGGCGGGATATTTTGGAAAGGCAGTGACCAGTTCCCGGTTGTTAGTGGTCAGTTAGGAATCTCTTTGTCATCTTCCGACAATCCGCAATTTGAAGCGCAGGCGCCGGTGAGCGTTGAGCCGGTTGCGACTGTCCCGCCTGATCCTTTCGTCTCCACGACCTTGGCTTCCGTTCCAGCGGGGCCGCCTCCCGTTGAGAATCCCGTTTGGAGTGGGTGGGACGTGCTGCTGATCGCGGTGCTCACGTTTGTGGCCATGGTAGTTCTGCAACTCGGATTGCCGGTGGTCGCGATGCGGCTCTTGTATCCGCACGAGGCATGGCTGCAGGTAGCGCAGAAGCCGATTCTGCTGCTGGTTTCGCAGTTCCTGATTTATGGTGTGGTGGCCGCGTGCATGGTCATGCTGGTCGAGGGCAAGTACCACGTGCCCTTCTGGCGGACGATTGGATGGAGCTGGCCGCAGTCTGGAAAGGTGTGGCTGTTTCTGGCGATTGGAGCGGCGACGCTGATTGTCGTGATTGCGCTACAAAGCGTTTTGCCTATGCCCAAGGACACGCCGTTCGAGCATCTCTTCGATCGGCAGCGTGACGCTTACCTGCTCGCGATCATCGCTGTCAGTTTCGCACCGCTGCTGGAGGAGTTATTCTTTCGTGGTTTCCTGTATCCGGTGCTGGCAAGGCGAATCGGCGTGACCTGGGCCGTCGCGCTCACCGCACTGCCCTTCGGATTGATTCATCTGCCGCAGTACGGGTGGGCGTGGGGCGCCGCGCTCCTTATTGTGCTTGTCGGGGTCGTGTGTGGCATCGTGCGGGCGGTTACGCGTTCGGTGGGAGCGAGCTTTCTAGTTCATGCCGGCTACAACGGAACACAAATGCTTATCGCCGTGGTAGTGACTCAGGGTTTTCGGCACATGCCGAAAGGCGTTTACCTGCACTGAAGAGCCGCACGGCACACTCACCCACCGTCGGTTATTTCACTGTGACCGTCAGCAACTGCGCTCCGCTCACCACATAGTCCAGCGGCGGGGTTGCGGTTTCATCGACGTTGGATTCTCCGCTCACGATCATTTCCTGATTGCCGCGCATGCCGTCCATCACGTTCATGACTGAGATGGGCAGCGTTGGCATGACTTTATCGGCGACGCGGGCTTCGGGATCTGCTTCCAACAGAGAAACGTACAGGCGATTGTTGGCGTGCTCTTTGTTGAGCAACGCAATCGTTGAAGCCAAGTCGAGCTTGCGGCCGAAGGCCGGGTTGGTGCGGCCGACGCGGTCGAGGGTTTCGCCATCGCTGACCAGGATACGCAGATTTCCTTTGCTGGCCGAGGTTGGAATCTTCACCGCAATCTGGTGCACAACGCGTTCGCCGCGATACGGCGCCAGCACGGTTTCGACGATAATCTCATCGCCGGGGCGGACTTCGGTAACGTCGGTGCGGGCGCTCTCCAGCCGCGCCCAGCGGCGTTCGCGGACCAGGTCGAAGTCCAGCTTCACGCTCTTCACCGCCGGAGCGTTGTAAGGATTGTCGTAGATGCGGCCGAATCGTTCGCCGAGTGAGAGCGCCGCGGACATGGCGGCGGGCTGGCCATTCTCCGCCGGGGTGAACATGTTCTTCAGCGAAACTTCGGGGAAGCCGTTGACGTTGATGCTGCCGCTCAGGCGATAGGTGATTTCCTCGCCGTATTCATTCACGCCGTGCAGAGCGTTGAACACCGTCGCCATAATTGCAACGGGACTGAGGCGCGCATTGTTCAGCACTTCGTAGTGAAATTCTTTTTTAAGAGTGCCGGCTCCGCCCTGAATGGTCAGGGTGACGGGAATCATGTCGGCTTCTTTGTTGAAGACACCCATGATGCCGGTATGACGGTCCTGCACGAAGACTCCGGCTTGCTCGGTGGTATTGACGATCTTGAAGGCGTTGAGCGGCGAGGGCAACGTGGCCAGCACGGTCGCCTTGTTCATGGGCAGATCGACCGAGCCGAACTGCAGCAGAGGATGTCCGCAGGCCAGCAGGCGCTGTGGATCGATGTAGGTGACGGTGCAGGTGGCGGCGATGTCCATATCGCCGCGGACCAGAATCGCGCTCACGGCGGATCCGGCGACCAGCGGTTCTGGCTGCTTGTCGTCGCTCACCGATCCTGCGCCCATCACCGGGACGACTCCCGCTGAGGCGAACTGGCCAGCGAAACGGCGCACGGTGTCTTCCGAGAATCCGTTGAAGACCAGGGGCGCATCGATGGGCTTGAGGTAGCTTGCGAAATCTTGCGTGGAACTTGGAAGGGAATCGTTGTCACCCGGCGACGCCGTCTTTCCGGCGGCGTTGGACACGGTCGGCTTGGTTGCCGCGGCTTCCTCCGCAGGCGACTTGTCGAGGGCGTTGATCTCGAGCATGTCAGCGATGGGCGTGACTCCCGCGATCGGTTCCTTCGAGAATTCGCCGATGCGGAAGGCCAGAGCGCCCGCTAGCTTGCCGTCAATGTAAACCGGGCTGCCGCTCATGCCTGCGACCACGCCTGTGTATTCGACTTTCGTCCCGTGCAGACGGATCAGGATAATGTCGCCCTTGGGCCCGTTCGCGTTGTGCAACACGCCCAGAACTTCGACGTCCATCGACTCAGGCTTGACGCCTTCAAATACCGTGTACGCCAAGCCCCGCATGCCAGTATGGATCTGGTCCACCGGGATGGTCGGTTGCGAGCTTTGAGCAGACAGGGTAATTGCGGGTAGGGATAGACCTAAGACCAGAAGTGCAAGAACTTTTTTCATGTAACGCCCCGACAAGGAACCCGCCAACAGGTCCCACCACGGATTAGACTCGGACCAACTGCGACTCGTTGCCAGGAGGGGAAAAGATCTGGGACCGGGCAAAACATCCCAATTGCGAATCCTTGCGTCTATACTAGCACAGAGGCTTTTTTGGAGTTCCCCAATGTTTAATCGTTGCAAAGACAAGACTTTACAGAAGAAATGGGCCGGCTTGACCGGTCTTTTTTTGGCATCGGCCTTCGTTTTGGTGCTGATCGGTGCGCCGTCGGCGTGGGGGCTGGACCAACAGAGTCAGACTCCGGCCGCCCAGACTCCGGACAACGGCAAACCCAAACAAGAGATTCCTGCCGAAGCGGGTGGGCCCACCGATAGTGTCGGGCCCTACGCGATCCCGAAGAAGAAGGCGGAAGATGCGCCTCCGCCGCCTCCGCCGGTGGCGCCGAAAAAGCTTGAGGACATTCCTGACTATTCGCTCAAGGTGAACGTCCCACTGGTCAACGTGGACGTGCTGGTCACGACCAAGGACGGGCAGTTCATCCCCGGGTTGAAGAAGGATAACTTCCGTATCACCGAAGACGGCGTGCCGCAGACGGTCAGCAAGTTCAATGTGTCGGAAGCTCCGGTGACGGCAGTCCTGCTGATAGAGTTCGCCTCGACCAACTACTGGTTCGTACGGGACGCGTTGGAGGCGTCGTACTCGTTCGCGAACACACTGAGGAAAGATGATTGGGTGGCGGTTACCTATTACGACATGCAGCCGCATATTCTGGTCGACTTCACTCAGGACAAGAAGGCCGTCTTTGGAGCCCTGAACCAGCTGCGAATTCCAGGGTTCATCGAAACTAATCTTTTTGATGCGCTCTACGACACGCTGGATCGGCTGGACCGCGTGGAAGGAAAGAAATATGTCATTCTGGTGACCACCGGCGTGGACACTTTCAGCAAGCTCACTCTTGACAAGATCACCAAGAAAATCAAAGACACCAAGGACGTAACCGTTTTCCCCATCAGCATCGGGTGGGCATTGCGCGAGTATTGCGAGACGCACGGTTGCACGGGTCAGTCGCACGGCATGGGCATCCCCATCGGGCGCATGGACTACCTGCAGGCTGACAACGAGATGCGAACCTTCGCAGGTTTGACCGGCGGGCGAGCCTACTTTCCGCGCTTCCAGGCGGAGTTCCCCGAAATCTTCCGCGACATTGGAGACGACATCCGGCGCGCCTACTCCCTGGCCTACAGCCCCACCAACAACAAGCTCGACGGCACCTACCGCAAGCTGAAAGTGCAGGTCGTGGCGCCTGACGGCGGCCCGTTTAAAGTAAAGGATCAGAAGGGCAAGGACGTGAAGTTCGACGTAGTGTCGCGGGACGGGTACACGGCCAAGCATACGGTGGACTAGGAAACAGTGGCTCGTTGCCGGCGGCAAGGGGCCAGCTACCCATCCGCTAGTGCACGTGGAATAGGTGATCGAGTAGGAAGAAGACCGCAGCACCCACGAAGACCAGCAGAGCCATCTTCATCGCGGGCTCTTTATTAACTTCCGGAATTAAATCCGAAGCTGCGACGTAGATCGTAACTCCCGCCGCCAAGGGCAAGCCCGCGCCCACGTGGTGACGGAAGAGTGCCATCGTCAAAACTCCCGCGAGAGTTGACCCGCCCAGAACCACCGACGCGCCCCAGGCGGTGCCGCGGCTGCGTCCACTGGCGAGCATTACCGAACTTACGGTGAAGCCTTCGGGGATTTTGTGCAGGAAAATCGCGAAGAAGATCAGCCAACCCAGCCAGTTGGAAACCAGAAATCCGGACGCGATGGCGATGCCGTCGAAGAACGTGTGAATGATCAGGCCGAACAGCACAGAGTAACTTTTGTGCGAGTGGATGAACTCGTCGTGATGAGTCTCTTCGCCGAAGTGAAAATGCGGCGTGACCGTGTGCTCAAAAAAATGAATGATCAAATAGCCGAGCAGAACCAGAAAAGCCGCCGACCGCCCACGCAGTTCGATGCTTTCCGGAACCATCTCGACCAGGGCGGTGGCCAGCATGAATCCCGCACCCAGCGCGACGAAGTAGCGAAGATAACGCCGCTCCCAGTGCCGCTGCACGATGATCGCGCCGCCGAAAACGTTGGCGGCAGCGGCAGTCAGGCCTAATAAGACGCTAGTGGCGATGGGATGCATAGGGTTGATTTTTGAGGCTTACTTCCTGGCGGCCGCTGTTTGTTTCTGCAATTCGGAAACGAACGCCTTCTCCCTCTCGGCCACGTACTCCTTATAGCCTTTCGGATCAATGTACGGGTTCGTTCCACCGGCTTTCAATTTTGCGTACTTCGCTTCCATGTCGTAGTAACTGCCGTGAGCGCCCAGGAAAACATCGCACGGAAGCGACTTGAGCACGCGAAAACCACGAGCGTAATCGTCGGCAATCTCGGGATACCGCGCATTATTGCCCAGTTTGTATCCTCCATTGACGTTCGGGCTGCCCACGATCACAACATCGTATGTCTTCCCCGCATCATTCACTTTCAGACTCCAGGTAGTACAGCCCCGAGTGTGTCCGGCAGTCTTACGAGCCGTCAGCACGGCGTCGCCGAGCTTCACCTCGTCGCCGTCATGGAGCACCCGGTCTACTTTGGCCGCCGGATACAAAAGCGTCGCGTCGTCGCCGTATTGGAAGTCCGTCTTGCCGCCCGATTCCACAACTCCGACATCGGCGTCCATCACCATGTATTTGGCGCCGGTCAGTTTCAATATTTCGGCGCTGCCCGCATCGTGGTCGAAATGAGCGTGGCTGATCAGCAGGATTTTCACATCGCTAAAATGAAATCCCAATTTCTCAATGCTTCCCCTAATCAGCGGGACGGAACTCTTCAAATTGCTGTTGATCAGAATGTGTCCGCTGGGCGTGGTGATCAGATACGAGGCCAGCCCGCGGCTGCCCACATAGTAGACGTTGCCGATCATTCGATGCGGCGGGAAGGGTTCAGTCCAGCCTGACGAATCAGGAGGTGCGGGTGCAGAGATCGTTTGAGCGAACACGCTGGCGGAGAGTGCCAGGGCCGAGCCCAACAGGATCACGCGAGTGAGCATATGTGGAGAGAGTATAAGTCCCCACTTCTCGCAAAGGACGCGAGAAATGGGGGCACCCGAAGAACCATCAGCCAGTTGCGTGCCCAACTATCCGCTGTGCCGGATATGCATCACATCGCCATCCTGCACGATGTAGTCCTTGCCTTCGAGCCGCAGTGTGCCCTTGGCGCGCGCGTTGGCCTCGGAGCCCGCCTCCAGCAGCTGATCCCACCGAATCGTTTCCGCGCGGATGAAATGCTTCTCCAGATCGGAGTGAATAGCCCCGGCGGCTTCCTGCGCCCGCGAGTTGGCCGGCACCTGCCAGGCGCGGCATTCGTCTTCGCCGGCGGTGAAAAATGAAATCAGTCCCAGCAACTTGTAGGTCGTGCGGATCAGCCGCACCAATCCGCTCTCGGTCAGCCCGTAGCTCGACAGAAATTCGGCGGCATCGGCATCGCTCATCTCAGCGAGTTCAGCTTCGACCTTACCGCAGATCGCCGTGGCTGCGGCGTTCGGGCGCGCGGCGCTTTCGGTTAGCTTGTACTTGCTGACCGCCTCATCGAGTTCTTTGCCCAGTTCCGTCGACTCGCCGATGTTGAGTACATAAAAAATTGGCTTCTCACTCAGAAACATGAAACCTCGGATGCGCTTCTTGTCCTCCGGGGTCATCGGCATTTCGCGCAGCGGCTTCTCTTCGCCGAGATGCGCATTGGCCCGCTTGAGCAGTTCGTTTTCTTTTTCCAGCTCCGGCGTCTTCATCTTCTTGAGATCCTTTTCCAGCCGCTCCAGCCGCTTCTCGATCTGGCCGAGATCGCTGACCATCAGATCGAATTCCACGTTCTTGATGTCGCGCAGCGGATCGATCTCCGCGACCAACGGAACGGCTGGGTCCTCGAACACGCGCACCACGTGTGCGAGCGCGTCCACCTGGCGCAGGTGGCCGATGTAGGCGGTCTCTTTCAAAGTGTCCTGGCCGATGGCGCCGAGGTCGACGTATTCCACCGAGGTGTGAGTCAGCTTCTTCGGGTTGTAGAGCGCGGCCAGGCGGTCGAGGCGGTCGTCGGGAACCTTGGCGACTCCAATGTGCGCTTCGCGCGGGTTCGCGCTCGTCGCGGAGAGATGCGCCTTGGTCAGAATGCGGAACAGCGATGTCTTGCCTACCTGAGGCAGGCCGATAATGCCGGTTTTCATAGGAAGCTCTTGGCTGTTAGCTCTTGGCTTTTAGCTGCTCTCGGGGAATTACGAGACCAGACGGCGCTTCACCACAAGCATCAAGCAACCTTTGAGGATAAATGATGGAGCGGGAATTGCCCAAGCGAGCAAAACCCGGGCCGCGAAGTACGCGAAGAAATTCACAAAGCGGAAAGAATCGATACGTGTCATCGTAAGGACCGCGTTCCTTTGCCGGCCGAAGGACCTCGCAGTCTGTTTGTCGCAGTGATCCGCTGATTCAGCCTATTGGCCAGCCGCGTGTGCCGCAGCAGTCGCTGGAACTGCGATGATGACCGAATCCGGTCGAGTCCATACGGCCTTGCCGCTCGTAAGGTCCACGCGGTTCATGGTGACCTTCACTTGCTGGTGATCCACTTCGACCAGCAGATAGTGGTAGTTGATCTCTTTGCTCTGGAACGGATCGCTGGCCGCGCGCTCAATGGGATAGGCGTGAGCCGCTCCTCCGCCGCTCACAAAATAAGTCACGCCGCCGTGCTCATGCCGCTCGTAATTGTGCACGTGTCCGGAAAAAACTACGATGCGGAAAGGAGCGTGAGCCTGGCGCGTCTCGAGAATTTTCGCCAGCGCCTGTTCGTGCGGCCGTGCGGAGTGCCCGCCGCCAAATTTCTTGTCGTCGGACGAACTGGTGTAGGGCGGATGGTGGAACATAAGAAACACGAAATCCACATTCGCCGGCACGTGATCGAGATTGTCCGCCAGCCATTTGCCTTGCGGTCCGGTGCTCTCATCCAGAGAGCTGTCCAGCACCAGAATCATGGCGTTGGCCGCGAGCACCGAGTAGAAGCGGCTGTTCTTCAGATCGGGGAAGCGCTGAAAATAATTTTCCAGCGCGATGGTTTCGTCTCCGTGCAGGTCGTGATTGCCCAGCGCGGGATAGACCGTGATTTTGTTCTCACGCCAGATGCTGGTCTCGTGGTCCCAGACCTTCCAGTCGTCTTTGTCGTAACCGTTGTAGACAATGTCGCCGGTGAAGCACACAAACGCAGGATTGACTTTCGCAATGGCATCGACCAGCGCCACGCGCACC
>Ga0210410_10006011_pt1 | contig 10552 bp, 9 predicted proteins | sample IncBWC4MmetaG_FD_161058 | JGI IMG/M metagenome (GOLD analysis project Ga0210410, IMG submission 161058) | Forest soil microbial communities from Barre Woods Harvard Forest LTER site, Petersham, Massachusetts, United States - Inc-BW-C-4-M | ecosystem: Environmental > Terrestrial > Soil >... | reverse complement strand
CGACCGCAACCAGGGCGAAAAGCTGCGCACGCAATTGGATATTGACCGCAACGAAAAGTTGACCGGAGCGGCACAAGCGCTGGTCTACAGCGACGTCGATTCCGCCTACGCTGTGGTGAACAGCAATGTGATCCTGCTGCAGCCGTACAAAGCGAAATATTTGCAGCAAGCGGTGCGGGTGCGGGACACAGTTTTCTTTGCCTATCAGCATGGGGGTGCGTCGTTAGTGGATTTTTTGAATGCGCAGAGCGAGTACCGCACGGTGGAACTCAGCTATGTGAACCTGATTGGTTCTTATTTGACCGCGGCGGCTCAATTGAACCTGGCCGTCGGACGCGAGGTCCTCCAATGAATCACAAGCTTGGATTTGCATTTCTCTCGGCCTGGGCGGTGCTACAGGCGGGCTGCAGCGGTAAGGCCGCGTCGGGCAGCGGCGCTCCGCCACAAGCAAAAGTGGAACAGGAAACCGACGTCAGCATCCTTCAGGTGGAGCATCCGGAGCAATTTCCTTTGGTGAAGGCCACCGAGTCTCTCGAAGCCGCGTCGCTAACCGTTACCGGCGTTGTTGGCCCGGACGTCAGCCGCACCGTTCCCGTGATCTCGCTCGCCAGCGGGCGCGTGGTGGAAATTCGCGCGCGCCTCGGCGACGCCGTCGAAAAAGGACAAGTGTTGCTGCGCGTGCAGAGCCCCGACATCGCCGCAGCATTTTCGGACTATCGCAAGGCCATCGCCGACGAAGTCCTGGTTCGGAAGCAGTTCGATCGCGCGAAAATTCTGTACGACAAAGGGGCCATTTCCCTCAACGATTTTCAGGTTGCCGAGGATACGGAGTCCAAAGCGAAGGTGGACGTCGAAACCGCTCAAGAGCACTTACACGTTCTGGGCGTCGACAAGGATCATCCGTCCGCCGTCGTGGACATCAAGGCTCCCGTCTCCGGCGTCATCACCGATCAGCAGGTGACCAGCGCTTCGGGAGTGCAGGGGCTCTCGGGCGCCAATCCGTTCACCATCTCCGATCTTTCCCACGTGTGGATTCTTTGCGACGTCTACGAAAACGATCTCGCCAACGTGCACGTCGGCGAAATCGCGCAGATCCGGCTCGTCGCCTATCCAGACAAAGCTTTGAGCGGAACGATCAGCAACATCGGCCCGATTCTCGATCCCAATCTCCGCTCCGCCAAAGTCCGTGTGGAAGTTGCCAACCCCGGGGCGCTGATGCGGGTGGGCATGTTTGTGAACGCCACCTTCCACGGCCAGAAAAAAGAGCGTTTCGCGGTGGTTCCCGCGTCCGCGATTCTGCATCTTCACGACCGTGATTGGGTTTACGTGCCTGTAAGCGACAAAAAATTCCGCCGTGTCGAAGTAAAAGCCGGCATTACGCTCCCCGACAAAATGCAATTGGTGCTTTCCGGCATCGAGCGGGGGCAGCCGGTCGTTTCCAATGCGCTGGTGATGCAGAATGCCGCGGAACAGTAGAGGCCCGATGAATTTCCGAGCGACACGCAGGAGCATCCGATGATTCGCGCGATCGTTGACTTTGCACTGGACAACCGCTTCATCGTGCTGGCCATCGCTGTGCTCCTGCTCGTCTGGGGAGCGGTCTCCTTCCACAATCTTCCGGTCGAGGCCTATCCCGATGTGGCCAATAATTATGTCCAGATCATCACGCAGTGGCCCGGGCGTGCCGCCGAAGAAGTCGAGCAGCAAGTTACCATCCCCATTGAAATCCAGATGAATGGCCTGCCGCACCTGGCGCATTTGCGTTCGGTTTCGCTTTTTGGCCTTTCGAGCGTGATGCTCATTTTTGACGATAGTTCCAGCAACGATTGGAACCGCCAGAAGGTGCTGGAACGGTTGTCGCAGGTGACCCTGCCAAATAATCTTCAGCCCCAAATGGGCACCGACTACAGCCCGGTCGGGCAGATTTACTGGTATTCGCTGAAGAGCACCAATCCGAAATATGACTTGATGGAGTTGAAGGCGCTGGAGGACTGGACGCTTGAAAAAGAGTTCAAGTCCGTGCCGAACGTGGTGGACGTGGTGAGTTTCGGCGGCACCACCCGCGAGTATCAGGTGCGCGTGGATCCCGCCAGGCTGGTGGCCTTCGGGCTGACGATCGGCCAGGTCGAACAGCAGCTTGCCAACAATAACGTAAACGCGGGAGGAAGCTTTATCGAGTCCGGCCTGCAACAAATCAATGTTCGCGCGCTGGGCCTGGTGACCAGCGTTGAGGACATCGAGCAGACCGTCCTGAAAACACAATCCGGCACGCCGCTGCGCGTCAAAGACATTGCCACGGTCACGCAAGGACCCAAAATTCGTCTCGGGCAGATAGGCAAAGCCGTGCGGCGCGAAGACGGTTCGGTCATTGACAACGACGACGTGGTCGAGGGAATCGTGCTGCTGCAGAAAGGCGCGGAGTCCGACAGCACCCTGGATGGCATTCACGCCAAGGTGAAGGAGTTGAATGAACGCATCCTGCCCAAAGGAGTGCAGATCGTTCCATTCCTCGATCGCAGCGATCTGGTTCACTACACCACGCATACCGTGCTGCACAACCTTTCAGAAGGTGTGCTGCTCGTTTCGATCATCCTGTTTTTCTTTCTCGGCAATGTGCGCGGCGCATTAATCGTGGCAATGACGATTCCGTTCTCGCTGCTGTTCGCCTCGATTTGCCTGGACCTGAATAAAATTCCGGCGAACCTGCTCTCGCTGGGCGCGTTGGACTTCGGCATGGTGGTGGACGGCGCCGTGGTGGTCGTCGAAAACATCGTGCGTCATTTCGGATTAATCAGCGCCGCCGAAAAGACCCCGCTCGAGCGCATCCGGGATGCCGCCCACGAGATTCAGCGTCCCGTTTTCTACGCGATTGCCATCATCATCACCGCCTACATGCCGATTTATACGCTGCAGAGCGTGGAAGGGAAGCTGTTCCGGCCGATGGCTTGGACCGTAGCGTTTGCGCTGCTTGGCGCCTTGATCTTTTCGATGACCATCGCGCCTGTGCTCGCCGAAGTGCTCTTCCGCAAGGGCGTGAAGGAGTGGCACAACCCGTTGATGGAGTTTCTCCGCGAGCGCTACCGCCACTCGTTGCGCTGGGCCATCGGGCATAAGGCGGTTACGCTGTCGGTCGGGGCCTGCGTTCCGCTCATCGCTTTTGCCATCCTTTACAGCGGGGTGATCGGTTCTGAATTCCTGCCGCATCTGGATGAAGGCGCAATCTGGACGCGCGGCACCCTCGCACCAAGCACCGGGCCCACCGAAGGTACAAGGCTCATGAATCAGGCGCGCGTGCTGCTGGCCTCTTTTCCGGAAGTGAAGCAGGTCGTTTCGCAGGTCGGGCGTCCCGATGACGGCACGGATACAACCGGTTTTTTCAATACGGAATATTTCGTTGATCTGAAGCCCAAGGAAGACTGGCGCCCTATTTTCCACGAAGACAAAGAAGCGTTGATTGACGCAATGGATAAGGAATTAGAGAAAATTCCTGGCGTGCTCTGGAATTTCTCGCAGCCAATCTCGGACAACGTGGAAGAAGCCGTAAGCGGAGTCAAAGGCGAGTTGGCGGTAAAGATGTACGGATCCGACCTTCGAACGCTCGAAGCCAAAGCCGAAGAAATCGTGAATGTGATGCGTACGGTGAAGGGCATTGAGGACTTGGGGCTGTTCCGCGTGCTCGGCCAACCGAATCTGAATCTCGTCGTGGATCGCAAGCAGGCCGCGCGGTTCGGAATCAACGTGGCCGATGTGCAGGACGCCGTTGAAACCGCCGTCGGCGGGAAAGCGGTGACGCAGGTGCTCGAGGGTGAGAGACGGTTCGATCTGGCGGTCCGCTACGAAGCGCCGTTCCGAAATACGAAAGAAGCTATCGAACGTATCCGCATGGTGGCGCCGAGCGGCGAAAGAGTTTCCCTGGCGCAGCTCACGCACTCCGAGACACTCGACGGCGCCTCCGAGATTTATCGCGAGGCAAACTCCCGCTATGTGGCCATCAAATACAGCGTGCGCGGGCGCGACCTCGGTAGCACGGTGGAAGAGGCCATCGCCAGGGTGCGTGACCACGTCAAACTGCCAGAGGGCTATCGCCTCGATTGGGCCGGGGAGTACGAGAGCCAGAAGCGTTCCGAGCGGCGCTTGCTGTTTGTCCTGCCGATCACGCTGCTGATCATCTATGTGATTCTCTACAGCATGTTCGGTTCGCCAAAGTGGGCGCTGCTTGTTTTGGGCAACGTTGCGCTGGCTCCCATCGGCGGCCTGCTGGCACTGCTGCTGACGGGCGAGCACCTCAGCGTTTCCTCGGGGGTCGGTTTTCTCGCGCTCTTCGGCGTTTCTGTACAGACTGGCGTCATCATGGTGGAATACATCAATCATCTTCGCGCTGCGGGCAGTTCGATCGAGGATGCGGCCGTGCAAGGCGCGGTCCTGCGCTTGCGGCCCATCATGATGACCATGCTGGTGGCGACGTTGGGCCTGCTTCCGGCTGCGTTGTCGCGCGGCATCGGTTCGGATTCACAGCGCCCGTTCGCGATCGTGATTGTTGGCGGCTTGTTGGCTGCGCTTATTCTGAGTATCTATATGCTGCCCACACTCTACGTTACGTTTGCGCGCGATACCGACAAGCTGCCTCCCGCGGACACGGAATGGGAAGCCGCCAGCTAGAAAAGCGAGCGAGCCGCGCCGTAACCCGAGGGGCAAGAATTCCCTGCCGGATGCGTATTTGCAATCGGTTCGCTGGGGCAGGGATATTCTGGCCGAAGTTTCGCTAATCGCCTGAACGCAAGGCTAAGTTCGGGATTCCGCGAAAACTTCCTCCGCGATTTGAAAGGCATGGTTTGCCGCGGGAACGCCGCAATAGATCGCCGTTTGCAGCAGTACTTCCTGAAGTTCTTCCCTGGAGACGCCGGTGTTTAGGGATGCTCGAAGATGCAGCCGCAACTCATCCGTGCGGTTCAGCGCCACCATCATGGCAATGGTAATCATGCTGCGCGTTTTTCGCGGCAAGCCGGGACGCGTCCAGATTTCTCCCCAAGCATAGCGGGTGATTAAATCCTGGAAGGGCGTGTTGAATCTGTTTTTCCTGGTCTCGGCGCGCTCCACATGCGCCGCGCCCAGCACCTGTTTGCGGACGTTCATTCCTTTTTTGTGCCGATCGTGGTCGTTCATCCGTGTGCTCCCTGGGACTTCAGAAAGGACAAGACTTCGCGATTGAAGTCGTCGCGTGCTTCGATATTGGAAAGGTGCGCGGCGGGGAGTTCCGCGTATTTTGCGCCGGGGATCTGCTCGCTCAGGAATCGGCCATCGGCGGGTGGCGTTGCCGGATCGTGCGTCCCCGCTATGATTTGTGTGGCGACCTGGATCTTGCCGAGCTTTGGCCGGAAGTCCGCGCCTCCGACGGCGCTCGAACTTGCCGCATAACCTGCAGGATTGCAGCTTTCCAGCATCGAAAGCACCTGCGCCGTTTCACCGGGGTGGGCCGCGCGAAACCCCGCCGTGAGCCAGCGGTCAATCACCCCGCCGGCAACTGCTTTCATTCCGCCTGTCTGCACGGCGGTGATGCGTGCGTTCCAGATGTCCGGAGTGCCGATTTTCGCGGCAGTATTGCAAAGAACAATTTTGTGCAATCGCGACCTATGGGCCGCGCCAAGAAACATTCCGATCATGCCGCCCATGGAGAGGCCGCAAAAATAAACGCGTTCCAGTTTCAGGGCGTCCAGAAGTTCGACGACGTCGCCGGCGAGTTGCTCGATGGTGTAGGGGCCGGGCGTGGCGCTTGATTGACCGTGGCCGCGGCCATCGTAACGCAGAACGCGGAAATTGCGGGTGAAGGCGTCGAGTTGCGGATCCCACATGCGATGCGTGGTGCCAAGTGAATTGGAGAACACCACCACCGGCGCCGTCTCCGGTCCGTCCCATTGATAGAACAGTTGTGCGTCATTCAATTTGAGAAAAGCCATGGCAATATTCCTTTTACTCAGCTTGCGGTTGCAGTGCTGCTCACTTCCGCCAACACTCGCCGTATGAATTCTTCCGCGCTGCCCAGGTAATGGCGGACGTCGAAGAGTCGTTCGAGGTCCGCGGGCGTCAGGTAGCTCCGCAAGCCGGGGTCCTCGCGCAAAACATCTTTCAGATGACGATTTTCCGCGCGCGCTTTCTTGCAGGCACTTTCGACCAGCAAGTGAGCAGGCAACTTTCCGAGGCGATCGCCCAGGGACGTGGTGACGGCCTCGGCGAAAATCAGTCCGTGTGTGGCTTCGAGATTCGCCAACATACGTTTTGCGTCAACATGGAGACGCGGGAGCATTTCCGAGAGATGGTGCAATGCGCCGCCAGAAAGCGACACGATTTCCGGAAGCGTTTCCCATTCCGCCTGCCAGCCGCCGAGGCCGCGCTCCAGCTCTTGTACCATCGAGGAAAGCAGGGTGGAAACAAGGCCGGGGACTCGGTGAGCGGCGGCAAGAACGGTTGCGCAGGTCACGGGATTTCGCTTTTGCGGCATGGTGGAAGAACCACCGCGGCCCAGGCCGGCAGGCTCGGCGAGTTCAGCGATTTCCGTTTGCGCGTGGATGGAAATATCGCGCGCGATCTTGCCGAGCGTTCCGAGGCAAAGTCCGAGCGCCGCGGCAATTTCCACAATGCGGTCGCGGTGCGTGTGCCAGGGAATTGCTGGCAGCGGCAGGTGCAACTCTTCGGCCAGCGCTTTGGCGACCGCGGGACCACGGGCGGAAAGAACGGCGAGCGTGCCGGCCGCGCCGCCGAATTGCAGTGTCAAATTGCGCGCACGCAATTCCGAAAGGCGCGCACGGTGGCGAACGATTGCGTCCAGCCATCCGGCAACGATGAAACCAAAGGTGGTCGGCAGGGCTTGCTGCATCCAGGTGCGCGCGGCGACTGGAGTCGCGCGATATTTGTCCGAGAGGGTTGCCAGGGTAAAAATCAGTCGCTCTAAATCCTGATCCACCACTTCGAGAGCCTGGCGAAGTTGTAAGACCACGCCGGTATCCATTGCGTCCTGGCTGGTGGCGCCCCAGTGAACGAATCGGGCGGCGTCCTTATTTTCCTTTCTGACCAGTTCGGTGAGTTTCTTGACGAGTGGGATGGCGACGTTGCCGGAAAGCGCGGCTTGTGCGGCGAGCTCCTCAGTGTTGAATTGATCCGCTTGACAGGCCGCAGCGATAATCGGCGCGTCCGAGGCAGCAATCACTCCCGCTTTGGCCTCGGCGCGGGCAAGCGCCGCCTCGAACTCGAGCAGGCTCTGAATGTATGCTACGTCGGAAAAAATCCGATCGATCGCTTCGTAACGAAACAACTTGTCGAAGAGTCTCATCGGTGCGATCGTCTCCCGCTTTCAGCAGTCAAAGAATACCGTTTCCCTCTCGCCTTGCAAGCACACATTCCATTCCAGAGTGTTTTCGTCCTGCTTCGTTGGCCGTGCAATTAGGGTATCCCGCCGCAATTCCGGCACAACCTGCAGAACCAGGTCGGAAGCGTTCAGCGGTTCGTCCGGGAAATAGATTCGTGTCATAAGGCGCTTCAGAAGGCCACGCATGAAAATCGAAATCTGCAGGTGCGGCGCTTGCGGCTTACCATCCGGATCATGAACGGGGCCAGGCTTGATGGTTGTGAACGAAAATTGCCCGCGCTCATCCGTGGGAATTCGGCCGAAGCCGAGGAAGGACGTTGCCTCGCTCGGCGGGTTAACATGTTCGGGATGATGATAATGGCCGGCGGCGTCGGCATGCCAGATTTCGACAATGGCGTCGGGGACCGGTTCGCCGTCGCCATCGAGCACCCGACCACGAATCGCAATGCGTTCGCCGACACTTCCCTCGGCAAGATTCGCGCGGTTCAAGTGGTCAAGACCGATGCTGAAGAACGGGCCTACGGTTTGGGAAGGCGTGCAGGGGCCGGGCATTTCAGCGCTCCATGGGTGTGGCATTGCGTCCGCGCAGCACGATATCAAACCGGAAGCCCAGCGAAAGGTCGGGCTGTGTGCTCAGCCAGTCAAACGAAGAAATCAAGCGCCTGCGCGCGGCTTCGTCGGGAACACTGTGAAAGATGGGATCAAATTCGAGCAGCGGATCGCCCGGAAAATACATTTGCGTGACCAGCCGTGTGGCAAAAGCCGGACCGAAGAGTGAAAAGTGAATGTGCTGCGGGCGCCAGGCGTTGTAATGATTCTTCCAAGGATAGGCGCCCGGACGCACGGTTATGAAACGATAACGGCCGTCATCGTCTGTCGAGGTGCGACCTTCGCCGGTGAAGTTGGGATCGAGCGGGGCATTGTGCTGATCATTTTTGTGCAGGTAGCGTCCGGCGGCGTTGGCTTGCCAGATTTCAATGAGAGTGTTCTGAACCGGGCGTCCATCTTCATCCACCACGCGGCCGCTAACGGCGATGCGCTCGCCGAGCGGTTCGCCTTTGTGCTGACGCGTTAAATCGAATGCTGTGGGCGAAGCGATTTCTTTCAGAAACGTGGGGCCTGTGATTTCAGAGAGTGTGACGGGAATTGAAATCAACGGCTGTTTGGGTGCGCGCTTGATCGAAGACACGTAGGGCGGGTAGAGATAACTGGGTTGCGTTCCTGGAGCCGGCTTGCGATAACCCAGCAGGAGCTTCATGCGGCAGCTCTCCTTACTACTTAGACGCGTTCGATGATAACGGAAATCCCCTGACCCACGCCGATGCACATGGTGCACAGCGCATAGCGGCCTTTGGTGCGTTGCAACTGGTAGAGCGCAGTGGTGACGAGGCGCGCGCCGCTGGCGCCCAGCGGGTGGCCGATAGCGATGGCGCCGCCGTTCGGATTCACGTGAGGAGCGTCGTCGGGAACTTTCAATTCGCGCAACACGGCCAGCGCTTGCGAGGCGAAGGCTTCGTTCAATTCGATTACGTCCATCTGCGCGATGGTCAACCCTGTTTTGGCGAGAATCTTTCTAGTAGCCGGCAGAGGGCCCATGCCCATGATGCGCGGAGCGACGCCCGCGGTAGCCGCCGCGATGACGCGCGCTTTCGGCGTGAGCCCGTGTTTTTCCACGGCGGCTTCAGAAGCGAGCAGCAGCGCGCAGGCGCCATCATTGATGCCAGAAGCGTTGCCGGCGGTCACCGTGCCTTCGGGTTTCACAACGCCTTTCAACCTGGCTAGGGCTTCAAGAGTGGTATCCGCGCGCGGATGTTCGTCCACGCGAACCAGAATTGGATCGCCTTTTTTCTGGGGAATGGGCACGGCAAAGATCTCTTCCGCCAGGCGCCCGGCTTTGATCGCGGCGACGGCGCGCTGCTGGCTGCGCAGTGCGAATGCGTCCTGATCCGAGCGAGAAATGTGAAATTCCTCGGCCACAATTTCGCCGGTCTCCGGCATCGAATCGGTGCCGTACCTGGCCTTGAGAGCGGGGTTCACGAATCGCCAGCCGAGCGTGGTGTCTTCGAGCTTAAGATTGCGTGCAAACGCGGCATCGGATTTGCCGATGACGAACGGTGCACGTGACATGCTTTCGACGCCGCCGGCGATCAGCAGATCCAATTCGCCGCTCTTGATGCCGCGCGCGGCAACGGCGATGGCGTCCATGCTGGACCCGCAAAGGCGGTTCACCGTGGCGCCGGAGACTTCTTTCGGCAGGCCGGCCAGAAGCACTGCCATGCGCGCGACGTTGCGATTGTCTTCGCCGGATTGATTCGCGCAGCCGTACACGACGTCGTCGAGCGCGCTCCAATCCACGGTGGGATTGCGTTCGACCAATTGTCTGATCGGGAGAGCGGCGAGGTCGTCGGTGCGCACGCTTGAAAGCGCGCCGCCGTAGCGTCCGATGGGCGTGCGAATGGCGTCACAAATGTAAGCGATAGTCATTTCTCGGAGTTCTTTCCCTGGCTCCCAGTCTACCGTAAACACACAGCAGAAAACCAAACGGCATACGCGGGGCGCACGGTGTGAGGTAGACTCTCAGAGGCCGGATTGGCCGCCGGGAATAACCTCTAAAATGCTGACCAACCGACGCGAAATCTTGATCGAATGGGGAGACTGCGACCCCTTCGGCATTGTTTTCTTCCCACGATACTTCGAATACTTTGATGCATGCACGAACGCTTTGTTTCATCGCGCGCTGGGGTATCGGAAGGCGGAGATGCTACGGCGATTCAAGATTGCAGGCATTCCGCTGGTGGAGGCGAGTTGCAATTTCAAGGTGCCGTCATCGTATGGAGACATCGTTACGGTGGAATCATGCGTGACGAAGTGGGGCACCAGCAGCTTTTCACTCGAGCACAAGCTGTTCCGCGGCGACCTGCTGGCTGTCGAGGGACTCGAGAAACGTGTTTGGACGGTGCGGGATGCGGCTGAGCCTTCCAGGGTGAAGAGCCACCCGATTCCCAAGGAAGTGATCGAGAAGTTTTCCTGACAGGAGTCTGGCGCAAAGTTTCCATGGCCATTATTCGGACACAAGTTGGAATTGTGGGCGCTGGGCCTGCCGGCCTGATGCTAGCGCACCTCTTGCATTTGCAGGGGATAGAGAGCGTGGTGCTCGAAAGTCATTCGCGCGCGTATGTGGAGAGCCGCGTG
>Ga0210410_10006009_pt1 | contig 10553 bp, 13 predicted proteins | sample IncBWC4MmetaG_FD_161058 | JGI IMG/M metagenome (GOLD analysis project Ga0210410, IMG submission 161058) | Forest soil microbial communities from Barre Woods Harvard Forest LTER site, Petersham, Massachusetts, United States - Inc-BW-C-4-M | ecosystem: Environmental > Terrestrial > Soil >... | reverse complement strand
CCGGGCCGCGCTGGAGTGTTGGCAATCGGCGTCCGGCAACACTCGGCGTACCAGCGCAACACCTTGCCGGAGAGGCACAGGCATCGGAGCGCGTCCGTTCCCGCGGTGAGCTTCACGCGCGCGGGGGGCATGTGGAAGATGTCGGTCCCGCCGGCGCGGTCGAGCACATCAGCCCGACCGAGGAAACGCGCGAACGCCTGGCAATCCCTGCAGTAGCAGACGAAGCGGAAGCCAGAGGATGGCGAGACGTTGCTGGCGACGCCGCGCATTCGGCCGCACCGGCATCGAAGCGGAAGATCCAGGGGCATGCGTCGCTCACATCGCGGACGGCGGTCGGGCCCATTCGGCCCTGACCACCGCGCTGCATATCTTATAGGCTCCGGTGAGCAAAACCGGAAGCGGACAGGGCGGTCCGCAAAACAGCCCGACGGGGCAAATCAGCAAATTCGTGTCCAGCCCCGATTCTGAAAATATTCTGCTTCCGCTCCCGCGCAAATCACCTCTTTATGCGCCGCGGCCTCAGTCCGGATTGGCCTCGGCATAAGCCTTCAGCGTCCTTATCATTCGATCGTTTTCGGCGTGGAACATTCCTTTTACGAATGGCATGGCCAGCCTGATCGGTCCTCGCGGCGTAAGCTCAAGTTCGCGCAAGAGGTGAACGGAAGCACCGTTCGGGGTCAGCGTGTGCAACAGCTTGATGCCGATCACGCCGGTGAGGCGCGGCTTCAACGTCATCGGCTGCTCGAACGCCAGCCGGGTCGGGCGGTCCAATTCGGTGACTACGCCGTGCCGCGTTCCGAGCGGCCCGGGCTCGACATAGGTGGTGCCGACCGCAATCGGCCCTTCGGAAATTGCGACCGTGCCGTGGAAGGCCTGCGATCCCGGAAGCCAGCGGTCGTAGCCGCGCAGGTCAGCCAGCAGCACGAAAACGCGCTCGGCGCTCGCACCGATATCCGCCTCGAATTTCAGCGTGACCATGACGGCCTCCCCAACTTCGCCGCGATCGTGCCAGCATACGAAGCTCCGCCGTCACCTGGCTCACACAATGCCGCGAGGGGGCCCCGTCTAGCGGTCGCGGCCCGCCGCTGCACCGCGCTTGGGCCGGCGGACCGCTCGCACCTTGCCGCTGCTTCCGCCGCCGCAGAAGAACCGATCCTTGCCGTCGGATTCGAGTCCCGACACGGTGACGCCGGGCGGCATCTCGAGCCTCTCGAGGGCCTCTCCCGTGCGAGGATCGATCCGGGTCAACTCGCCCTGGTCGTTTTCCCAGCTGCCGTGCCACAGCTCGCCGTCGATCCAGGTGACCCCGGTGACGAAGCGATTGGACTCGATGGTGCGAAGGATGGCGCCCGTTTCGGGATCGATCTGATGGATCTTGCGGTCGCGGTACTGCCCGACCCAAAGCGTCCCTTCGGCCCAGGCAAGCCCGGAGTCGCCGCCGCCGCCGGGCGCCGGGATCGTGGCGAGCACGCGGCCGGTCTTCGGATCGATCTTCTGGATGCGATCCTCGGCGATCTGAAACAGATGCTCGCCGTCGAAGGCCGTTCCGGCATGCGCGGCGACCTCGATCGAGCGCAGGGTCTTTCCGCTCGCGGGATCGATGGCGGCAAGCTTGTCTCCGGCGGCGATCCAGACCTGCTGGCCGTCATAGGTGACGCCAGCGACCCGCTCGACCCCCGGAAAGGGTCCATATTCACGGACGATTTCGGCTGCTGATCGCTTCATGATTCCATCCCAGTCACACGCTGCATGCCTTCATCCTAGTCGCCCGGCAGGGGCATGGGGAGTAACAAGGTTGTCGGGAATCCCGGGATGGGCGGCGTCATCCAGCGGCGGGCCCGGCCGCGGCCGAACCACTGCACCTTGCCTGCCGCCGCAAGCCCGTCGAGTGCGCGCTGCACCGTGCGCTGGCTGGCGCCGAGCGCGAGCGCCAGCGCCGAGCTCGACCAAGACTCACCGTCGGCGAGGAAGGCGAGCACGTCGGCATGTTCCTCGTCGACCGGCCGGGCCAGCACGACGACCTCGCGGCCGCGGCGCGGCACCAGCGCGAATCCTCTGGCGGTCGCGTTCACGCCGGCCAGCGTCCGAAGCGCCTTGCGGAGCCGCCCGATCTCGACCCGCAGTCGCGCGCGATGCGATTCATCGGCGAACTTCGCGCCGAAAGCCCGCGCCAGCAGCGTGCTCCTCGGCACGTCGTCGGGCCACGCTTCGCCCAGCGCGCGGGCGAGCGCGAACAGCACCGGGCGGCTTTCGAGCGAGACCACCGTGTTGGCCTCGCGCACGGCATGACGGCAGGCGTCCACGACGAGCGCCTTCGATGCCAATAACGCTTCAACCTCATCGAGCAGGAGCGGGCGCTCTTCGCCACGCGCGATCAGGCGTGCCGCGGGCGTGTTCAGGATCAGGGACGCGCTTTCCACCTCCGCCGTCAGGGCGGGGATCGCCGCCTGGTGTGCGGCGAGCCCGGCCCGGGCCAGCGCGGCGCGCGCCGCTTTGGCCCGGAGGCGTCGCATCGCGATTCCCGCCACCACCAGTTCGTGGGCGGCCCGCGACGCCGGCGGGAAGGGCGCCGGATCGAGCTCGGCAAGCGTGCGCTCGGCCTCGTCGAGGTGCCCGATCAGGAGCAGGCGCCGGACCTCGAGATAGCGCGCATGCGCGGCGTTCACCCGGTCGCCATGCGCTTCGAGCGTAGCCCGCGCCGTGTCGAGCGCTTTTGCGGGCCAGTTCAGGTCGCGCGAGACCAGCGCGATCTCGGCTTCGGCGACGACGCACCTCGCCCGCGCCATCGTCTCCCTCGGACCGAAGGCGCGCGCCGCGCTCTTCAGCAGCGCCTTGGCGCGAACGAGATCGCCGAGCTGCGCCATCGCGATGCCGCGAAGCGCGAGCGCCGGCGCGTCGTCGCGCAGCGCGACCCGCTTCAATGCGCCGAGGGGGTCGCCCGCCGCGAGCGCGCGGCCTGCGGCTGTTATCAGCGAGTCCATCGGAATCCCGTCACACTTGTCACTCTCACCGTTCGATAGACGGTCCTAATCTATCACACGACGACAGACCAGTGCGTCGCAGCGAGAAGGCCATCACTATCATGGTTGACTGGACGATCCTCTCCCCAACGTTTCTCACAGCCGTCGTCGAATGGGCTGGAGCCGTGGTGACTGTGCTCGCCGTCGGCCCGGGCCACTCGACCAGGCAACCCAGCGGAGAACAATGATGACGGAACACATGACCGGAACACGCGAAGAGTGGCTTAGTGCAAGGCTCGAACTGCTTGAGGCGGAGAAGGAGCTGACCCGGCGCAGCGACGAGGTGGCGCGGCGACGTCAGGCGCTGCCGTGGGTCCGGGTCGACACGGATTATAGGTTCGAGACCGATCAGGGCACCGCCTCGCTGCCGGACCTGTTCGCAGGTCGCTCGCAGCTTCTCGTCTACCACTTCATGTTCGGGCCCGATTACACGGCTGGATGCCCGTCCTGCTCGGCGATCGCGGATGGGTTCGACGGATTCGTCGTTCATCTGGCGAACCATGACGTCACGCTTTCGGCGGTGTCGCGCGCGCCGCTTCCCAAGCTGCAGGCCTACAAGCGGCGGATGGGGTGGAGGTTTCCGTGGGCATCCTCGGCAGACGGCGACTTCAACTTCGACTTCAATGTCTCCTTCACCGAGCAGCAACAGCGCGCTGGAGCGATCGAATACAATTACAAGCGTGGAGGCCGCGCGATGGACGTGGCGCAGGTTCCGGAGCGCGTCGTCCAGTTCGCGGCCACTTGCGGGACCGACGCACGCACATACGCGCGCGACAAGCCGGGCCTGAGCGCGTTCGTGCGCGAGGAGGGCGTCGTCTACCACACCTATTCCACCTATGCGCGCGGCGTGGACGGCATCTGGGGCATGTACCAGTGGCTCGACCGCGCGCCAAGGGGCCGCAACGAGACGGGCGCGTGGTGGCGGCGCCACGACGAATACGACAGGCGCTGAGTGCGGCAAACACTTCGAAAGGAGGTTAGCTATGCAGAATGAAGTCGTTTCGCACGAGGTACGGCGGATCGAGGCTCATACCGGCGGATGCGCCCGCGGCGCGATCCGTGATGAGAACGGCGACGCAGCCGCCCTCGGCGCAGTCGACTGGCTATGCCTCGCGGCCGCGCCGACCTTCGCCATCATGGCGCTGCTTACGGCTGTTCTTGGTGGCGGCGCGCCGGACATGCTCTGCTCGGCCGCGCGGGATGCGTCACCGCTGAGCGGAATGGTCCCGATGTACGTACTGATGAGTGCCTTCCATTCGGCGCCCTGGTTGAAGCTGATTTCCAGCCGGCGACGCGGGCGCCGGATTTTGACTTGAAGCTCTTCAGCCTAAACGCGGACGCTCGATTGATAGGATGCGGCCGTGGAAGCGGCTTCGTCGATTGCGAAGCGGAGGCGGCCGGCGCTGAGGCGTACCCTCAGGTTACGGTACTTCACGAGATAGTGGATTCCGACCATGGCGGCGGCAAGACCGGAAGCGGCGGCGACACTGAGCGACCAGCGGGCGCCAAACCGGTCGGCAACCCAGCCGACGATCGGCGCGCCGATCGGCGTGCAGCCGAGCGCAATCGCGAGCCGGATCGCCATCACGCGTCCGCGCATCGCGGGCGCGGTGGACAATTGCATCAGGCTGTTGGTCGAGTTGGTCAATGTCAGGGCCGACACGCCGATGATGACGAGTGCCATGCCGAACAGCGCGGCGTTGGGCGCAAGCGCCGCCAGCGCGCAGCCGAGTCCGAAGACGGCGGCGCCGTTCAGCAGGAGCGTGAAGTGAGGCTTTTCGCGCCGGGCTGCCAGCAATGCGCCGGCCACGGTTCCGATCGCCATGATCGATGTCAGGAATCCATATTGGCTCGCGCCGCCGTGAAACACCGTCACCGACATCGTCGAGATGAAGATCTGGAAGTTCAGCCCGAACGTCGCGATCAGGAACAGCATCAGCAGGATGGCCTTGAGGTCCGGCCGGCTCCAGACATAGCGGAAGCCTTCGACGAAACTTCCGCGCGTGCGGATCGCCCTGTGTTGCGGATGAAGTTCATCGATGCGGAGCAGCGCCAGCGAACAGAGTACGGCGACAAAGGAAGCCCCGTTGATCAGGAATACCCAGCCCGAGCCGACGGAGGCGATCAGCGTGCCGGCGATCGCCGGGCCGATCATCCGGGCGGCGTTGAACGACGTGGAATTCAGGGCCACCGCGTTTGCCAGATCGCTTTCGCCGACCAGTTCGGCAACGAAGGTGTGGCGCGCCGGCGAGTCGAACGCGGTGACGCAGCCGAGCAGGAACGCGAACACATAGACATGCCACAACGCGACCAGCCCGGTGATGGTGAGAATGCCAAGTCCGAAGGCAAGCGCGCCCATTGCCGCCTGGGTGCCGAGCAGGAGCTTGCGCCGGTCGAGATGGTCGGCCGCAAAGCCGGTCAAGGGCAGCAGCAAGAGATGCGGCCCGAATTGCAGCGCCATCACGACGCCCATGGCGGTTGCATTGTTGTGCGTCAGGTGGGTGAGCACCAGCCAGCCCTGCGCGATGCGTTGCATCCATGTTCCGATATTGGATACCAGCGCGCCGCCCGCCCACACCCGATAATTGAACCCCTTGAGCGAACGGAACATGCCCTTCAGGACTCCGCCAGGCGCTTGATCAGCGCCGCCGCGGCTAGCAGCGTTTGCCGGTCAGCCGGATCCAGCCGCTCCATGGCGGCCAGCAGCCACTCCCGCCGGGCGATGCTGCGCTTTCGTCTCGCCTCGACCCCCGCCGCGGTCAGCGCGAACAGCACTTGCCGGCCGTCGGTCGGATGCGGACGGCGATGCACCAGCCCCGCCTGCTCCAGATCGGCAAGCGTGGTGCCCATCGATTGGGGTTTGACGAATTCCGAGCGGGCGAGGTCCGCCGTGGTCATGGCGCCGGCCTTTTCGAGCCGGGCCAGCGTCGCGTTCTGCGACCAGGATAATTCGCCCGGGTTGACTTCCGCGCGCAGCCGCCGCGCCAACTGCCCGATCGCCAGCGAAAGCTCGGTTGCGGCCGTTTCCAGAAGCACGTGAGAGTCGGGGGGTACGTTCATGGGGCAAAGATATAGGTTAACAGGTCAACTGGCAAGATAAACTGGCAAGTTTATCTGGGAATTCGATAACGCTCGCCAAACACAAGGCCTTTTTGGGAGCCTCCGGGCATCGTGGGACGAGGTGAGGGCGCGAACTGCGCTGTGTATGATGCAACGAGTCAGGCGCGGGAGAGGATCGATCGATCCCGGCTCGCATATCCGAAGATCGATATCCCCCCAACCAAATGAAAAGCAGGATCCCTTATGGCACGCGTGCGCTGTATCACCGAAATGGGCATGGGCGTTGATGTTCACGGCAAAGACGCCACCAAGGCGGCCAAACGCGCGGTGTCCGATGCCATCCGCCATAGTAGCCTCGGCTTCTTCCGGATGCTGGGCAAAACCGCAAAAGACATGTTCGTCGATGTCACGATCGCCGTGCCCGACCCGAGCGCAGTCGACACCGCAGCGGTCGCCAAGGAACTGCCTTACGGAACGGTGACGGTGTCAGCCGTCAAGGGCGGGCTCGAGATTCCGGCCGAGCAGGGCACTGATTCCATCCTGATCGCCAACGCCGCGGTGATCGTGAGTCTGGACGACGGGACGTCGGGCTGAGGATAGGCGTCAAGGCCAGTTCCCGACGAAACATCCCGCCCGATTCATTTCGCGGCGATCAGCGCGATGGCGGTCTGCAGCGCCGAATCGAGGGCCTGAGCGGCCTCCTTGCCGTCGGGCATGGCCCGTGAGATCGCAATGGCGCCAACGATGATCGCGACGATGCTCCAGGCACGCTTCTCGCGCTCAGGTTCTGCCCCGTCCAGGATCTTCGACATCTTCCGGACGAACGCCAGCATCCTGCGCCTGTACGTGGCGCGTATTTTCGGACTTGCCCGCGCGACGTCCGCGCTCAAGGTGGGCATGACGCAGCCGGATGCCGGATCCGCGCGATGCTCGGGGCTGATATACATCGCCAGCCATTCTTTCAGGCGCGCCTGCCGTTCGGCGAGGCTCCCGTTATCCGGATCTATGAAGGGTTCGCCAAGGCAGGACTCGATCGCCTCCTGCAGCAGCGCCTCTTTGTTGGAAAAGTTCGAATAGAACGCGCCGGACGTGACGCCGGCCGACGCCGCGATGCCGTCGACCCCGATGCCGTTGAAACCGTTCGTTCTCAAAGTCTTGGCCCCGGCCTGCAGGATTGCTTCCCTGACCTTGGCTTTGTGGTTCGATGGATACCTCATCACCGGCCTCTCAAAATAACTTGATGGCGATTGATCAATAAGATGATGGCCAACATGTAACGATCGTTATTCCATGAGCAACCCCTCGCGATCGTTGTCTGACCTCGCGAATAATCCGGAGAAAAGCAATGAGCACTTTTGAAAATGCGGCGACGAAATCGGTCGATGTGAACGGCGCGAAATTCGTGTACCGGGAGCTGGGCAAACCGGGCGGCGTTCCCGTGGTGATGCTTCACCACCTGACGGCGGTTTTGGAGGACTGGGATCCGAGGGTCGTCGATGGCCTGGCGGCGAAGCACCACGTCATCGCGTTCGACAATCGCGGGGTCGGCGGATCCGGGGGTTCTACCCCCCAAACGGTGGACGAGATGGCTCGGGATGCGGTCGCGTTCATCCGCGCCCTGGGTTTCACCAAAGTCGACCTGTTCGGATTCTCGCTCGGCGGCTTCGTTTCCCAGGTCATCGCCCAACAACACCCCGATCTGGTGCGCAAGATCATTCTGGCGGGCACCGGCCCGGCGGGCGGCGAGGGCATCGTGAATGTCGGTGCCGTTCTGCAGGACGCGTTTGGCAAGGCAGGCGCCACCAGCAAGCATCCGAAGCAGTTTCTGTTCTTCACTCAAAGCAGCAACGGCCAGGCGGCGGCCGGCGACTTCCTTGGCCGCCTGAAAGAACGCACGAATGACCTCGACACGCCCGTCAGCAACGAAACCGTTCAGGCTCAGCTCGCGGCGATCCAGGCCTGGGGGCAGGGTGATGCCACGACGCTCGGGACGGTTCAGCATCCTGTCCTGGTCGTCAACGGCGATGACGACGTGATGGTGCCGTCGTTCAACTCGTTCGATCTCGCCCGCAGGCTGCCGAATGCGCAATTGAGCATTTTTCCCGACGCCGGGCACGGCGGCATCTTCCAGTACCATACCGCCTTCGTTCAGCAGGCGCTCGCTTTCCTCCAGCAATAAGCAGAGCCGACCTCATGGTCCGGCGCAACGCTTGCGCCGGACCATGAGTCTGCCGAACGGCCGGCCCGCATCGCACCCGGCCGGCCACAATGCCGTTCACCCCGTTTTCATGCGATTTCACTGATCGTTATCACCATCCGACAATATGTCCGGCTTGCGCGTCGGGGGCGCCAGCAGGCGCGGTTCGAGATTCACCTCACTCCAGGAATGGACACGCGCGGAGCGAAGGATGCTGCTACCGGGGCGGCGCGAATTGTCCGATGTGTTCGCGCTGTGACGTACAAATCCGACACCTGGACCTTGAAGAGCATCGTCGTTGCGAGCGGTGTTCCAAACGAAATGTCGGATCCCGCCGCGACGCGGCAGCAGGGTTCTCGGGGGTGCTCGGAAGCCGCGGTGGGGACGCGGTTGCAGCAGCTTCCATTAGGCCATATCAATGATGACGTTGAACGAGAGGCCCGGGCGGGTCTCGAGCGCAGGCTCGTTTGCCACGGGCATTTGAAGATGACCATCACTATCGACCGCATCGATGCATCCACTTGATCACCCCGTCTGGCATGCGCTGACTACGAGGCAAGCGGCCGTAGCGGAGGGCAGCACGCTGGCGCGGCGTTTTCCTCCCGATATCGGGCCGTTCGCGGCCTTGAGGGAGATGTCTCCGCAAAGCTTCGCCGCGCTCGGCGCGCTGATGTCGCCATCCGATTATGTCGTGCTGTTCACGCCCGATCCGGTCGCCGCTCCCGCAGAGTTCAAGACCCTGCTCGCCAAGACCGGCGAGCAGATGATCGGGATGCCTGCCGAGGCCTCGGGCGGCAGCGACGACATCGTCACGCTTGGCACTAGTGACGTTCCCGCGATGATAGAATTGACAAAACTCACGAACCCCGGTCCCTTTGCCGCGCGAACCCATGAATTGGGGAGGTTTCTCGGCGTCAAGGTCGACGGAAGGCTGGCGGCGATGGCGGGCGAACGCATGAAGCCGGCCGATTACACCGAGATCACGGCCGTCTGTGTCCATCCTGATTATCGCGGCCGCGGTTACGCGCAGTTGCTGCTCGGGGCGATCGCGCGGCAGATCGCTGCGCGCGGGGAAATTCCGTTCCTGCATGTTTTTTCCGACAATGACAGCGCCATCGCGTTATATCGGCGGCAGGGAATGGAAATCCGGCGGCGTCTCTGCGTGACCGTGTTGGGGAGGAATGGTTGATGGGTTCGATCACGATCTACGGCATCAAGAACTGCGACACCATGAAAAAGGCGCGCGCCTGGCTCGACAGCCATGGCGTCGCCTATCATTTTCATGATTACAAGAGCGAAGGCATCGCCAGGGACAAGCTGAAGGGCTGGAGCGACGAGGTCGGCTGGGAAACCCTGCTCAACAGGGCCGGCACCACCTTCCGCAAATTGCCGGACAGCGACAGGGAGGGCCTCAACGAGCGCAAGGCACTCGCCCTGATGCTGGCGCAGCCCTCGATGATCAAGCGGCCGGTACTCGATCTCGGCGGCAAACTGCTGGTCGGCTTCAAGCCGGAAATCTACGCCAAGGAAGTGGCGCCGCGCGGCAAGGCTAGTTCAGCTCGATGATGTCTTCCGACGCGCGATAATGCGTGGAACTGCGAACGATGTCCTGGTCGATGACGGCCCGCACGAGGATCGCCGGTGCGGCGCCGGGCCGCATTCCCATCAGGTTCCTGATCTTGAAGCTGCCCTCGGTGCTGATGGTCTTGTAGGAGCCAATGATGTGCTCGACGCTGTCGGCGCTGCCGAACGGCAGCGGCAGGCGCTCATACTGGACGTCCTTGTCGTCCGGGTCCTGCACCAGGGATATCGAATAGGTCGGCCGCTTGGACGCAAGGCAGGTGCGGTACAGGGTGATGACGTGTTCGTATCGCTCGGGACCGATCGCGTCGTCGAGGTAGCGATTGGTCCGCTTTAGGGAATCAATGTGCTCGTTGCCATAGACCTTGGTCGGCGTTGCGCCCTCTTGGGTGATCAGGAAGCGCGCTTTGTCGCCACAGCCTTCGACGTCAAATCCCATCATGTCCGGAAGTTCGTCGGCGAGGCACTCCGGCCGGTAGCCGGTGAGGACGGGCAGGGGCCGCGGCTTGACCACCGCGCGCAGCCAGGTGTTGAGGAGATCGCGTTGTCGGATGGATCTGACAACCGAGGGATTGGCGCTTTCGAATTGCAATCCAGTGCTAGCGGAATTCGATCAGGTCGCCGGAGGGAATGCGGCCGGGCGCACGGTGGAAGAGGTCGCGGTCGATCACGGTGCGAAGTTTCGGGGTCGGCAT
>Ga0210410_10006005_pt1 | contig 10555 bp, 10 predicted proteins | sample IncBWC4MmetaG_FD_161058 | JGI IMG/M metagenome (GOLD analysis project Ga0210410, IMG submission 161058) | Forest soil microbial communities from Barre Woods Harvard Forest LTER site, Petersham, Massachusetts, United States - Inc-BW-C-4-M | ecosystem: Environmental > Terrestrial > Soil >... | reverse complement strand
TATCCACGGCATTCAAGCGCGCGCGCTGCCGATAGTTTCCGTTCGGCAAAATCGTCAGCGGGTACCAGTCAGGGATAATCCCATCTTCCGCCATTCGATCACCCGGCGCCCAACCACCGCACTCAAACCCCGAGACGAGCGCCGCATCCAGCGCTCCCCGATCTACACCTGTTTGCCCCCCGGAGACGATTCTCTTCAAGCTCACTGACCGGGCGACGACGCTCATGCGGTAACTCACTTCCATGTGAGGCTCCTCCCTGATAGTCGAGCGGGCTGCAGCCAAGTTCGGTGCTTTTTCGATCATTGATCCATTCTTAAACAAAAGCCGCCCAACGCTCAAACTGTCGCGACGCGAAGACACGGCGCAGGGCGATCGTTGCAGCGCGACATGACACTTGATGACCTCACAGCGGCTTCGACGGCCAGTAGCGAACCATAACGCCGACGACAACGGCAGCGAGCAGGAGGAACACCGCAGCTGCGATCACACGTTTAATAGTCAGATAACTGGGTTTACGTTTCCGATCGGCCGGATCCCTGACGTCAGTACCCAAACCCGGACTGACCCACGACGAGGGCGCCAAACGCTGTCCCACCGCTTGCGTGAGCTTCGTCAACGCCGCCGGCATACCCAACGCCGCCACATCAATCCACTGCGACTCGCTCAAGAAGTACTCGAACGAGCGGGTTAGCGGTGCCGCATCGGTCCGCAGCACGATAATTCGCCGTCGCTTGGACGCGGCCCGCTCAAGCTCCCGTCCTACATGCGGAGAAACAAGCGCGTTTTCAGAAAGCACCAGTGCAAAGACTTTCGTGTCATTGATCGCGCCCACGATCTCATCAGCGTACTGCGACCCCGGTGTTACATCACGAGGCGCAATCCAGCATTTGATTCCGTGCTGCTCGAGATTCTCGACGAGGGCATTGGCGACTGCGGCATCCTGCGACGCGTAGCTGACGAATACCGGTGCGTGCGCACCCCCCGCATCCCCCGCCATCCGCGCCCCCTACCTACAGCAGTTTTGGCATGCAGTTTTGGCAGTCTTACGGATACCACTGCGGTAAGCAAGCAGGACCACGCTTCCCCTATGCTTAACTCATTCGCTGGCATCAGCTCTGACACCCTCGAGCGTCGCCACTGCTAGCGGCGGTACCAACGTTCACGGGGAAAGCGATCGAATCGGTAACGATCGTAATCACGACGCCAGTAGCGGCCATGCTCATAACAATAAGGACCGCAATAGACCGGGGAATGCCCGAACCGACCGACGACGGCAACTGCTGGAACATCGACCCCCACAGTTAGATAGGGGTGTGCCTCTGCCGAAACGCTGGCACCCACACCCGCAACCACAAGAGCGGCGCTAACTGCAACGGATGACCATTTGTTCATGGCGGCGATCCTTCTATTAGTGAACCTTCAATAGAAAGAACGCGGTGCCGAGTGGCACGTTGACCCCCGGTGGCAGGGTTACGACTTGTTAACGTTGCCACTGCGCCGGTATTTTGATCGATTTCACTTAGGTGTCTGACTCAAAACGTCGGATGCCAGAAACCCGGCTGCGGCACGCCGAAAGCCACCAAGGGATTGCGGTAACGCCTAGGTCTTGCGAGTTCCCACGCGAAGCAATCCTCCTCCTCGAGGCAGTCGACGATTGCAATGCTACCCACGATCAAACCGCGCGGTAATCGTTGAACATCTTCTTCCTGAAAACCATCGATGGGCGCGAGCTTCTTGCCGGCATACAGGTACACGCGCCCACGTATGTGCGTGCGGTTGGACCGATATTCCTCCGTCTTCTCGCCGAGCAATATCTGCTCGAGGAATGGCTGACGAATCGACAGCGCGCGCGTCAATATTTCTCTTGGCAAAATATTTTCACGGCCCGGCATACTCGACTCCTACAAAGATTCCGCACCGATGGTGCGCTGATCGCACTTTGGATGCCTGCTGTATGTCCGCAATCCTTGTTGTCCCTGTGACGAGCGTCGCGGATGGAATAGAACACGACAGACGACACCCCGGTTCGAGAATTGCATTTGACAATGCGCAAAGGACAACGAAGACGCTGCGACACGGTCGCGGGACGATCGCAAATACTAATGGCATAAAGGTGCTCTCGGGTAAACCTCGCCCGCCCCCTAGAGAGACAGAACCAGTGCGCACAACAGGCCGAAACTTAACGCAGGATTTTGCAAGTGAGTATGCAAAGCGAGCACAGGCAAAAGCCGACCTCGTATTGACCTCATGGCACAACGATATGCTCGCCCTGTCCGAGTCTATCATTGTGAAGCACGCAGCTGAGTTGATCAGTCGCCGCAGGCAACTCACCATCACTTCGCAATACGGTCTAGACGAATCCCGGTGGCTACAGGAAGTTGAATGCTTCATCGACGAGGTTATCGAGAAGTCAGGTGGGCACGTGCGGAGTTCCATTGAACGCTTGCAGGCTGTCAGGTGGATGATCGCCGGTGCAACGGCTCAATTCGGCTCATCGAAAGCGTCATCCTCGCCTGATGGCGCAGTCGTTGCAGATGCAGCCTAGACTCGGGGGCCGCCCCTTAGGGCGTTCGCCGCTCAGTCACGCCATGATCAACCATCGCCTATTCCGCACAAGAACCTCGAACGCAACTAATAAGGCGCCGCAAAATTGAAAGCATTGTCAATTCAACAGCCCTGGGTTCACGCCATCCTTCGCGAAGGCAAGGACATCGAAAATCGATCTTGGCAGCGCGATTTCCGCGATTGGATAGCGCTACACGCATCAGGCGTACCCCAGCGAGGGAGTGAGTTTCCACGTGGCAGCAAGTATCCCGACCTGGATACGCTCGACTACTCCGCCATCTGCGGTGTCGCACGAGTCGTCGACATCGTCACCAAGAGCCGCTCCAAATGGTTTAACCAACCTCCTCCTGGCTACATTGTCTACGGCTGGGTGCTCAGCGACGTTAGATCACTGCCGAGACCCATTCCTTGTAAAGGCGCACTGCACCTATGGAACGTCCCGCCGAACGTTCTTCGATCGATCAAGCACCAACTGCCGAAGCGGATTGCTTCAAAGATCTAAAGGCTCGATGCGGTCATCCGTCACTCGGCAACGCAGGCAAAACTCTCCGCCTCGGCGACGTCGCCGGATCCCTTGTACTTGGCCACCTGCGGGAAAGGACACAGCGGTCGGGTCATGGCCACGCCCTTGGCGTGGTCGTCGCCGTTGAACTTGGTGGCGATGATGCGTTCGGGCGCGACGCCCTGTTCCACCCAGCGCTCGAGCGCTACCACCAGGTCGTGCTCCGCATCGCCGGCGCCGCCCGCCTGACCGAATTCATTGGGACCCGGGCCCCCGCCGCAATGACCGACGCCCGGGGCCAGGAACAGCCGATAGAATTCCTGCACCTTCGCCAACGCCGCCGCCGGCGCTTTGTTCTGAGCGGCCACCACGGACTGGTAGTGGTGCACTGAACTCAACGGCGTGACGATGGGATCCACCAAGCCGGCGTAGGCGATGAACTTGCCGCCGCGCGCCGTGAATCCTCTGAAGGTCACATCGGTGGCATTCATGATCTTACCGATCTCGAGCGCATCGTTGAGCGCCCTGTCGAGATCGAGGTTGCGGAAGCTCCACTTGCGATCCTGGTAGACGAAGTTGCGGAAGAAATTCCCGCCGTACATGCTCATTTGCGCATCGGTCTCGGCCGCCTCGAAACTCGCGGTGCTAACGATATCGTTCCAGAACAGCTCGCTTCCGTACGGCTGACCGGGGAAGACCTGCCGGCCGGTGCGATCCTTCGGACCCCGGTGAATTAGTTCGTAGGTGTGCAACTTCGCCGGCGCAACACCAAGCGCGTCTAGCTTCACCTTGCACTGAAGCGGGTCACTTAAGAACCCGTGCTCGGCATCTCCGGCCTTGGCGCAGGCCTTTATGACGACCTTGTCGATCTTCTTAAGATCGTCCAGGGACAGATAGCCTTCCTTGTCGGCGAGGTTCACGCTCTCGTTCCAGACGAAACTGGTAAACAGGCGCGTCCAGTCGTTGGCCGCCGCCCCGCTGACGATGCCGTCGAAATCCTCAGGATAACGCTGTGATTCCATGTAGCCTTCCTGGCCGCCCTTGGAGCAGCCGACGAAGTAGGAATGCACCGGCGCGCGCCCGTAAAACGTACTGGCGATGGCCTTCGCGGCAACGGCCGTTAGATGCACGGCGCGGTAGCCGTAGTCGATGATCTTTTCCGGATGACCCAACGCCCAGTCGGCCGCGGTGGGTCCGATGGCAGGCGCATCGTGACCATCGTCGGTGGAGGCCACCACGGATCCGCCAAGCAAGGGACTGACCATGGAGTCATAGCGGATGAATCCGGCGAAGCCGCCGTTGCCGACGGATTCGTAGCGTCCGGTCCAGCCCGAGGCCGGCAGCCACACTTCGAACTTGATGTCCGAGTCCCCGGTCGGATGTAGATGGCCGACCACGCGGCAGAAGGCTGCCGGCACGGGCTTCGGGTGCATGAACGCCTTGGCCCAGTCCGGCGCCGGCGGGGTGAATGTGTCGGCCGCCGTCGACTGCGCCAACGAAATCGTGGTCTGCGGCAATGACAGCTTCGCGAGTGCCTCGCAGCTCACCGGTGCCGCGCGTGCGAAAGCCGCGAGCAAAACCAGGTTCGCGCAAAGGGTCGCACGAAATATCTTTCTAGTCGTCACAATTCCCCCTGCTATTGCTCGTTATTGAATCCTGGCCCTAACAAGATTTGTCCTAGACGCGACTTCGACCCGTCATGCCGGGACCAACGGCATCGCATAAGCTTAAGTGCCGACACTCTTCGGAGTGTAATTCTGTTCGCTTCGGGCGCTCCAGCGGTACAGGTTTTCATCCTGGCAATGAGGGCATTTGATCGCAGTCAATTGATCATCGAAAGCCGTTGGTTGGTCATCCGGAGCTGTGTTCGCAGTCGCAATCACGAGCCCGCACGCTCGGTTCTTGCACAGCCACCCTACATAAACCTCGCCGGGCACCATCTGCTGTGGGCGCCTGACGTCGACGTGGCGCAATGGAGCAGTGGCGACCGGTTTGTGCGATGGCGTACCCTTCGCTTTTGTTGAACGTTTGATTGCCATGACGCCTCCCCGTTGATGCAACATGTGAAAGCCTACCGCGGCGGTGATGGCCCCGTAAGCGCCGCCTCGTCGAATGAGATCAGAATCATACGTCACGCACTATACGACGCCATAGCGCCCTATACGACGCGAACCACTCTCTGCATTTAAATATTGCAGTATCTACGAGGCCACCCTCAAGATCGCCGCGAGACTGCGCTCCACGTCCGCCTCAGTCGTCGCCCACGACGACACGCTGATGCGCATCGCCGTGTGACCCTGCCAGACTGTGCCGCCGCACCAACAGGTGCCATCGCGTTGCACACGATCGATCACCTCACGTGTGCGCTCTGCGCTTCCGAACGACACCAAGACCTGGTTGAGCGCGACGTCGTTTAGCACGCGGTGGCCTGCAGCATGCAACCCTTCGGCAAATTGGCCGGCGTATCGGCACGTGCGTTCAATCAGATCGGCAAGCCCCAGGCGGCCGAGCTGGCGCAGCGCGGCCCAAACTTCGATTCCGCGCGCGCGGCGCGAGAAGTCAGGCGTATATTGGTATGGGACACGGTCCTCTTCCTGTGCGAGGTATGCGCCGCCAACGGACATCGCCTTCCGCAAAGCGTCCGCGTCGCGCGTGAACACTAGGCCGCTGTCGTAAGGTACGTTGAGCCACTTGTGAGCGTCCGTGGCCCAGGAGTCGGCGTCTTCGACGCCCTGGACCAAATGCGCTCGCGCGGGCGCGGCCGCAGCCCACATGCCAAAAGCGCCGTCGACATGTACCCAGGCACCATGCGAGCGAGCGCGCGCACAGATCTCCGCGATGGGATCGAAGGCGCCACTGTTTACATTACCCGCCTGCACGCACACTATCGTGCGATCGTCGACGTCTGGAAAAGCGTCAAAGCGCATCCGCCCTTGTGCGTCGACGGGAACACGCACAACGCGGTCGCGCCCGAATCCCACGAGTGAAATTGCCTTCAGCATGCTCGCATGCACCTCATCGCCAACGACGACGGTGAGCGGCGGTGCACCAAACAATCCGTGGGCTTCGACATCCCAGTTCGCGCGTGCCAACAGCGCGTGCCGTGCGGCTGCGAGCGCTGAAAAGTTAGCCGCCGTTGCAGAGGTGACAAACCCGCCCGCGCTTTGCAACGGCAGATGGAAAATAGCCCTTAGCCACCGCAACGAGACGTTCTCCAGCGCAGCATTGGCGGGCGAACTAACCACAAGACCGGCGTTTTGATCCCAGGTGGTCGCGAGCCAATTGGCGGCCACTGTCACTGGAAGCGCCCCACCAATCACGAATCCGAAGAATCGTCCGCCGGCCGACGCCATTGTGGCCGGCGAACCGATTTCATCGAGTTCGGCGAGCACCGACTCGGCGCTAGAGGGATGGTCTGGAAAGGCCTGATCGAACCTCGCAAGTGCTGCGATCGCCTCCCTCTCAGGTGCGACGGAGCGAGTGCTGAGAGTTTCAAGATAGCGGCTTGCACGCCTCGCCGCGTCGTTCAGGAGGTTGCTCATAGTAGGATGAAGTATAGACGCCCTTCGCCCTCGGTGAGTGAACCGAAGGTCACGGGCTTGCGCGCAGCGCGGACTGCGCAGTGCATTGGATTTACGGCGGCGAGGAACGTGATTGCCAGGTCCGGGCACCTGTTCTCGCCCCACAATGCGGACACATCCACTCGCCCTTAAAGCTGGGCGACTGAAAGATTGGAACCCGCCGCAGCGACATCGGAGTCTCGCAGTTCGAACACTGTCCGGGATTTTGCTTGATCGTGGGCGCCCGCCGCCGAACATCGGCCAGCAAGACACCGAGCGCGAACAACGCAACGATGAGTGCTAGAAAAAGCCAAATAGTGCCTTCCATGACTTTAAGCCCACCTCCCTGTCAATCGGTCGTGCAGTGTAGCGAAGAGACCGCCGCAAAGATGCCGCAGATAACAATAATCGTCGTAGAGCCAAAGACATGCAATGCTCATCGGGATCAATCCGGGGCTTTCTCCTCGCCTGTTCGTAGTGCTTAAGTCTCGGCCATATAAAGGAAAACGGCACTTTCGGATCGTGCAGTAGATCGGCCCGGTCTCGTAGGGCATGGCGTAGGGGCTGTTGATCTGACCGGCGACCTCGACCAGGCGGTACGCTGGAAGAAGCTATGCGAGCGGACCCGCAAATTTCACCATCATGACCTCGTCGACATACGCGCACTCTGCCGCGCGCTTGTACGCTCTGCGCTGAACCCCTTCGCGCTCGAATCCGAGCTTGCGGTAGAAGGCTATTCCGCGCGGATTGTCCGCCTCCACTTGGAGCTCGAATCGCAGCACACCGCTGTGCTCGAGGCGGGTGAGCACATCTTGGAGCATTGCCGCGGCATATCCGCGCCCGTAAAATTGTGGCGACACCGCGAGCGGTCCTAGTTGCACAACATGGCTCGATCTGCCGGGCAAGCGCGTGGCCTTGCAAAATCCAATGACTGTGCCGTCGACCTCATAGACGAAGAAATCGCCGCTCTCGAGCAGACTCCGGAATATGCCGCTGAAGCGATGCGCATCGACGCAATCGAACGTCAGGAATCTCTCGACGAGGTCGTGGGTGTAAATGGGAAAGAGTTCCGACTCATCAGCGGCGCGAGCGATCCTCAACATGGGCAATCCCTTTGTAGTTTCCTATTCGAAGCCTTCGCAGCCTATCGGCGGAACGGGCCCGCCGCAATGCTACAAATCGTTGCCCCCTAACCGCAATGGATTCACAGCGATCCGGAAAATGAGATCCACGCTCCCGTCATTTGCTTTCTTTGATCGTCACCCACGACATGACCAGACCCCTATCCTTTAGATCCTGGCTGACACTGCCGCGCACAGTTACGAACTGATCGGCCGATATTGGGACCGCATCGCCGAGGCCGGAAGAGACATATTTCGAGTCAAAAGTACGCATCGTGTAGGTTTTATCTTTCCCGCTAATCCACGCCACGGCAGCATTGGGCCGTCTCCCAAATAATGCGATCGAGGTATCGGCAAGCACATATCCGCAGCCGCCCAAGACATCAAAGTTTGTGATCTCTCTCGGCGGCCGAGCATCCTGCAGGCGCTCATCGAGCGTATAAAGCTTCGCTCTGCCCGCGCTGTAAATTATGGCCGATGTTTGGCTGGATTCCACCATCGGGCGCAACTGCACAATGAATTCGCCCGCAATCACCCTCTTCGCAATTGTCTCGCCTTTTTCATTGGCTCTAATCATCCGAAAGTTGTCCTGCGAGTCCCAGGCGGTAAAAACAAAACCGGGTTCGGCAACGGCAACGCCCGATACATTGTCTACGAAGCTCTGCCGTTTCTTTGCTCCATTGCCATCGAGTTCCACCAACCATATGTAACCATGCGTGCCGTCGTTCGTATTTCCGAGCAGCAGTATTCCGTCCTGCCAACGAAAGCACTGATAAAAGTTTGAATAAATAAAACGAGAATCATCGTTCGGCACTGCGACGCGCTTTTCAATGAGGCGGCCATTACCATCGAGTATCGCCAATAGGTTTTCCGTCTGTCCGCCTTTGTATTTGCCGCCGCACAGTAGAGTATTCCCATTCGCCAGCGACACCGCTCCGTGAAACTCGGACTGTGGAACCGACTCGCTACCGGTATCGATTTTGCTGTCAATCGGATCGATAAACTTCCAGAGAAGAGTTCCGTGACTGTCCGTGGCGAGCACCCACGCGGTAAGCCCAGTGCCTGTTATCACAAAGCCGCCATCGCGTGTTCGCGCAATCGCGTTCACTCGGGGCTCGACGTCAGGAATCAATATTTCCCGATCCACGGTGATAGATCTGCCGTGGCTGCCGCATGCCACCAAGAACCCTGCAACAGCAGCGGCACATATGCGCGAGATTATCCTGCACCCCGTCATGCTTTGCCAAACCTTCGATGCGGATCCCGCTGGCCGTTTGCCATTGCGTCGTGTCGTGGCGTTCGCCGGCATGCGTGTTCAGTCCAACTCGTCTGCTTTCTCACTTTGAACGCGCTCGAAAATCTCCTCCCGATGTATCGCCACATCTTTCGGCGCACCTACTGCGATCCGCACCTGATTACCATTCACAGCCACTACCGTCACCGTGACGTCATTCCCGATCATCAAGCTTTCGCCCACCCGCCTCGTCAGAATCAGCATCAATTGCTCCAGGGTTCGTCCGTTTCACCAGCGAACATTAAAATGTAACACGGCTTTTGCGCCCTCCCTTCACAAGTTGTTTCATTCACATTACTTAACTCTTGGGGTTGACACCGCTTGCGTACCGCCACGTGCTGCGCCGTATACTCGCCTGGCAACCGCAAAGGACAAAGAGGTTCGATGATAAAACCGCAAATATCCGACATCGCGATCTACTGGTGAAGGAGCCGGTGATGCAAATTCACACGATTCCAACACCAGCCGCTTTGATCGAAATCGACAAGCTGCGCGATAACTGCGATCAGATGCTGGAGCACGTGCATGCGCTGGGTTCCCGTTTGCGACCGCACATGAAGACTTTGAAATCGATTGAGGCGGCACGGCTTGCGGTCGACCCGCGCCACGGCGGAATCGCCGTGGCGACACTGAACGAGGCGCGGCATTTCTTCGAAGGCGGCTTCAAGGACATCTGCTGCGCAGTCTGCCTGGCACCGGAGAAGTTTGAGATGGCCGCGCGACTTGCTGAGGCGGGCGCGCAGCTTAGCTTCTTCATCGACAGCGTAGCGCTTGCCAAGGCGGTTGTCGCACTCGGCGCGCGGCTTTCCCTATGGATCGAGATTGATTGCGGTGAGCACCGCACCGGGGTCGAGGCCGATGATCCGGCGCTGCTGGAAATCGCCGGCGTCCTTCGCGAAGGCGGCCAGACGCTGATGGGCGTGGCGACGCACGCCGGCCACTCCTATGCGTGCCGCTCGATCGAAGATATCCGGTCCGTTGCGGAGCGGGAGCGTTTGCTTGCGGTGCGGGCCGCAAATCGGCTGCGCGCAGGCGGCTTTTCGATTCCGCATGTAAGCGTCGGCTCGACACCTACGACTGTGCACGCCGTTTGCGCCGATGGCGTCACTGAGTTTCGAGCAGGCGTTTACATGGCGGGCGACTTGGTACAGTCCGTACTCGGCTCTCTTGACCTGAACCGCGTCGCGTTTTCGGTACTCGCCTCGATCATCAGCATGCAACGGGAGCGACATCAAATCGTGGTTGACGCTGGCGGTCTCGCGCTATCAAAGGATCGTGGCACAATGGCGACCGCACACGATTACGGCTACGGCCTGGTCACCGATCTCGGGGGCCAAGCCGCGTTCGGCGACTTGATCATTGCGGACGTGCACCAGGAGCACGGCGAGATTCGCAATGTACCCACCCAAGTCTTCGATCAGATGGAGATTGGCGGCAAAGTACGCATCCTGCCCAACCATGTGTGCATGACCGCTGCCATGTACGACCGGCTGCATGTCGTGAACACCGCAA
>Ga0210410_10006001_pt1 | contig 10556 bp, 11 predicted proteins | sample IncBWC4MmetaG_FD_161058 | JGI IMG/M metagenome (GOLD analysis project Ga0210410, IMG submission 161058) | Forest soil microbial communities from Barre Woods Harvard Forest LTER site, Petersham, Massachusetts, United States - Inc-BW-C-4-M | ecosystem: Environmental > Terrestrial > Soil >... | reverse complement strand
CGCCATCGGCGCACCGCTCCGCGAAAGGAGACTGAAATGAACGTGATCAGCAATATTTCCGACAGCAGCGAACGCTACGCACGCTGCATTCAAACGTCCAAGCGGGTTCGCTGGGACATCGACAAGGATGTGATCCGGGGGCGCAAGTTCGATACCGCGCACAAATTTCTTCCAGACGGGCTTTCCCTGGCGGATGCGTTCACGACCCTGTCGTCCGACGAAAAGCGGTTCGTCAGCCAGATCCAGGGCCGCACCTACGCCAATATCTTTGGTCTGGTCGAGCGCTTCATCAACGCCAAGGTCCTGGAACTGAGCGAGGATCACTGGTTCGGCGACCAGGTTGCGCTCGAGGCGCTGGTGCGGTTCAGCGACGAGGAGTTGAAGCACCAGGCGCTGTTCCGCCTTGTCGACGCGATGGTCGGTGACGTGCTGCCCGGCGGTTATCGCTTTGACGTCGATCACAATGCCGTCGCCCATGCCGTTCTCGGCAAGAGCACCTGGGCGGTGTTGGCACTGACGCTGGATATCGAGCTGTTCACCCAGCTCCACTATCGTCAGAGCATCGACTCCGATCCGCAACTCTCCGAACTGTTCAAGGACGTGTTCCTGTTTCACTGGAAAGAGGAAAGCCAGCACGCGATTCTCGATGAACTCGAATGGGTGCGCCACGACGGCGGGTTAACGGCGGAGCAACGCGATTCCGCGGTCGACGAATTCATTGAGCTGGTCGCTGCGGTCGACGGCATCCTGCAGGCCCAGGCCAGGGCCGACGCAGGCTACTTCACGCGAACGTGCGGCCGCGTGGTCCGCGAGGCGGAAGCGCGCGCGATCGAGACCGCATTCCTGAAAGCCTATCGCTGGCAATACATCCACTCAGGCGCGCAGCACCCGCACTTCGGCAAGGTGCTCACCGGCCTGATCACCGAGCAGCAGGGCCAGCGAATCCAATCGGCGCTCGCAACCCTGCAATAGTTCAATCGGCGGACATCTTTACCCCAACCCATGCAAAGGAGACCCGTCATGAGCGCTCAACCGAAGACCGCCGAACCCAACGTCGTCAACGGCATCAATGTCGACGACCTGTTTGCCCTTATCGAGGGCGTCAGGCGCGAACCAGCCAAGGGCAAGACAAGCTGGCACGTCACCACGACCTGGCAGGGCCAGGCGCGGAGCCGCGCGGAAATCGAGAGTTACGAGATCGGCGGAGAAAAGGTGCCGCGCCGGTTCTCGATCGATATCGACGAGCCCCGCGAACTCGGCGGATCGAACAGTTTCGCCAATCCGCAGGATCATCTGATTGCGGCGCTCAACGCCTGCATGACGGTCGGCTACGTGGCGCAGTGCGCCGTGCGCGGAATCACCCTCGAAAGCCTGGCGATCGAGACCGATGGCGAGATCGATCTCCGCGGCTTCCTCGGCATCGATCCTGCGGTGCCGCGGGGGTACGAGAAGCTGAATTACACCGTTCGCATCAAGGGCAACGGCACCAAGGCCCAGTTCGCTGAAATCCACGAGGCGGTAATGGCGACCTCGCCGAATTACTACAACGTAGCGCAGCCGGTGGCGCTCAAGCCGGCCCTGATCGTCGAGTAATCGATCGGCCACGACCGGCATATTGGTCGCGGCGTGGTCTCGGCAAAACGAGATCTCGCCGGGCCAGCCAGTCGTTCAGCGACAGAGACGGAGGGTTTCGATGAATCCAAATAAAGCACTGTGGGAAAAAGGCGACTTTACCCGGATTTCGGCGAGCATGCGCGAGAGCGGAGAGGCTTTCGTCAAGAGCCTCGGAATTACAAGAGGACTCAAAGTGCTTGATCTCGGGTGCGGCGATGGAACGACGGCATTGCCGGAGGCGAGGCTCGGAGCCGATGTCCTGGGCGTCGATATCGCAGCGAACCTCGTGGCGGCCGGCAACATCCGCGCCGAAGAGGCCGGCCTCGCGAACTGCAGGTTTCAGGAAGGCGACGCGTCCAATCTGCACGAATTGAAGGACAACTCCTTCGACCTCGTCGTCAGCATGTTCGGGGCCATGTTTGCGCCCAAGCCGTTTGATGTCGCCAGGGAGATGGTGCGCGTCACCCGCCCCGGAGGGCGAATCGTTATGGGCAATTGGATTCCGGGTGATCCGACATTGGTGGCGCAAATCCTGAAGATCAGCGCCGCCTATTCGCCGCCGCCGCCGGAAGGTTTCATCAGCCCTGCGACGTGGGGAATCGAGAATAACGTGACAGAGCGATTTGCAGGCGCCGGGATACCGAAAGAAAAAATATCTTTCGTCAAAGACACCTACACCTTCAACTTTCCTGCCGCGCCATCAGAACTCGTCGATGCATTCAGAAAATACTATGGGCCAACCATGAATGCATTCGAGGCCGCGGAAAACAACGGTCGGGCCGGTGATCTGCAGAAGGAACTGGAAGTCCTGTTTAACAGCCAGAACAAAAGCCCAGGCAAGGATGCCACCACCATTCCGGCGACATTCCTGCGCGTGACCGTGACGGCCTGACTCAGTCGCACACGTGTAAGCCGAGGGCGCAGAGCTCGTTTGCCGGGACGTGCAGACACACGACTCGGCCGAATACAAAGGAGTATCATCATGAAATGTTTTTTCGACGCTCACGTCAAAAGCAAAGGCAGTTTCCCGGAACAGGAGATCACCGAGGAACAGTTCTTTGAGCAATTTGCGGCGCTCGAGGAGGGCCTTGCCGTCCTTCAAACTCACATGCAGGGAATGTCCGAACACGTCAAACTCTTTGGCAATCTCACAAGGCAGATGCGGCGATCAATTTGCCCTGCGACGAAGATGAGATAGACGGGATGTCGGCCAGGGGCAATGTCATGCACCTCGACGCCCGTGGCCTCCCTGTGTCTCGATCGCCTTGCCTACCGCGCAGCTGTTCGAGAGATTCAGATGCAGTTTGTGAAGGTGATGGATTTCGCGGAGTTTATCATCGGGCGGCCGAAGGCCGGACCCGTTGGCTCTACCCATCCTACAATTTCTGCCCGACGGGCAAATCAGTAATTTCCTGTCAAGATGGTTTTACGAAAATATTCCTGTTCTCAATAACCCCAAATCAGGGGTAGAAGCCTCGCCGTCTCATCCCTCACGAGGGGCGTATCGCGATCGTCACGGACGCGGGATGGGATGTGGTGGACGCGGCAGCTTCGGCGCGCGTGTGTTCGCAGGGCGGTTTTCCGTGAGCGAGCAACAGCGCGCAGGACGAACGGCGCTATTCGCGTACGGCAAAACCGTGTGGTCCTGACGCCCGTTGCTGGCGCCAAGTCTGCGGAGGCGCTTCGACCCAACCGGGTGCGGACGTGCCATTAATCCGCCGATGACGGTGGCAAGACGAATTCGTCGCCGAGGAGAGCACGGCATAAGCCGTAAAGCCATTGCGCAGGGAATGCCGGATCGCCTCCGCTGAACCTGTATGCTCGTGTGCGTTTCTTTGCACAATTTTGCACACGAGACCGCGGGTGCAGCGTGCATCCGGCATTCCCCGCTCCCTCGTTTCGGGGCGAAACGATTTGCAAAGCCCGGGCGAAACGCGCCGCGGGAATGCGGAGGTGTGTTTGGTCGTCATTGCGAGGAGCGCCAGCGACGAAGCAATCCATTCCTCCGCTTGCCGAGAGATGGATTGCTTCGCGGAGCCTGTCATCGGGCGCGCGTTCGCGCGACCCGGTGGCTCGCAATGACGGCTCCCTCGACCGAATTGACTTGGAGCGCTCGTTTCGTTGCGACGACGTGAGATTTGGCCCCACGGATCACGCCAAGAATAGTTTCAGAGATCACGATAAATTATTCGCCGAAACCGCCCCGAAACCCTCCCGTAGCTCGGCCAACGACGGCGCAAAGTCAATCGACCAGCCTCGTTGTTTCAATACCGGCGGATGATCCGCCGGTCACCTCAATCATCGGGAGACGATCCATGTCGAAGCGTACTGTATTTCTGTCCGCCGCCGCCCTTGGCGTGCTGGCGCTCACGGCCACCATCACCGCGCCGGTCAGCGCGCAGGAAAAGACCGTGATGGTCGGCGGCGCCGCAATGTTCCCCTCCAAGAACATCATTCAGAACGCCGTCAACTCGAAGGACCACACCACGCTGGTTGCCGCGGTGAAGGCCGCCGGCCTGGTCGAAACGCTGGAAGGCAAGGGCCCGTTCACGGTGTTCGCGCCGACCAACACCGCGTTCGGCAAGCTGCCGGCCGGCACCGTCGACAGCCTGGTCAAGCCGGAGAACAAGGCGACCCTGACCAAGATCCTGACCTACCATGTGGTGCCCGGCAAACTCGCGGCTTCCGACCTCACCGACGGCAAGAAGCTCAAGACCGCCGAGGGCGAGGAACTGACTGTGAAGCACCAGGACGGCAAGGTCTCGATCATCGACGCCAAGGGCGGCTCCTCGATGGTGACGATCTCGAACGTCAATCAGTCGAACGGCGTGATCCATGTGGTCGACACCGTGCTGATGCCGGCGTCCTAACCCCGCCAGAGCGAGCCGGGGCGGCCCGGCTCGCTTTTTTGTGACCACGATAGGCCCCATGTATCAAACCGATAGCCTGCAAGGCAGTAACGGAAACCCGGTTCCAGGCGTATAACCCGGTATCGACGATAGCGACGGAAAAGCCATGTCCAGCCTCACAGTCAGCGACGAGCAAGTCAGCGCCACCAAGGCCGCCAAAATCATTCAGCCGGCCTGGGTACGGGCCCTGCATTGGACCAATGCGGTGGCGATGGTGCTGATGATCATGTCGGGCTGGCAGATCTACAACGCCTCGCCGCTGTTCGATTTCCGGTTTTCCAGCAGCATCACCCTCGGCGGTTGGCTCGGCGGCGCGCTGCTGTGGCACTTTGCCGCGATGTGGCTGCTGGTGGTCAATGGCCTGATCTATCTCGCGCTTGGATTTGCCACCGGCCGCTTCCGCAAGAAGCTGCTGCCGATCACGCCGGCGGGCGTGATCTCGGATACCAAGGCCGCGCTGACGTTGAAACTCGCGCATGATGACCTCAGCAAATACAACAATGTGCAGAAGCTGCTCTATGCCGGCATCATCGTGGTCGGTGTCGTCATCGTGCTGTCGGGCCTGTCGATCTGGAAACCCGTGCAGTTGCAATGGCTGACGGCGCTGTTCGGCGGCTACGACGTCGCGCGCTACGTCCACTTCATCTGCATGTCCTTGATCGTCGCTTTCCTGGTTGTTCATGTCGTGCTCGCGGTGCTGGTGCCGAAGAGCCTGCGCGCCATGATCATCGGACGCTAAGAGGAGAATCGTTATGGGCCGTATGCGATCGCTGTTGATCCCCGGGGTCGACAAGAAGTTGTTGGTCAGGGACGCCGCCAAGGCGATGCCGGATCTGACGCGCCGGCGTTTTATCACCGCCGGCGCCAGCCTGGGCGCGCTCACCTTGCTCACGGGCTGCGACGTCTCGGACAGTTTTTCGGCCGAGGAGATGCTGAAGCAAGTCTCGAAGTTCAATGACGGCGTGCAGGCCTGGATGTTCAATCCCGACGCGCTGGCCCCGACTTTCCCGGAAAGCGCGATCACAAAGCCGTTTCCGTTCAACGGCTATTACGACGTCGACGATGCGCCCGAAATCGACGGCAAGCAATGGAAGCTGGAAGTGCGCGGCCTCGTCGACAACAAGAAGCCGTGGACGCTGGAGGAGTTGTACAAGCTGCCGCAGGTCAAGCAGGTCACCCGCCATATCTGCGTCGAGGGCTGGAGCGCGATCGGAAGCTGGACCGGCACGCCGTTGCGTGATTTCCTCAAACTGGTCGGCGCCGACACCCGCGCCAACTATGTCTGGTTCCAGTGCGCCGACAGGGACGGCTACAACTCGCCGCTGGACATGCGCACCGCGCTGCATCCGCAGACCCAGATGACGTTCAAATTCGCCGACGAGATCCTGCCGCGCGCCTATGGTTTTCCGATGAAAGTCCGGGTGCCGACCAAGCTCGGTTTCAAGAATCCGAAATACGTGATCTCGATGGAAGTCACCAACGACTACAAGGGCGGCTATTGGGAAGACCAGGGTTACAATTCGTTCAGCGGAAGCTGAACCGGGTTGGTTTTACGATGCGCCGCGGCTTTTTCCATGCCGCCGGTGCTCCCTCAGGCGAATTTGGAGGGTGGTTCCAGCTTCTTCTGAAACGCCGACAGGATCGCGCCGGCCGCCAGCATCGCCGCCGAGACGTTCAGTGCGAACGACAGGCTGCCCACCGCGTCCGTGATCGCGCCGACCACGATCGGGCCCAGCGTCTGGCCGATCCCGAACGAAATGGTCATGGCCGCGATCGCGGTCGGCCAGGACGCGGGCGGATAGTTGAAGCGCACGAAGGCGGTGGTCGATCCGACCACCGCGAAGAACGCGACGCCGAACACCAGCGCCGAGATCGCGAGCAATAGCGGCGAGTGTCCGAAGATCGGTAACGCCGCTCCGATGGCGTTGACGCCAAGAATGATCGTGGTGGCGAGGCCGCCGCGGTCGAGTGCGAGCACGCGTCGCCACACCCATGGGGTCACGAAGGCGCTTACGCCGATCAGGCACCAGAACGCGCTCTGCGCCGCCGCACCGCCGCCGGCGTCGCGCACATAGGCGATCATGAAAGTCATGTAGGCGATGTAGCCGGCGCCGAACAGGAAATAGCCAACCAGATAGATCAGCGCCGGCCGGATCGAAAATCGGGTCGGCGCCGCACGGTCGATCGCGGCATTGCCGGCGAGCGGCGCCAGCAGCAGCGGGATGATCATGACCACCGACAGCAGCGTCATCGCCCACCACACGATCCACCACGATCCCGGCCCGAAATGCTGCAGCACGAACGGCGCGACCAGTCCCGACGAGAGGATGCCGAGCCCGGGTCCTGCGTAGAACAGGCTGAGCAGGAAATTCGCCCGTTCGGGGCGCGATTGGGCGATCGTGGCCGCCAGCGCGGCCCCGCCGACGAATCCGGCCGCGGCGCCCACGCCTGCGAGCAATCGCGCTAGACTGAGCACGATGAAATTGCCTGAGATGGCGCACAGCACCAGCGAGGCGATGGCGGCCAGGGTTCCCCAGCGCACGGCCCCGGCCAGTCCAAAGCGGCGGATCATCCGCGAAGCCAGCAGCGCTCCGGCGAGATAGCCGACCGCGTTGATCGTGTTCATGAAGCCGGCCGCCGAATACGACCAGTGCAGCGAATCGCGCATGTCGGGCAGCACCAGCGCATAGGCGAAGCGGCCGATGCCGAGACCGATGATCGGCGCCAGCGACAGAATGAGGATCAAGCGCGCGGGATGCGCGTAAAGCGGGGGACGGTCGGGGGCTCTCACGGGGTACTCCGGCAGAAGTCATTGTGACAGGCGAGGGCGGGCTTGCACAGGCGCGCGTGCAGCAATGGTGTCTTGCCAATTGCGCAACGCCGCTCTAGCACTCCGCGCGCAACAACACCCGTCGTCATGGCCAGGCTTGTCCCGGCCATCCACGCTTTGGTCTATCGAAGCACAAGTAAACGTGGATGCCCGGAACATAGGCGGAGCGGAAGCGACGGGCATGACGGATTGAATGAGGTATCGAACCATGGCGACCCATAAACTGCTGCTTCTCCCCGGCGACGGCATCGGCCCCGAAGTGATGGGGGAGGTCCAACGCCTGATCGACTGGCTCAACGCGCAGGGCATTGCGCATTTCGAGACCGAGCGGGGGCTGGTCGGCGGTTCAGCCTATGACGCGCACAAGGTCTCGATCAGCGAAGGCGACATGGCCAAGGCGAAGGCCGCCGACGCCATCATCTTCGGTGCGGTCGGCGGGCCGAAGTGGGACAGCGTGCCTTACGATGTCAGGCCCGAAGCCGGTCTGTTGCGGCTACGCAAGGATCTCGGCCTGTTCGCCAATCTGCGCCCGGCGGTGTGCTATCCGGCGCTGGCCGATGCCTCGAGCCTGAAGCGCGAGGCGGTCGAAGGCCTCGACATCATGATCGTGCGCGAGCTGACCGGCGGCGTGTATTTCGGCGAGCCGAAGACCATCACCGACCTTGGCAACGGACAGAAGCGCGCCATCGACACCCAGGTTTACGACACCTATGAGATCGAGCGCATCGCCCGCGTCGCCTTCGATTTGGCGCGCAAGCGCCGCAACAAGGTGACCTCGATGGAAAAGCGCAACGTCATGAAGTCAGGCGTGCTCTGGAATGAGGTGGTGACGCAGGTGCACGCGCGCGAATACAAGGATGTCACGCTGGAGCATCAGCTCGCCGATTCCGGCGGCATGAATCTGGTGAAGGCACCAAAGCAGTTCGACGTCATCGTCACCGACAATCTGTTCGGCGACATGCTCTCCGATATCGCGGCGATGCTGACGGGTTCGCTCGGCATGCTGCCGTCGGCCTCGCTCGGCGAAGTCGATGCCAAGACCAAGAAGCGCCGCTCGCTGTTCGAGCCGGTGCACGGCTCAGCGCCGGATATCGCAGGCAAAGGCCTCGCCAATCCGATCGCGATGATCTCGTCGTTCGGCATGGCGCTGCGCTATTCCTTCGACATGGGCGCGCTGGCCGACAAGGTCGATGCCGCGATCGCCGCCGTGCTCGCCAGCGGTTTGCGCACCGCGGACATCAAGTCCGAGGGCGCGACGGCTGCCAGCACCACGCAGATGGGCGAGGCGATCCTGAAAGAGCTGCAGAAGCTGCACGCGTAAGCATAGGCACACAAGGTGTCGTCCCGGCCTTGGGCCGGGACCCATAACCACAGCTGTTTGTAGTTATGCGAAAGTCGTCGAACAGCGATTTTTAAATGTGAGGCCGCGCCGTCCCGGCTCAAGGCCGGGACGACGTGCTGGTGCTGTCCGCTAACTCAATACAGCGGGAACGTCGTCGGATAATAGCCGCCAAGGTCCGACGGCGGGTTGAGCGGCTGGCGGTCGATCGGGCGGTTGCGGTTCTCGCGCGCGAACGACGGGTACCCGATCGCCGGCGGGAAGGCGTAGTCGGTGAACTTGCGGTCGCCCGGCAAAACTTCGGTGCCGGCGTCAAGCCACGAGCGCGTGGTGATGTAGACCCGGGTGCGAGGCCCCTGCTGGTAGGATCGGTTGGGACCATTGGCGCCGTAATAAGGGCGGCCGTCCTTGTCGTACTGATGCTTGGTCTGCGCGCTGGCCCGGGTAACGCTAAATCCAACCATAACGACCGCTGCTGCAGCGAACACCGCGAGCTTGCTCGCAGCAGTGAATTTCCAAGTCATCGCATCCTCGTCATTTCGCCCTTTGGGGAGGGGCCGGCAGATCGCTAAGCTGATTGGCGCGCATTGTAGCCGCGGCGGGCCTATCGGTACTAGGTCAATTGCGCCACACCGGATCACAATAATGACGGGTGAAGCGAAAAATTGCATGAAAACCAGTATCTTGGCCGACGGAAACGCGTCAAAATAAAGGCTAGAAGGCGCCGCGCAGCCGCGGGCTTTCAGCGCCGGTCACCCAATCCGCCGACAGGGCCGGCGCGGCCGAGAGCGAACAATCGCTGCGCCTGAGGTCGGGATGGGCAAATAATTCGGCCAGTTTCGGGTCATTTCCGGCGGTCAGCAGCGCCAGTCGGTTCAGCATGCAGGAAATCGCGGCGCGGCGGGCCGCCAAATTATCGCCCTGGCACGACCAGCCGGAGATCCGGAAATTGGGATTATCGACGCGTTTGATGAATCCAAGGCAGGAGCGTGCGGTATCGACGCTGCCGATGAGGCGAAGCAGGGTCACGGTGCCGAACTTGCTGTCGATGATGCCGGCGGCCTCAAGCTCGCGCATGCCCTCCGAATCCATTCGCGCGGCGATTTCGGCGATCGCGGGTCCCGCCTGATTCACTTCGCCGCCTGGACGGTAGATTTCGAGTTCGGCAATCGGCTTTTTGTCCTGAGTCCAGCGGAACAGGTCCTTGCGGCCGCCCTCGGGATGCCGAAAAATCGCGTAAGCCTCTGTCTTATCTTGCGAATCGAATCTGCTGATGGCGAACACCGGCGCCGAACGGCTGGCCAGGCTCCAGCTACCCCTTGCGGCCGGCTCCATCGCCATCGCTTCCGGCAACTGTTCCCAAAAATAGATGCCGCCGATGGCAAGCAGCGCCAGCATCACCACATAGGCAATCAACCGCGCCAGCGTGCTGCAGACTTCGTCGGTGAAGCTGGTGAGCGCCGGATGAATTCTGGTCGTATAATGGAAATTGGCCGGATCGGCCTCAAACGAATGCATCAAACGCCCAAACGCCACGGTCAAACGTTGTCTTGAGGGCATTTCTCGCATAGAAGCGCTGCCTTCTCCCTTTCCGCTGGTGGCGGAGGCGATGCATTTTTCTTCGGAGAGTGAACGATGGGTTACAAAGTCGCGCTGGTCGGAGCGACCGGCAATGTCGGTCGGGAAATGCTCAACATTCTCGACGAACGTAAATTCCCCGCCGACGAGGTGGTGGCGCTGGCGTCACGCCGCAGCGTGGGCGTGGAAGTTTCGTATGGCGACCGCACCCTGAAGGTCAAAGCGCTCGAGCATTACGATTTCTCCGACGTCGATATCTGCCTGATGTCGGCGGGCGGCGCGGTGT
>Ga0210410_10006000_pt1 | contig 10557 bp, 5 predicted proteins | sample IncBWC4MmetaG_FD_161058 | JGI IMG/M metagenome (GOLD analysis project Ga0210410, IMG submission 161058) | Forest soil microbial communities from Barre Woods Harvard Forest LTER site, Petersham, Massachusetts, United States - Inc-BW-C-4-M | ecosystem: Environmental > Terrestrial > Soil >... | reverse complement strand
AATATCTGATTAATCGACTGCAAGAACAGCCCGACGAACGCTACCATGGTCGCCGCTACCGAGTAGATGCCCACTTCGCGCGCGTTCAGGTAAATGCCCAGCATGATCCGGTCGCTCTGGCCGCTGGTGAACTCCAGAGCCTGCATGCCGAACAAAACGAATGCGAACGAAAGCACTTCCTTCTCGAACAAGGGAACGCGTGCGTGCTGCGTCGCTAGTGGCTGTGACGCGGTCCGGGGGGTCAGCTTCCACACCGCTCTCGCAAGCAATCCCAGCACCAGGAGCGCACTCGCTACCTGAGCCGCGAGGTATCCCCACAGGCCAAGCCCCAAGGTGAGGAAGGCGATCGATAGAACCATGGTGGCCGGGGTGCCGATGAAATTTGTAATCACTGTGCGCCGCGAGACGTCTTTGTATCCCGCCAGCGCTTGCCCCAGAAACGTGGTCAGCGCTCCCAGTACCATGATGGCAGCGAAGAAGTGCATATACCGGGCCAACACCGGTGTGTGATACAGACGATCGGCGATCCAGCGTCGACCCGCCACCATCAGTCCAGCCACGAGAGCGTTCGTCACCAGCAGCGTAAAGGCACCAAGCCAGAGGAAGCGGATCAGCTTTCGCGTCTGCCCAGTGCTCGAGTAAATGGCAACGAAGCGGCTCGCGGTCTGCGGCATTCCTGCTGCGCCCACGATGGAGACCAGCCCTCCCGCAGTCATTCCCAAGGTGTAGATGCCGAGAGCCTCAGCGCCCAAAATGCGCGCCAGATAAATTTTGAACAAATATCCAGCGGCGACCGTGAACAGGGTACCGATCAGGAACACGGACGACTGGCGCGAAATGCTATGAACGTGCTCCAGGAAGTCCGCGGGCGGCTTCGAGGCAGGCGAACTGGAAGCCGGCGAACCGAGGTCAGTGGAAGACATTCGAGAAAGGTTGCGAGGAGACGAACGTTCCAGCGCTTGCTTATTGTATCCCGGAGCTAGAGAAGCCGTGCGGGCCGAGGGACAACCTGAGTGCGTACTTTCCGGGCCACGTGAACGACAGATCAAACCGGCGGGCCACTGCCTCGAGCACACGAATGCCCTCCGGGACCACCTCGCGGCCAATGCCGTCTCCTTCGATTACAGCAATCCGATAGTTCTTCAAATCCCTACCATCAAGAGTATTTTCGACGAATGGCGACTACTTTCTGCAAAGTGCGGTCCGCGTCGGGATGTCCGTTGACTTCGAGCAACGAGCATGTCGAGTCTTCCCGCTATCAGCTGTTTACCATACACTACTCATCACTCACGAGAGCAGAGACCTGCCCCTTACTCTTGGGAGACTGTTGGGAGAACGTTGACGGACGATCCACTGCATCTAAGCCGAGTGGTGAAAAAGTGCAGACCGCGCTGGCATCACCTTAGCCATTGCGGCTGGATTCCGGGCAGGGTAGGCTAGTGAAACGATTTATGTCAGGCAATCATCGCAACGGAACGCCGGTCTATAAGAAGATCCAGAACGCGATCCGTAAGCTCATAGACGCCGACGAACTGCATCCCGGCGACGCCGTGGCTTCTGAGCGCGAACTGGCGCGTACCCACAAGGTCAGCCTGATGACGGCTCGCCACGCCCTCGCCGGACTCGAGCGCGAAGGCATCGTCGAACGCCGCCGCGTCGCCGGAACCTTCGTCGCCTCCCCTAAGATCCATTTCAACAAGCTGATGAGCTACACCGAGCACATGTCCAGTCGCGGCCTGGCGCCGCGCTCACGCGTGCTCGTCGCCAAGGTGGTGCACGACGAACAGGAAGTTGCCGCCCGCCTCGGTCTCTCCGCAGCCAGTCCCCTGGTGAAGATCGAACGCCTTCGCCTGACCGACGAAGACCCTTTCGCGCTGGAGACCTGCTATCTGCCTGCCGCCGAGTTCTCCGCGCTGGCTACGTCAGCGCTGGCCCGCAGTTCGCTCTTCGTCACCCTCGAGCACGACTTCGGCGTCGAACTGGCCTATGCCGACGAAGAGATCGACGCCACCGCCGCCGAGGCCAACGTCGCACAGTTGCTGGGCGTGCACAAGAGCGCGCCCGTCCTCCGCATTCGCCAGGTGATTTACTCCACCAAGGGCAAGGCCACGATTTATGTAGTGGGATACTACCGGTCAGAGCGGCATACGCTGTTCATCCGGCGTTTCCGCTAACGCGAATCCATATTCCACCGGAAAATTATGACGCAGTCGAGAACGGGGATGAATTCGATTTGCCCTCAGTTGTACCGAATCTACCAAGAAAACAATCCGAATCTGAAATCGCGAAAGCAGCGTAACCGACTGAATGGATGAGAGAAGATTGGTCGGGGAGAGGGTTTGAACCTCCGACCCCCTGGTCCCGAAGCAGATTCCGGTACGTGTTGAACACGACTGAACTCTACAGATCACGAGTGAATTGGGATTGAACGAGTTGCCGCCCTGGTGCAAGGTCTGTTGAAACGCGATTGATCATTGATGGCCTGACCGCGACAAGATCGTCAACGTGTGGTTCCGTGTCGCCGGCGCTCCGGCGCCGCACGAATCTGCGAAACGCTTCTATGGCCGCATCCTACGTATTGGGGGCTCCCGCAAAACAAATCGACTGCTTCGAAATCCAAAACTTCAAGCACTGGCACTACGATTTTGGCGGGCCCTCTGTGCAATGCGGCTCACCCAACACGGTGCCTTTAAGTATGTTGATGAAACCTACGACCGTAACGCGAGGTTACTAAGTAAATCCCCCTGTAAGATCCTCGGATTCGGAGTACGGGTCGATGGAAATCCAACTTGCGCGCTCTTTGTGAGACCGCTAACGGAGTTTCGCGACGGCACGTATTACCGTAGGACCAGCACAGTGAAGGACGAGCGATGGCTTGCTCCAGCATGAATGAAAATTAATGTGTTGTGGGTTCTTTTCTATGCGTTAAGCTCTGTGGCGCACAGAAGGGAGCCCTCCCCATGGTTTGCACTTCAAGTGCAAGAATACGATGTGCGGTTCTTACGGTGTTCGTACTCATCTGCGGTGCCACGGCCTACGCGCAGGTCGCGGGTGGAACAATCTCGGGAACGGTTACGGATAGCGCTGCTCACGTCATCAAAGCCGTCCAGATCACAATCACCAACGTTGCCACTGGCGTCACCCGGGAAGTCACCACCAACGACGAGGGGGTCTACTCCGCTCCCAACCTGCTGCCCGGAGTGTATGAGGCGAAGTTTTCTGCTCCAGGGTTCAGGTCCGGGAAGCACAGCGGCATCGAATTGACCGTGGGAGCGGCCGTTGTACTGGACGTGACCCTGACGGTTGGCGCGGTCCAGGAGTCGGTGGTGGTGCAGAGCGAAGTTCCCGCCGTGCAGCTCTCTACCTCCGACATCAGTGCTGTCGTGAACGCGACCACGGTCCGCGAGCTTCCCCTCAATGGGCGTAGCTGGACCGACCTGGCTCAGCTACAACCCGGCGTGAGTGCGATTCACACTCAGCCCGACTTTGCTGCGGGCACCGATCGAGGCAATCGCGGCTTCGGCCAGCAGCTGACAATCTCTGGCGCGCGGCCACAACAGAACAATTATCGTTTGGACGGCGTTAGTCTCAACGACTACGCCAACGGCGCACCCGGCAGTGTGCTGGGAGGAAACCTGGGCGTGGACGCTATCCAGGAGTTTTCCGTCATCACCAGCAACTATGAGGCTGACTATGGCAAGACCTCAGGAGGGGTAGTCAACGCGATTACGCGTTCCGGGACCAACCAGTATCACGGCAGCGTGTACGAGTTCATTCGCAACAGCAAACTTGACGCCAAGAACTATTTCGATCAGGCAGGGCAGCCAATCCCGCCGTTCAAGCGAAACCAGTTTGGCGGAACCGTCGGCGGTCCGCTGGTGAAGGACCACACTTTCTTCTTTGCCGACTACGAAGGGATCCGGCAGTCCACAGGCATCTCGACAGTCACCTTCGTTCCGTCGGCTGCGGCGCGGGCAGGCAATCTTGTAGCTGGCACCTTCCCTGTCGATCCGAAAGCTGCGGCCTATTTCACTTTCTGGCATCTGCCTGATCCGGGTACGGTGGCCGCGGGCTCGGACACGGGCACCTACACCTTCACTGGGCAGCAAATCGTCAACGAGAATTTCTTCACCACTCGCGTGGACCATAAGTTTTCCAACAATGACAGTTTGTTCGGAACCTACATGTACGACAAGACGCCTTATTCGTCGCCCGACGGATTGAACAACGTCGAGTTCTCGACTCTCACTGCGAGGCAGTTTCTCGCGATCGAGGAAACTCACATCTTCACGCCCCAGTTCGCCAATTCAGTCCGTATAGGCGGCAATCATGAACCTGTGAACAACAACCAGAGCCTGAAGGCCATCAATCCGGATGCTGCCAGAACAGATCTGGGGGTTGGGGGCTCAGACTTTGCGGGACGCGCGGCCTCCCAGGTGAACGTTCCGGGCTTGACGTCTTTCTCGGGTGGAATAGGAGGCAGCCCAACGTATTTCTATCATTGGAATTCGATTCAGGCTTATGACGACGCTTTTTACACCAAAGGTACCCATTCCATGCGCTTCGGGATCGCAGCAGAGCGGATGCTGCTGAATGTTATCGCTGATACCGATCCAAACGGAATCTGGAACTTCCTTGACTTTCAAGGGTTCATCAGCAACCAGCCCACAAAGTTTCAGGGAGGAATTGCGAGCACACTTTCGCCGCGCAATCTCCGGCAGACTCTATTTGGAGCCTATTTCCAGGATGACTGGCGCTGGAAGCCGAATTTGACCTTGAATCTCGGCCTTCGCTACGAGATGACCACGGTGATCAAAGAAACGGCAGGAAAACTCGCCAACCTGCCGGACCTTGGCTCGGGCACTCCGCATTTAGGCAATCCGTTCTTTGCCAACCCCACGGTCAAGGATTTTGAACCGCGTGTCGGTTTCGCATGGGACCCGCTGCGCAATGGAAAAACCGCAGTCCGCGGCGGAATCGGTCTGTTCGACGTGCAGCCCTTGCCGTACCAATTCATATTGTTGACCACGCAGGCCGCTCCGGCTTTCTCCTATACCGTGATCAACAACCCTGGAGCTGGAACGTTTTACAACGGACTCACATCGTTTCCCTCAAATAGCTTGCGGTCGACTTATATCGACCCGCATCCCAAGCGGGACTATGTGATGCAGTGGAACCTCAACATCCAGCAGCAGTTGACGCCGACTCTGGCGGGAATGATCGCCTACGTGGGGTCGCGTGGGGTTCATCAACCATTCCGCGTCGATGAAACCAATCTCACCCTTCCAACCAAGACCCCGTCCGGTTATCTCTGGCCCAAGGTGGATCTTGACGGAAACCTGTTTACGTCGACCTGCAATCGCACAGATCCCAGCATGCCTCCCGACGATACGAATCTCTGCGCGCCAGCCCCCAAAATCAACGGAAATTATGGCTCCGTTCGCGGAATGTTCTATGAGGGACACTCTCAGTATGACGCAATGGAACTGCAGCTGGCCAAGCGCATGAGCCATGGCTTCCAGGTACAGGGTGTATACACGTGGAGCAAGAGCATCGACACGAGTTCAGCGTCAACGGCTGGAGACTCATTCGGAAACTCAATTTCAAGCCTCCATTGGTTCGACCTGAGATTGGGCCGCGGTCTTTCCGATTTCAACGTGGGGCGCACTCTGGTGGTGAACGGCACCTGGGAACTTCCGAACCCGAAGTCGTCGATGTCCGCACCCGCGCAATGGGCATTGGGCGGATGGGAACTGGGATTGATTTTTACCGCCAGCGATGGGCAGCCGTTCACCCCAACCTGGGGTACTGGTTCCGATCCCTCTAATTCAAACAGTGGCGACGATTGGGCTTTCCCGAATCGGATCACCAGCTCAGGATGCAAGACTGCGACAAATCCCGGAAACCCGAACAATTACATCAAGACGCCTCCAGCTCCGTGCTTCCAAGTTCCAACGGCGCCGGATCTAAACTTCTGGAACGCCAACTGCGACCCGGCGCCACCCAATCTGGGATTCGCGTTCGACCCGGTGAATCCCGCTAACGTCGTCAATGGCAACAGCGCACCTTTTCTTCCGCCGCTCGCGTGTTTCAATCTTCGCGGCAATGCCGGCCGAAACTCGTTGATCGGCCCGGGCGTGACATCACTCGACTTTTCGCTATTCAAGAACAACTACATCAAAAGGATTTCGGAGCGGTTCAACATCCAGTTCCGGGCTGAGATCTTCAACATCTTGAATCATCCCAACTTCGCCCCGCCGTCGTCGCCGACCAACACTGACATCTTTGACGGCGCCGGCAACCCGGCGACCCAAAGTGGCGTTGCTGGCGTGTTGACAAGAACGACAACCACGGCGCGCGAAATTCAGTTTGCGGTCAAGGTGATCTTTTAGACCAGGTGATATCCGATAGATGTGGGCGGCGATGGGTTGATTACTCTCAGCCAACCATTGCACTAATCTGGTGATCTTGTCTTTTGATGACGAATCGCACGTTTACAGACCGCCACATGTATTCGCGATGACGACCATCATTGACGACACGAAGACTATTGCGACCACCGGCCCCGAGCTTGAAGTTGCTCAGCGCGCCCGCCATCGCATCGCGCGGCGGCTTCTACCATTTCTGTTTTTGCTCTACGTGATCGCGTTTCTCGATCGCATGAATATTGGCGCCGCGGCGCTTCAAATGCCCCATGACCTTGGGTTCAGCGAGGGCGTAATTGGCATGGGTGCGGGGATTTTCTTCCTGGGTTACTTCCTGCTGGAAATTCCCGGGGCGCTGATCGTGGAGCGGTGGAGCGCTCGCCGCTGGATCGCGCGCATCATGATCTCCTGGGGCGTGATGACGGTGTTCATGGCGTTTATTCACACCTCCCGGCAATTCTATGTTGTGCGCTTTCTGGTGGGTGCGGCAGAAGCGGGCTTCCTGCCTGGAGTCATCATCTACCTTACGCATTGGTTCCGGTATCAGGACCGCGCCAAGGCCGTCGCGTTTTTCTATGCCGCGAATCCGCTTTCTTATGTCATTGGCTCGCCGCTGGCCGGTTTGCTGTTAGGTCTTTCATGGCTCGGACTAAGGGGCTGGCGTTGGCTGTTCGTCATCGAGGGGATCCCTGCAATTGTGGTAGGAGTGATCACGATTTGGTATCTGACCGATTGGCCGAAAGAAGCTCACTGGCTTCCCGACGATGAGAAGTCCTGGATCACCGCTGAGTTGCAGCGCGAGAAGGAAGCCAAGAATCGGCGTCGCTCCTACAATGTGTGGGGAGCCCTGCGCCATCGCGACGTGCTGCTCCTCACTGGGTGCTACTTTTGCGCCATGACCGGAAGCTACGGTATTGCGTTCTGGCTGCCGACGATTCTAAAGCGCCTTTCGGGCGAGAGCGATCTCAAGGTAACGCTGCTGGCGGCTCTGCCCTATGTCGCGGCGTTCACCACGCAACAAATAAATGGATGGCACTCCGACCGCACGCGCGAGCGCCGCTGGCACGCCGCCATCCCGGTCTTCGTCTGCGGAGCAGCCATCGCACTGGCGGTTGTTTATCGTGCGAACCTGACTATGTCTGTCGCACTTTTTGTCCTGGCCGGCGGGGCATTTTACGGTTTTCAACCTGTCTTTTGGGCCGTACCCACGGTGTTCCTAAGTGACTCGGCCGCAGCTGCGTCGATCGGACTGATCAACGCCGTGGGCAACCTCGGTGGCTTTGTAGGACCCATGGTGATCGGCTATCTCGCCAACCGTACGCATTCATTCTCCCCGGGCTTGCTCTACTTGGTCGCGAGTCTGTTTGTGTCGGGTGTGTTGATGCTGGCGGTGGGAAGGCAGGCTCCCGTGGAAAGCATCGCGTCATGAACGCTCAGTTTCAGGTTAGGTGGGAGAAGAATTTCAGGAGATGTTCATGATGCTTTGCGATGATTAGACCAACTAGGAGAGGATTATGACTCGGACGAACTTGTGGGGCATCCTTTGGGCACTGTTGATCCCGGCTTTGGTTTGCGGAGCGGAAAATTCCACGGCACAGACCTTCAAACTCTACGTCGGAAACAGCCGGGGAGACGACATCAGCGTTATTGATATGGCCTCGCTGAAAGTGACCGGCACAATCCAGGCAGCGGAACGCGTCCACGGAGTATGCGTTCAGGCCGACGGCAGGCGCCTATTCGCCACCGTCGAGACCGACCACACTCTGAGAATTATAGATACGGCGACCCAGCAAACAACTGCGACAATCAAGCTGTCGGGACGCCCCAACCAATGCGCCGTGACCCCGGACGGAAAATATGTCGCGGTCCCGATCCGAGATGGAGACAGCGTCGAGATCGTCGATGTTGCCAAACAAGAGATCGTAAAGGCTCTCCCTATCAAGGAGCCGCACAACGCCCTGAACACTGGGAGCAACCGCTATATCTATGTGAGTTCGATGGGCTCGCACGAGATCGACTTGATCGATCTGGAGAAAATGGATTTCGCCGCTCACATTCCCGCTGGCGGCCGCCCCCGGCCCTATGTAGTTTCCTCGGATGGCAAAACCATGTACGTCGCGGTCGCCGATCTCCACGGGTTTGTGATTGTCGATATCCCCGGGCAGAAAGTGATGGAGAGAGTCGAGATCCCCGCGCAGCACGCGACCTTGCGCAAGTTACAGTACGAAACCCCCGACACTCTCACGCATGGACTGGCACTCACCCCGGACGGAAGCGAGCTGTGGGTCTCGAGCCTGCTGGATGACTCGATGTACATCTATGACGTAAAAGCGAAGAAAATCACGGGACGGATCACTACCGGCGAAGGTCCGAACTGGATAGTCTTTTCTCCCGACGGCAAGTACGCCTGCATCAGCAATACCGATACCGACGACGTTTCCATCATCGACGTGAAAGCACGGCGCGAGGTCACTCGCGTAAAAGTCGGGAAAGTGCCCAAACGGCTGGCTGTGGCGAGTGTGCCTGCTGCAACCAACGGAATGCGGTGAAGAGGTTTTAATGCGTTCTTAATGCCGGTTTCAGATTCATCTGGGATCGTGAGAACTGGAGGCTCCACTTGAATTCATCGAAAGCTACAATTTTGCCGGCAGTACTTCTTGCCCTTGTAATCGGTATTTCCGCGCAGGAAAAAGCCCCACTGAAACTGTTACAGTCGACTCCGCTGCCAGAGCTTCACGAAGGAGACTTCGACCACTTAACCCCGGACGTCGCAGGCAACCGCCTCTTCGTCACCGCTGAGGAAAATTCGAAGGTCCTGGTCTTCGATCTGAAGACGAACAAACTCATTCACACCATCGACGATGTCAAGACGCCGCACTCGATGCTTTATCGGGCGGATTTGAAGAAGCTCTTCGTCGTCGATAGCGATCTGGGCGTAGTCAAGATCTACGAGGCCGATTCTTACAAGCCGGCGGGAAGCATCAAGGTGCGGGAGGGCGCGGACGCGAGCGGCTACGACGCTTCGTCGAAGCTCTTTTACGTTGTGAATGGCGGCAAGGATGCCAAAATGCCGAACGCATACATTACAGCGATTGACGTGGAGTCCGGCAAGACGGTGGCGGATATCAAGATCGACTCCAATGACGTGGAGGGGGTCGCGTTCGAGAAGTCGGGGACGCGCATGTTCGTCAATGTTCGGGGAATGAACGCCGTGGAAGTGTACGACCGGACCGACCGGACCCTGAAGGCGACTTGGCCCGTTGCGCAGGAAGGGAAGAATCCAACTGCAATGGCGTTCGACGAAAGCGGACACCGCCTGTTCATGGGGACTCGCGTTCCCGGGAAACTGGTAGTGATGGATTCCGATTCTGGCAAGATCGTGACGAGCTATCCTGCCGCTGCCATGGTCGATGACATGGCGTACGACGGCGGCGGCAAGCGCATCTACTTCGCGGGAAGCGAATTTCTCGATGTCTTTCACCAGCAGGATGCCGACCACTACCATCACATCGGGCACATCGCAACTTCGTTTCGCGCGAAGACGGGCGTCCTAGTGCCTGAATTAAGCCGCTACTACCTGGCCGTTCCGCATCATGAGAAGCAAACGGCAGAGTTGCGGATTTACGAAGTTTCGCCGTAGAGAGTGGGCCCGCGATGAGTGAAGGGTAAGCCTAGCGAATCGCTGCCACGGCCGACACTTCGGCGGCGATGACCTCTCCCACGTCCCGAGTGCTGGCGTTGCCACCGATGTCGCGCGTGCGAACGTCGGAATGCGCCAGCACCTTGAAGATGGCCTGTTCCACGGCCTGTGCGGCCTGCCGTTCGCCAAGATGTTCCAGCATCATCGCGCCCGACCAGATCTGAGCCACCGGGTTCGCGATGCCCTTCCCTGCGATGTCGGGAGCGGAGCCATGCACCGGCTCAAACAGCGATGGACATTCCCGCTCGGGATTCAGATTAGCGGACGGAGCAAGCCCCATCGAGCCTACGACCGCCGCGCCAAGGTCGGAAAGAATGTCGCCGAAAAGATTCGATCCGACCACCACGTCGAACCAATCGGGATGAGCCACGAAATGTGCGGTCAGAATGTCGATGTGGTACTGATCGGCTTTGACATCCGGATACTTCCTGG
>Ga0210410_10005999_pt1 | contig 10557 bp, 9 predicted proteins | sample IncBWC4MmetaG_FD_161058 | JGI IMG/M metagenome (GOLD analysis project Ga0210410, IMG submission 161058) | Forest soil microbial communities from Barre Woods Harvard Forest LTER site, Petersham, Massachusetts, United States - Inc-BW-C-4-M | ecosystem: Environmental > Terrestrial > Soil >... | reverse complement strand
ACTCAGGCCAAATGTGATCGACGCCGCGGAACCTAGGAGGATGCCGATCAAAACCGTGAACGGACGCATATCCTCCGGCTCATATACACTTGCTAGGAGGCACAAGCTTCTCTAGCCTTAAAGGGGGGTGGGGATTGCAGTTTACAGGAGAACGGCGACGGTGATGACTAATAGGCCCATGGCCAATCGTTCGCGATGGATTACCGGCATTGCCATCTGCGCGAGCGCAGTGGGGCTTGCCGCCCTCTTAGGCGCCGCCATGTCCGCCCCGGCCGCGGGACCCGCGAGCGTCGCGGTACTTACGCCTACCGAGCAGGAAAATTACGTGGCGCGGCGTGTCGCAGACATCATCGCGCATGAGCACTACCGTCGAGCGCCGCTCGACGACCATCTTTCCAGCTTGATTCTCGACCGCTATCTGGATGCCATCGACGGCGGCAGAAGCTACTTCTACGCCAGCGACATCGCCGAGTTCGAGCGCTATCGCTACGAGCTCGACGATGCGATCAAGAGCGGCGATGTCGAGCCAGCTTTCGTGATTTTCCGCCGCTACCAGCAGCGCAGCCGCGAGCGCATGGCCTACGCCATCGAGCTGCTGAACATGAAGCCGGACTTCGATGTCGACGAGTGGTTCAATTTCGACCGTGAAAAAGAACCCTGGCCGGCGAACGCCGCCGAGATGAACGAACTGTGGCGCAAACGCGTGAAGAACGACTCGCTATCGCTGGTGACGGCCGGCAAGCAATGGCCCGAAGTCACCGACATTTTGCGCAAACGCTACGAGCACGTGGCGAAGCGCATGGATCAGAGCAAGCCGGACGACGTGTTCGAAGCGTTCATGAACGCATTCGTGCTGTCCTTGGATCCGCACTCGAACTACTTCTCGGCGCGCAACTCCGAGGAATACAACATTCAGATGAGTTTGAGCTACGAGGGCATCGGCGCCTCGCTGCAGTTGACGGACGATTACGTCACGGTGATCGACGTCATTGCCGGCGGCCCGGCAGCCACCAGCGGCAAACTTGCCGCCAACGATCGCATTACCGCGGTCGGCGAAGGCAAGACCGGAGAATTGGCGGATGTGATCGGCTGGCGCCTGGACGATGTCGTGCAAAAGATTCGCGGCCCGGGCGGTTCTTTGGTTCGGCTGCAATTGTTGCCGGCGGGCGCGGCTCCAGGCTCGGTGCAGAAAGTGGTGGAATTCACCCGCAACCGGGTGTCGCTCGAAAACCAGGCGGCGCACAAAGCGCTGCGTACGGTGGTGCGCAACGGCCATGACGTGAAAGTCGGCATCATTACGGTACCGAGCTTCTATCAGGACTACGATGCCAGCCGCGCCGGCGCGAAGGATTATCGCAGCACCACCCGCGACGTGCAGCGCTTGATCGGCGAGCTGCGCAAAGACGGCGCCGATGTCTTGATCATGGACCTGCGCGCCAATGGCGGCGGCTATCTGCCGGAAGCGGAATCGCTCACCGGCCTGTTCATAGAGCGCGGACCCGTGGTGCAACTGCGCGACACTTCCGGGCACATTGAAATCGACGATGATCCGAATCCGGCGATTTTCTACAGCGGCCCGCTGATCGTGCTGGTCGACCGATTCAGCGCATCGGCCTCGGAGATTTTTGCCGGTGCCATACAGGACTACGGGCGCGGACTCATTGTCGGCCAGCAGACCTACGGCAAGGGCACGGTTCAAAACGCACATCCGCTCAACTACACGATTTTCGGACGCAAGCCGGAATTGGGTCAGCTCAACGTGACCATCGGCAAGTACTATCGAATCACCGGCGAAAGCACCCAAGACCGCGGGGTGACCCCGGACATCGCGCTGCCCTCGCTGATCGATGCCAATGAAGTCGGCGAGAGCACCCGCGATCGCGCCTTGCCCTGGGATCACATCGAACCGGCTCTGTTCAAGGTCGAAGGCGATTTGAAGCCGATCGCGGCCAGCCTCGAAAAATTGCACGTGGAGCGCACGGCGGGCAGCGCTGATTTCCGTTATCTGCACGATGACATCGCGGCACTGGAGGCCATGCGCAGCCAGAAATCCCTTTCCTTGAATCTGAAGACGCGTGAGGCGGAGCGCAAGCGGCTGGACAGCGAGCGCCTCGAGCGCGAGAACGCGTGGCGGGCAGCGCACGAGGTAAAGCCGGCCAAGTCGCTCGAGGAAATCAAGGACGATGCGACCGCGGGAATCTTGTTGGACGAAGCCTCGCAGATCGCTGCCGACCTCGTCGTGGCGGGAGCGCACCGGGCCGTGCCGACGCAGGCGCGGCGCACCGACCTGCATTAGGCTGCTAGCGCAGCAGCAACGTGTACAGGTCCCAGTAGTCCTCGGCCAGCACGTTCCAAGTCGCCGCGGCGGGCGGCTTGGGTTTGTCGAATTCAAGCTCAGGAGCCGGCGGCGCGAGAGAATCCGCCGTCGGCACCGTGTCGGCGGTATTGCGGTATTCGCAGGTGGCGCGCAGGCGCTCCAATTTGCCCCTGACACCACCCGTAATCTGCTTCTGATTGGCCACCGCCAGCAGCGCCTTTTGCACGCGCTGCATGTAGCCCTCGCAGTCCTCGCGGGTGCCGAAGCTCATCTCGTGGACGCGGCGTGCGACGGCCTCCTTGGCGCGCGCAGCGAGGCCAAAGGCGTCGACATGTTCGCATAGCACTTCGGCATAACCGATGATCGCGAGATTGAGGCTGCGGCGAGCGGCCAACGAGAGGCCGGGAAATTCGGGCGCGGCTTCCTTCTCGATGGCGCTGCGCTCCGCATGCAGGTCGCCGACCGCCGCGTCCGCCTGCACGACTTGGCTGCGCAACGACTCCAGCGACTTCTGGTGGCGACGGCGCTTGAAATAATGCCATAACGCGGTCAGCCGCTCGATCTCACTCTGCGTGTCGGCCAGCACCCGGCGTTGGCTGTCCGCTGCGACGGCTGCGCTTTGCAGGCGTTGGTCCGCATCGGCAAGGCGAGAGTTTTTTTCGGCCTCGAGGTCAGCCCTGTGTTTCGCCACCTCGCGCGCTTCCTGCTGGCGCGTCAAATCAGCCGCGAATGTCGAGAGCTGCTGATGACAGGTCTTCCACAATGTACGCAGCTGGAAGAACACCAGTGCGCCGAAACCGGTCTTCGGATCGCCGAGTAGATCGCCGAGCGCATCCAATTGTTCCTGCACCCGTATGGTGGTGCCCTCCTGCTGCTTGAGCCTGTCGCGCAGCAGATGAAATTCGTCTTTGAGGTCGGCGTAGGCTTTCTTGAGACCCGCGCGATTCTGGAACAGCTGCATGAGCCGCTCTTCCTCGGGACTCACCGCGCCGCCGTCAGCACCGCCTTTGAGAAAACTCAGCTTGTCGATCAAAGTCCCGCCTCAGCACATGATGAATCGCGGCACAGCCGACGCCCAAAAGCCCCAGCTTCGCGTCTAGAAGTGATGTCCCCGCTCGGCACAATATTCCAGCCATTTGTTTAACATCATGTTTCGGGTCCAGCGCTGATCCAGTTCACGCTTGAGTCCCGACTGCAACTTCGAAAGTTGCGGGTGGCGTTGAAATCCGCGGAAGCTGCGTACTTCGGCCAGGCGGGCATCGAAATAGACGCACACCTCCAAATCCGGGTCGCGGATACGTGTGGCCTCGGATTGGAACTCGTACGTGAGCCGAAACACACCGGTGTAGCGGCTCAACTCCAGCGGGGTGAGATACAGATCACAGTCCGAGGCCGTCTTGGACACGCGACATATTTTGCTGTCGCGAAGGTCGTGCACGAGCCAGCCCAAGCGCACGAAATTGCTCTCGTACAGCGTCATCAGGCTCACAAAGCTGCCGGGCCGCGCCCGCCATGATGTCTTGCACCATTGATCCGCTATCATGCTTGAACTATACCATGCAGCCCGGCAATTTCAGGGACGCAGTCGGCGCTCAATACCCATGCGATCGAGGATCCTGCTGGATATTTCTTCGATTGACACTTCGGTGGTATCGAGCATAGGAACCCCGTGTCGCTCGAACAAGGATTCCGCGGTTCGCACTTCGAAGGCGACTTGCGCTGCCGATGAATAGCGGCTGTCGGGGCGCCGCTCGTTGCGGATTTGCTGCAAGCGATCCGCCTTGATCGTCAAGCCGAATAATTTTCGCGTGTACGCCTCGAGCGCGTGCGGCAATCTGCGGGATTCCAGGTCATCCTCGGTGAGCGGATAATTCGCCGCAAAAATCCCATACTGCATGGCCAGATAAAGACAGGTCGGCGTTTTGCCGGAACGCGACACTCCCACCAGGATGACATCGGCGCGCTCGTAATCGCGCACCACCGAGCCATCATCGTTGGCCAGCGCAAAGTTCGTGGCATCGATGCGCATCGCATATGCGTGCGTATCCGCCATACGATGAGTCCTACCGGCGGTATGGGTCGATTCCGTCTTGAGTTCGCCGGCCAGAGGTGCTAGGAAAGGGTCGAAGAAATCCAGAAAAAATCCGGTGCTGCCGCGGACCACGTTGCGCACATCCTCCTGAACCAAAGTACTGAATACCACCGGGCGCACTCCCTCCTGTGCGGCGACCAGATCGATTTTTCTGACAGCTTCAATTGCCTTGTCAACCGTGGAGATAAATGGCACAGTCACTTGCCTAAATTCGATGCCGTCGAACTGCGTCATGAGGCTGTGACCCATGGTCTCTGCAGTAATACCCGTTTGGTCGGAAACGAAGAATACAGTTCGTTTAATCACGGTAACCTCTGAACGTAGGCTCTCCGCAAAGTGTTTCACTTAAAGCAGCGTCGGACAAGCAGCACCATGAAGCCTTACATCATTCCGTTCGAAAACCTGAAGAACAAGGACGTGGAACTCGTCGGCGGCAAGAATGCCTCGATTGGCGAAATGATCTCGGGTCTGGCGGCGCTCGGCGTTTCGGTGCCCGGCGGATTCGCCACCACCGCGCATGCCTATCGGGATTTTCTGCTGCAAGGCGGCCTCGACCAGCGCATTCGCAATACGCTGGCGACTCTCGATGTGGATGATGTGGACCGGCTCAGCGCCGTAGGCGCGCAAATTCGCGGCTGGATGCTCGCCACCGCATTCCCCGTCAGGCTGCAGGAGGAAGTATTAGGCGCGTACCGAAAAATGCAAAGCAGCAGCCACGGCGCCGAGTTCGCCGTCGCCGTGCGCTCCTCGGCGACCGCCGAGGATCTGCCCGAGGCCTCCTTCGCGGGTCAGCAAGAAACTTTTCTCAATGTGCGCGGCGAGGAGCAGGTGCTCAAGGCCATGCACGAAGTGTATGCCTCGTTGTTCAACGACCGCGCCATTTCCTATCGCGTGCACCACAAATTCGACCACAATGCGGTGGCGCTCTCGGTCGGCATACAGCACATGGTGCGCAGCGACTTGGGCGCAGCCGGAGTGATGTTCACGCTCGACACCGAATCCGGCTTCCGCGACGTGGTCTTCATCACCGCAGCGTATGGTTTGGGCGAAACTGTGGTGCAGGGCGCGGTCAACCCCGATGAGTTCTACGTCTACAAACCCGCGTTGCGTGCCGGACGCCGGTCGGTGCTGCGCAAAAATCTCGGCGGCAAGGCGATAAAAATGATTTATGCCGAAGCGGGTTCGCAGGAACGCGTACGCACGGTCGAGGTCGCGAATGCCGAGCGTAATCGCTTCTCGATCGATGAGACGGATATTGTAAATCTGGCCAAGCAGGCGCTCATCATCGAAGAGCATTACGGCGCGCCGATGGACATCGAATGGGGCAAGGACGGCGCGACTGGCAAAGTCTATATTCTCCAGGCGCGTCCGGAAACCGTGCAAAGCCGTGCCGGCCGCACGATACAGCGATTTACGCTGAAGGCACGCTCCAGGGTGCTCATCAGCGGCCGCAGCATCGGCCAGCGCATCGGCGCAGGCAATGCCCGGATCATCAAGGACGTCAAGGAAATGTCGCGCGTGCGGGCGGGCGATGTATTGGTCGCCGACATGACCGATCCGGACTGGGAACCGGTGATGAAACGCGCCTCCGCCATTGTGACCAATCGCGGCGGACGCACCTGCCACGCGGCCATCATCGCCCGCGAGCTTGGCATACCGGCGGTGGTGGGCTGCGGCACCGCGACGACCGCAATCAAGGAAAACCAAGCGGTTACGGTTTCCTGCGCCGAAGGCGACACCGGGTACATTTACGACGGCATGCTGGAGTACGACCTGCGCAGCATCGAAATGGATTCGATGCCGGAGATACCGGTGAACATCACCATGAATGTCGGAAATCCGGATCGCGCTTTCGATTTCGCAGGCATCCCGCATAGAGGAGTCGGCCTCGCGCGACTGGAGTTCATCATAAACCGGATGATCGGCGTGCATCCGCGGGCGCTGCTCGAGTTCGATAAGCAGAGCGCCGAGCTGAAGGACACCATCAGCAAGCAGATTGCCGGCTACGACGGCCCGGTCAATTTCTACATCGACAAGCTGAGCGAGGGAATTGCGCAGATCGCGGCCGCCTTTGCGCCGCAGCCGGTGATCGTGCGGCTGTCGGATTTCAAATCAAATGAATATGCGAATTTGATCGGCGGCAAGAATTATGAACCGCACGAAGAAAATCCGATGCTGGGTTTTCGCGGCGCGTCCCGCTACATCGACAAAGTGTTCAGGCCTTGCTTCGAACTCGAATGCCGCGCATTGAAGCGCGTGCGCGATGAGATGGGATTGACCAATGTGCAACTGATGGTGCCGTTCGTGCGCACGATCGCCGAGGCGAAAGCCGTGACACAGCTGCTCGCCGAGAACGGCTTGAAGCGCGGCGACAACGGGTTAAAACACATCATGATGTGCGAGCTGCCGACCAACGCCCTGCTCGCCGACCGCTACCTGGAATACTTCGACGGCATGTCGATAGGCTCCAATGACATGACGCAGCTTGCGCTCGGCCTGGACCGCGACTCCAGCGTGGTGGCCAAGTCCTTCGACGAGCGCGACGATGCGGTCAAAATGCTGATGGCGATGGCGATCAAAGCCTGCAAAGCGCAGGGCAAGTATGTCGGAATCTGCGGCCAAGGTCCTTCCGATCATCCTGAGCTCGCGCGTTGGTTGGTGGAACAGGGCATCGATAGCCTGTCCTTGAATCCGGATACGGTGGTGGAAACCTGGATGTTTCTCGCCAACGACACGCCGCAGTGAGGCCGCCTAAAAAGGGCGCAACAACCGCTCGCGATAGTATTGCAGCTCGCGGATCGACTCGCGCACATCGTCGAGTGCCAGATGAGCCGAGGTCTTGCGATACCCTTCTGCTATCTTCGGTGCCCAGCGCAAAGCCAGCTCCTTGAGGGTGCTCACGTCGAGATTGCGATAATGGAAAAATTCCTCCAGCGCCGGCATGTAGCGCGCCAGGAAGCGCCGGTCCTGGCACACGCTGTTGCCGCACATCGGCGAGCGTTTGGGTTCCAGCCATTGTTCGAGAAACTCGAGAGTGCGCCGCTCCGCGGTAGCGGCATCGATACCGCTCGCGAGGACGCGGTCGCGGAGTCCGGAGCGGCCATGTTGGTTTCGATTCCAATCATCCATCGCGTCGAGCACCGCCTCGCTCTGGTGCACCGCGAACACCGGCCCTTCGGCAAGCACGTTGAGGTGTTTGTCGGTTACGATCGTTGCGATCTCGATGATGAGATCGGAGTCCGGCTTCAGGCCGGTCATCTCCAAGTCGATCCAAATTAGATTTTCAGGGGATTTCATTGTTGCAGCGTAAACCGGCATGGTAGCAGGAGGCACCGGTACCGTCCTCGCCAGTTATGGCCGGGGAGTACTGGTGCAGGGCAGCGGCGGTGTCGTGCGCTGCGGATTAATGGGGCGCAAACTGCGCGTCGTGTGCGGCGATCGCGTGACGTGGGCGTATCCGCCGTCCGCCGACGGACCGTCGGTCGAGTCAATCGAACCGCGCCGCAATCTCATCGAGCGAATCGATGCACGCGGCCGGCCCGAGCCGGTGGCTGCCAATATCGACAGACTTGCCATCGTGGCGGCCACCCAGCCTGCGCCCGATTGGTTCTTGGTGGATCGCTACTGGGCGGGAGCCGCCCTCAAAGAACTGCAAGCCCTCCTCGTCGTCAATAAGAGCGACCTTGGAACGGATGCAATCCAGGCGCAAATCGAGGAATACCGCAAGTTGCGCCTGAGCTGCGTGGAGGTGAGCTGCGAAAGCGGATCCGGCATTGCCGAGCTCGAGCAGCAGTTCAGCGGCCGCGTGACCATGTTGGTCGGCCAGTCAGGCGTGGGCAAGTCCTCGCTGGTAAACGCCCTGGCCCCCGAGGCCGCGGCGCAAACCGCAGAATTGACCCGCGACGCCGAAGGCCGGCACACGACCACTACCGCACGTTGGTATCAGATCGGCGCAAGCGCAAGCCTGGTCGATGCCCCAGGGGTGCGCGACTTTGCTCCCCCGGCGAGCCTGGCGCGCGCAGCCGAGCGCGGGTTTGTAGAGATCCATGAGCACAGCGTCCAATGCCGATTCAATGATTGCCGGCACATGGAGGAACCCGGCTGCGCCGTGCGCAGCGCCGTGATGAACAATCAAATCGCACCGCGGCGCTACGAAAGCTATCGGCGGCTTTTTCGCTTGTACGAAAAGCTCGCCTCTTAGGAGACGTTGGTGCGGCCGGCCAGGGCATGCGCGAGCGTGCCGCCATCGACGTACTCCAACTCCCCGCCGACCGGGACGCCATGAGCGATCCGCGAGGCCTTAACACCTAAACGCAGTGCGGTTTCCCCCAAGTAATGCGCAGTGGCTTCCCCTTCGGCCGTCGGATTCGTGGCTAGAATCACTTCGCGAATCTCGCCTGCCTTGAGCAAGCGTTCGAATTCATCCAAACCAAGTTCGGCGGGCCCCACGCCATCGAGCGGCGACAAATGTCCCATGAGCACGAAGTAGCGCCCGCGGAAACCACCCGACTGTTCGATGGCGACTACATCGGCGGGTGATTCGACGACGCAGAGCTGCGTCGCATCGCGTTGGCTGGAGGCGCAAATTGCGCAGTACTCGCTTTCCGTCAACATGCGGCAGAGCTTACAGTGGCCGACTTGTTGCAGCGCCTCAGCCAGTGCTTGACTCAAGGTCCGGCCGCCATCGCGGTCGCGCTCCAGAAGGTAGAAGGCCATGCGCTGCGCCGACTTGGGCCCCACGCCCGGCAGACAGCGCAGCGAATCGATCAAGCGAGCGAGCGTCGGCGTGTACTTCATCTAGATATTTGATCTCAGAACGGCAGCTTCATGCCTGGCGGCAGATTCAGGCCGGACATCAGGCCCGAGTACTTCTCTTGGGTGCGCGCTGCGATCTTTTTCACGGCATCGTTGACGGCTGCCACCAACAGATCTTCGAGCATGTCCTTGTCTTCGCCGAGCAGTTTCGGCTCGATCAGCACCTTCTTGGCTTCGTGCCGTCCGTTTAAAGTCACTTTGACCATGCCCGCGCCGGACTCTCCGGTGACTTCGATTTCAGCCAATTCCGCCTGCGCCTTCTGCATGGTTTCCTGCATCTGCTGCGCCTGGCGCATAAGATTTCCCAATCCACCTTTCATCATGCGTCCCCCTGGTTAATTTGTCGGCTTTACCGAGGCCACATCCACCGCGGCGCCGAAGCGCTCGCGCAGCCCCGTCACTGCCGGATCCGACTCGAACGCGGCCGCTGCGCGCGAAACCTTGCCTTGTTCCATTGCTAAGCGCTGACGTGCCGGTGAATCGAGGCTGGATGGAGCCGTTTCAAACAGCACGCGAATTTCGCGGCCCAGATACTTGGACAATCCTTGCACGAGTTTCTCCTCGATGGGACGGGTGCGCCGATCCGTGGCGGCCTGATCGAGTTGCAACGTCAATAGGTCATGCTCGAAGGCCGCCGGGACGCAATTCAACGCCAGCTGGCGCACCATGCCGCTTAAAGCGGCAGCCTCAACCACGGCCGGCCAATTGTCCGCATCAATGGTGGTCCGTGCCACCGGCGCGCTTGCAGCCGGCGCGCTAGAAGTGGGCGCCCCCACCGCAACGGCGAGATTGAGCGCGCGGCTTGGGGTAGCGGGTTGTGCCGCGGCCTCGGGGCGAAACGCCAGCATTCTAAGCAACGTCATTTCAAATCCCACTCGCGGCTCAGGTGCCATTGCCAAATCGCGCCGGCCTCCGATCGCGATTTGATAATAAAGCTGCGCGTCCTCGGGCGAAATCGCCTGCGCCAATCGCTCGAGCAGCGCGGCATCGAAGTCCTCGTCTTGGGAGGCCGCCGCCGGAACGATTTGCACAATGGCGATGCGCTGCAGGAATGCCGCCAACTCCGCCAGGGCGCGGTCGTAGTCCGGTGCATCACGATCAAGGTCTCGCACCTCTTCCAACATTGCGCTGCCGTCACCGCGCGACAGCGCCTCGACGAGCCGGCCCACATGGCCGCGATCGATGGTGCCGAGCATCTCCCGCGCATTCACCTCGCTCACGGCGCCGCCGCCAAAAGCGATCAGCTGATCCAACAGGCTTAGGCCATCGCGCATGCTGCCTTCGGCCGCGCGCGCAAGCAGCCCCAACGCCGCCGGCTCGAACACCAAGCCTT
>Ga0210410_10005998_pt1 | contig 10558 bp, 9 predicted proteins | sample IncBWC4MmetaG_FD_161058 | JGI IMG/M metagenome (GOLD analysis project Ga0210410, IMG submission 161058) | Forest soil microbial communities from Barre Woods Harvard Forest LTER site, Petersham, Massachusetts, United States - Inc-BW-C-4-M | ecosystem: Environmental > Terrestrial > Soil >... | reverse complement strand
CTTTTTCCTTTGTTTTCAGGCGTAGACCTCCCTGCCATCTCGTTTCGATCACAGATAAATGACCTTCGGCGATGTGCTTGCATCCATTCGTAGAGAACTCTGCGGATGTACTTATGTTGACAAGAGTTGGGAAAAGGGCGTCGCCACGAGTTGGAGGGAAACGAAGACAGGTGATGTCTGCGCGTGGCAATTTCGCATGGAATGCTGTCTGGCTGAGCGCCATGCTCGGGATGATTTTTAGCGGTGTGGCCGACGCCGGGATTCGCCGCTCTCCGTTGCGGGTACCAACGGCGCGTGCGTTTGACGGCTACGTGGAGAGGATCGAGGAGCGAAATAGGGTCGGAGCGAGCGGCGGAGATTTCCTGTGGGTGGATGAGCTGGACGAAAAGCAACGGACGGAAGCTTTTGAGAAATTGCGGAATGGCGGAGTGCTGATCCGGCGAGCGGGCGCAGAGAATGGAGAGAATCGAAGCGTGCCCGGAGGACTGATTCACGACTGGAAAGGAATTATTTTTATCCCGGGAGTGAAGCTGGATGACGTAGTGCAGATGCTGCAGGACTACGGTCATCAGGCAGTGTATTACGCCCCGGATGTGGAGCAATCGAAACTGGAATCGCGAGATGGCAATCATTTTCGAGTGTATCTGCGATTTCGCCGGCAAAAAGTGGTGACCGTGGTGCTGAACACCGAGCACGAAGTGAACTACTACCGGGATTCGGCAACCAGAGAACATAGCCGAAGTTCCGCGACCAGGATTGCCCAAGTAGAAAGTCCGGGGAGTGCTCAAGAAAAAGAAAAAATGCCCGGAGAAGATGATGGATATTTGTGGCGGATGGAAACATGGTGGCGGATGGAAGAGCGAGATGGTGGCGTGTACGTGCAGAACGAAGTGGTGACACTGACGAGGGACATACCGATCGGGCTGGCGTGGATGATCGAACCGTTTATCACCAATATTCCGAAAGAGACGCTGGAATTCACGCTACAAGCGACGCGCAATGCGGTGATGAAGAATAAAAGTCGCTAACAATCTACTTTATGGATGGCACGTCGCGGATGGCAACGAGGATTATTCCTTGGGAAGTAAGAAGCGGATTGAACCAGCTCTTTACCTCAGTTTTTTCTCCGGGAATGAGTAAAACGCGGTCGGCCCACTCCGCGATAAGATTATAAGAATCGAAAACACTGTAGGTATAGAAGAGAGCGTCACCTTCAGAGATCTGGTAACGCTTCCCACGCGTGCGAATGTAGTCGAAAATTCCCCACAAACCTAATTTGTAGAGAAGCAGTTTGAAAATGCGCAGAGGCCATGTCCCCTGACCGAACCGGTTACAATCCACGACGACCAGGACTCTTCGGGAGACGCGCATCATTTCGCGAAGAACTTTTGCGGGATCGGGAACGTGGTGAAGAATGGCGAACTCGCATACAGCGTCGAACGAAGCGTCGCTAAAAGGAAGCGCCTCGCCACTCGCTTGAACCATGGCAAGTTGCGCCGAGTCGCTGAAGAGGCGGGCTTGCTGAACGAGAGCGGCTACAGGTTCCAGGCCGCAGACAAACGCACCGGGCAGAGCTTTTTGGAAATCCTTAAGTCCTCGGCCAGTGGCGCTGCCAACGTCAAGTACCGTTTGAATACCAAGCATGGCGAGGATCGATGGAACGTAAGCCTGGGCGAAAGGGTCAGCAACACCTTCCAGTGCGTGCATACTGTCGTATTGCGATGCTGTATCCGCGTAATAGCAACGTTGAATCTCGACAGCGCGCGCAGAGGCAGTTGAAGTTGCTTCTATAAGCATTGAATATCATAATTATATAGTATATATACCGAAGCGGAACAAATTTTAAAAAGAAGGCCGAATCGCCGCTGCGACGAGGAAAATCTGGGCCAACTCGGCATTACGATCCCAGGTGTGCATTGCGGCAGTCTCGGCAGCCGCTACGCCCAGTTTTTGCTGCAAGGAATTGTCTTCGAACAACTGTTTGAGCAACGCCACTAATTCTTCCGGACGTTCTGGGTCGCGAAGAAGCAGTCCGTTTTGTCCGTGAGTGATGAATGCGCTTACGCCGGAGCGGACGCTGGAAATAACGGGAAGGCCGCAGGCCATTGCTTCGAGGACGGGCAAGCCGAATGAGTCTTGAAGGGAGGGGCCGACATAGGCGTCGGCAGCGGCGTAGAACTGCAAGACGTCTGAAGAAGGCTGCTGAAAGGTGACGCGGGACTCGATCTTGGACAGCCGAAGGCGAGTTGCGTAGAGAGAAGACTCATCGCGACCAACGACCAGCAGGCGCAAGGGCAGATTCGGATTTACCTCAATTGCGCGAAGCAGTTGGTCGAGGCTTTTTACCTTCCAGTCATTCCCAATCAAGAGCAAAACAAAATCATCATCGGAGAAATTAAAAAGAGCGCGGGAGCGCGGACGGCGAGCAAGGCGCGATGAGCAGGAAAAGCGCGAGGTGTCTACGGCACTCGGAATAATTGCCACGTCAGCGCGGCCGAAGTAAGTGCTAAGTTGTGAGGCAACCAGCTGGGACACGGCGGCGAGGCGAACCTTGGAGTTTGAATAGACGCGGCGTTCGAGAAACATGATCAGGTTGTAGTACAGCCTGCGATGGAGAATGACGGGCCAGGTGCGCAGCGGAAGCGAACGGAGGCGTAGTTCGGCGCGGACGCGTGCGTAGAATTCGTGAAACACCATGTGAACAATGATCGCATCGGCATCGAGGCAATTAATCCCGGGAGAATAGGTGACGTCCGGATGAGTGTTTTGAGAAGATCGATCGCGCCTTCTGCGGATATGATTCGCAAGAAACCACCAGATAAATTTCACCAGATGCGGTCCGGGAATTTGCGAGACTCTGTGCCAGACGATTCTGCCTGTGCCCAGGGATGAATCTGAATTAGAAGGAAAAGTGATGCCGGGAATATCTTCGACGCGTTGCGAATAGAGTTGAATGTCCCAGCCGTATTGCGTGGCCAGACGCTCGTTCCGCGGGAAGCGCACATGACGATGGCAAGACTGATGCAGCCTACAGCGAGAAGGCTCAACAACCGGCGCTTGCGACTTCGTAGAAGCAGATACCCGCTGAATCCGAATGCGAAGAGCCAGGCGGGAACGAGGAAGAACGCGAAACGGCCCGCGCTGACAAACACGGACTGGCTTTGATTCACGAAGCCAAGAAAACGAACGTGGTCGCTGACGCCAAGTTGTTTTGCTTCCGCTTCGAGATTGGCTTTGGATGGGCCCTCGCCGGCAATTATCAGAAATGAGTTTGGCACTTGAGCCTGCGCGAAAGCCTGGAGGAGATGGGCGGGACGCTTCCATTCTTGCAACTTCGCGGAAAAAACAATGACGCGTGCATCTTTTTGAATATTCCAAGAAGAACGAACCGCGGCGCGGTCGACTTTATCGGAGGCGGAACGCCACCACTGATTGTCGACAACATTAGGAAGCAACGCGATGCGCTCTGGAGGAATGCCCAAAGACTGCAGCATTTCGCGGCCCGGCGTAGAGACGACGACGACCTGATCAGCGAGGCGGAAAATTCGCGGCCAAACAATACGCTTAAGGAAACGTTTGAAAGCGCTGGGCTCGCGCGGTTCGAAGCTGGCAGCATCGGTACCGAAGAGAAAAGGAATGTCGCGACAGCGAGCGGCGAAGTAGCAGATTCAGAAGCTGGCGCGCCGATAGCCCGTCAGACAGAGCAAGGCGTCAAAATTCCCAGAGCGAATCAGCTTCCAGAGATCTGGATTCCGCAGACCCCAAAACGATTCGCTGCCGTTGCCGCGGTTGGGAACTTCGATCCATGGATAGCCGTCGAGGAGAGGAACATCCCACTGAACGACGGTGCCAAATTCCGGGTCGTGGGCCGGCTCTGCGCCGCTGAGACTGCAGTATGCCACCTGGACATCGAGCCGGGGGTGACGAGCCATTTCACGAAAGTTGGCAGAGGCGTATTGGACTGGATGAGTCGGGACGACGAGGATGCGGCAGCGTCGCTCAGGCACTAGTCACCGCGAAGAAATGGTGGGTTTGGGAAGGCATAAACAGCGCAAAAGCGCCGTTAAATGAAGTTCTGGAAGAGTATACACGTTTTCGAAGCTCGTCTAAGTGTGCTAGAATGCTTGGGTTCCGGTAAAGGTTGAGGCAATTGCCTCGGACTTTAGCGGGTTTACCGAAGACTCTGCAGCGGTATCCTCGCAATGTGGATAGAATGCCACGAGCCATTCCTTGGCTGTGGCGAGGAAAATTAAACAATTGAGATGGCTGCCCGAGCGGCAGTCACGAGCGATAAAGAGGAATTGTCATGTCTGGTCATTCAAAGTGGGCAACAATCAAGCACAAGAAGGCTGCGACCGACGCCAAGCGCGGGCGGGTCTTCACACGAGTGATTCGAGAAATCACCATCGCAGCGCGCATCGGCGGCGGCGACCCCAACTCCAATCCGCGTTTGCGAACCGCAATTCTGGCGGGCAAAAACGAGAATATGCCCAACGACAATATTGAGCGGGCGATTTTGCGCGGCACGGGACAACTGGAAGGCGAACAGTACGAAGAGGCAACGTTCGAAGGCTATGGTCCCGGCGGCGTGGGCTTGTTGATCCAAGTGGTGACCACGAACCGCAACCGGATTGTGGGAGAGTTTCGTCACTTGATGAGCAAGAACGGCGGAAACATGGCCGAAGCGGGCGCGGTGGGCTGGATGTTTCATCGCAAGGGCGAGATCAGCATTCCCAAGGAAGCAGCTTCGGAAGAGAAGTTGTTGGACCTGGTGCTGGAGGCAGGCGCGGAAGATTTGAAGGACGATGGATCGAGTTGGTATGTGGTGACTCCCGCGGAATCTCTGGAAGCGGTGAAGGAAGCGCTGACTAAGGCGGGGATCACGCCAGCTTCAGCGGAAGTGGGAATGGTGCCGCAGAATTACATCAAGCTGACCGGCCAACAGGCAACGCAAATGCTGCGACTGGTGGAAGCGTTGGAAGAGCACGACGACGTGCAGCATGTGTACGCGAATTTCGACATTGACGAGTCGGAGATTCAGGCGGCGGTTGGCGCGAATTAAAACTCGAAATGATTCGATGGCCATCCGGGCAAACTGGGTGGCCATTTTTTTTGCCTTGCAGCAGCATTCATCAGCATCAAGTGGAAATTGTTTGTTGGATTGAGAAGTTCTTGGACCTAAACTAGCAGACATGAGTTCGGAACTCGGAAGCGCTGAAACGACGTGGGTACGTGTGTTGGGAGTGGACCCAGCCGCGGCAGGGCCAACGGGTTACGGAATTATCGAGACAGACTGGCGGACGAGCCGCGTGGTTCACTACGGAGCGTTGCGGGTGGCGGCGCGTCGGCAGAAGAGTTCCGGAGGGGCAGCGCTGCAGGATGTGCACGCGCTGTTGTGCGAGCTGATCAAAGAGTTTGCGCCAGTGGCGATGGCGGTGGAATCGGTGTTTACTGCGCTGAATATGAGAACGGCACTGCGTCTGGCAGAAGTGCGAGGCGTGGTGTTGCTGGCGGCGGAACAAAATGGTGTCGTGGTAAGAAGTTATTCTCCGCGAGAAGTGAAGGCGTGCGTGGCGGGATATGGTCACGCGGACAAGAAGCAAGTGCAGCAAATGGTGCGGACGTTGTTGGGTATGAAGGAGACGCCGGAGCCTTCGGATGCTGCCGATGCGCTGGCTGTGGCACTTTGCTATATTCAGGCGGAAAAACTGGAAAGGCGCTTCGGGATCGAGCGGGCGCTTGCGGGCAAAACTGCCAGAGCCTCAGGAAGACCAGCGGCGTCGGCTGGGCGAGGCGTGGTGAGTCGCGGTCCAATTGTGCAATGAAATCGAAAACGGTCCGAGCTAGTTGGCTGTTTTGTGTGGGTGTATTGCTGTTGCTGTGTACGCTTGCCGATGCGCGGATTTCTTTGAGCGCTCCTGCTGGAGTGGGCGTTTTCACGTATCGCAGAGTGTTCAAAGGTAGCGTGCCGGAGTTTATCGAGATAAAAATCCCGGAGACAGGCGAGCACGCCAGCTACGAGATTCGGCAAATGGACGAAGATGCAGGAGCGGCGCCGTTTGAGCTGACGCCCCCGTTGCGGACGAAGATCTTCCAGTTGGTGGGTGAGCTGAACCACTTTAAAGGGGTCGATCTAGACGTACATCGGAAGATCGCCAACCTGGGCGAGAAGACGTTTCGCTGGGAAAGCGGCAGCGAGATGCATGAAGTTAAGTTCAACTACACGTTGAATACGGCGGCGACGCAGCTTTTGCAGATCTGCGAGGGGCTGGCGCGGCAGCAGGAGCTGATTGAGCTGCTGCAGCGCAGGATCAAGTATGACCGGCTCGGGGTAAACGATGCGCTGCTGGAGCTGGAGACTGACCTGAATAAGGGGATTCTGCCAGAGCCGCAGCGGGCGCTGCCGCTGCTGGACCAGATTGCAGGAGACCCCCGGTTTGTGGAGATTGCCCGGCAGAGGGCGCGGGCGTTAGCGGAACGGGTTAGACACACGGGCTAAGCGACTCTCGATTCTCTCTCAACGTCTCTTCCCCGCTCCTTCCTCGAAGTTAGGCACCTTAGATTCTATAAAAATCTGTAAAGACCTCCAAAAGTCCAGAGGCCGACCGTACCTTTCAAAACGTAAGTGACGCTACAGGAATAATTTACAAAATCTGATTTCTGGTATCTCTCTTGCATTTGAGCCCGCCATCGGTCGGTAGTCCGAAATCGGTTGCTTTCGTCACGGCAAGAACAAGAAGAAGTATCTCGGCTTTCAGCCTCGATAAGCCATAGTACGTTTGCCAATTAATACTGGCTAGAAGGGGCTAGAGGTCGCATTACCCAAAATCATTGTGAGATTAGGAGGATTATGCGACGTACGCGCTCGATGTTGCTGGCTCTCCCGATGTTGGTGTTTGCCATTTTATTACTTAGTGCACCCGCGAGAGCTCAAGTTTCGCTGTCGACGGGAAGTATTACCGGAACAGTTACCGATCCGCAAGGTGCGGCCGTTCCTGGGGCCAAAGTAACGATTTCGAATAAAGATACTGGTATCAATGAAAATACTGAGACCAGCTCCGCGGGCTTTTTTACGGTCGGTGCGCTCGCGCCGGGATCGTACACAGTGAAAATAGAAGCCCCCAACTTCAAGACCACTACGTCGACCGTGGTGGTGCAGGTAGGCCAGATCGCGACCTTCAACGCAAAATTGGAACTTGGTTCTTCCAACACCATCGTGGAGGTAACCGGCGCGGGTATCGCAATTAACTCGGAACAAGCCACGGTCCAGGATGTGTTGACGGCAGCCGACATTGACCAGTTGCCCGTAAACGGCCGAAATTTTTTGGACTTAGCCACGCTGGAGCCTGGGGTACAGATTCAGGATGGCTCGACTTTTGACCCGACGAAAAACGGCTATTCGTCGCTGTCGTTCGGAGGACGATTCGGACGAACAGCACGCATTGAAGTAGACGGTACGGACATATCCGATGAGACAGTAGGAACGACAACGCAAAACATTCCACAGAGTGCAATTGAAGAGTTTCAGGTGGCCTCTTCGTCTCTCGACATGTCGACCGAGTTAACCTCATCTGGCACAGTCAACGTAGTCACCAAGTCTGGAAAGAACGAGTGGCACGGGCAGGCATACTATTATGGGCGGAGCAATCAAACCTCAGCAAAGATCGCTTATAACCCAGATGGATCAGCCAAAGATCTGCCATTCGGCCGCAAGCAGTTCGGAGGCAACATAGGCGGGGCATTTATCAAGGATAAGTTGTTTTTCTTCCTAGACTTTGAGAGAACCGACCAAAACTTGCAAAATCCGGTCACTATCGGATCGAGCAGTCCATTTGCGGCTCTGTCTGGGAGCTTTAATTCTCCATTCAACGAACGGGAATACCTGGCGCGGTTGGACTACAACATCAAAAAGAACTGGACGGCCTTTTTCCGCTTTAACTTTGACCAGAACCTAAGCGTCCGCGGATTCAATCCCGGTGTCTACCAGCCATTTGAAAACGTTGACTATGTGCCAACATATGTTGTGGGAACGGACTTTCTGCTCGGTAAAACCACAAATAGCGTGCGATTCAGCTATTTGAAATTCCGCAACTCGATCGTCGACGGCGTGGCCTCCTCTGGAGCATTGGATCCGGCCACAGGCATTTCGTTGAACATCACGCCAAACGGAAGCGACCTGACGTGTCTAGCTGGTGGGGAGTTGTTTTGTTCGGGCGCGAACATTCTGGCACCACAGCAGACTTTCCAGGAAGACCGGCAGATCAAATATGACGGAAGCTATACTTTTGGAAAACATACCATCCGCTATGGCACGAGTTTCAACGCCATTCTGGGCGGGGGATTTGCAAAATTCTTCGCGCTTCAACCAATGGTTCAGGCGGTCGACGACTCAGCCGGTGCCTCCAGGGCTTTCGCGAATGCTGATCCTTATGGACCAGGCGGAGCTAGCAATCCTCTGAATTGGCCGATCAGCACCATTCTCATGGGAAATGGCCAAGGATTTTCTACGGAGCGGCCTGGATTTGGTTTGCCGGCTGGCGGACAGTATGATCATCGTTTCGACTGGTATGTTGGAGACCAGTGGAAAGTTAAGAGCAATTTGACGCTAACCTTGGGACTGCACTATGGGCGTGACACTGGTCGCACCGACAGCGACCTTCCGCCGGTTGCGGCGCTCGCTCAATTTAACAATCAGTTCTACAAGAACCTTCAAGACCGAGTGAACCAGCCCAATCTCAACTTTGGACCACAATTGGGAGTCGCGTGGGATCCTTGGAAGAATGGCAAAACAGTCTTCCGAGGGGGCGTGGGTCTTTACTACGAAAACGCTATCTTCAACAACGTTTTATTCGACCGTCCAGGTCGCCTGACTCAGGGATTGTTCCTCGCCGAAGCTGCTCCGTGTTTCAATGGATCGGCAACCGGACCCGTAGCGGGGATAAACGGTGGCAACCCGGTGACATATTGCGGCGAGGCCGTTGGAACAGCAATGGCTCAAATCGCTGCGGATCAAAAGGCCTATCAAGCTGCAATCGCTGGACAAGGTACCGGGGCAAACCCGAATTTCATCGGTACGACCCTTCAGGGAAACAACGTGAACGGCATTCAAATGATGGCGCCGGACTATGTATCTCCGCGGTCGGTGCAGATCAACGTTGGCGTGCAGCACCAGATCGGAAGCAGCACGGTAGTAAGCGCGGATTATGTCCGTAACGTTGGCACTCACTACCTGCTGGGATTGGACACCAACAAGGTGGGCGACGCGCGGTTTCTGAACACAACCAACGCGTTGGCTTCAATTTCCGCCACGAATAATGCCTTCGGCTGTGGTACGGGAACAACCGCTGCCGCGATCAACTGTGCCATTGCTGCGGGCGCTAAGATAACGGACTACGCAGGAAACGGATTGGATTCCGGTCTCGATGCAACAGGTGGAGCTCCCTGCCCCACATGCGCATTTGGTGGCATCAACCCGGGTCTAGGGCAGAATGAAATGCTATTTCCGGTGGGCCGCTCGGTTTACAACGGCCTGCTCACGGAAGTGAAAACAAACCTTAATCATCCGCTGCCGGGTATGCGGCACCTGAACCTTACCGCGTCGTACACGCTTTCAAGATTCGATTCGGCGGCGGGCGATCAGGATTTTGTAACTAACGCCGCAGACTTTAACAACGCGCTACGCTACTACGGACCATCGGCTCTTGACCGAACTCACCTGGTGAGTGCCGGCGCGGTGATGGATTTGCCGTGGGCAACCCGTCTAGGGCTAACGGCTCATTATGGCTCGGCGGTTCCTATTACTTTGACGCTGCCACAGGCAGGGACGCCGGGTGAAATTTTCCGCACCGACGTAACGGGTGACGGGACTATAGGTGACCCTGTGCCTGGCTCCAACGTTGGTGCGTATGGCCGCAGCATCAAGGCTGGAAACATAAACAACTTCATCACAAACTATAACAATACGGCGGCAGGCCAATTGACGCCGGCGGGCCAGGCCCTGGTGTCGGCGAGTCTGTTCTCGGCAACGCAGCTCACCGCTCTGGGAGCAGTAACACCGACCTTGGCGCTAGCACCGAAGGGTCAAATAGGCGTATCACCACTCTTCACGTTTGACATGCATGTTTCATGGGAATTGCGTATGTCGAAGGTGTTTCATGCGCTTCCGGAGAGGGTGATACTGGAGCCTCAGATTGCGCTGTTTAACGTGTTCAACTTCCACAACTACGACCCGTTTGGAAACTTGTTGAGCGGTGTACTTACGGGCAACCCAGGCTCCGCGAATGGCACGACCCAACAACAACGCGCCAACCTGATTACTCCGGGATCTGCTTCCGGCGTGAACTGGTATGCGGTGCCACGACAGGCGGAGTTTGGCGTAAAACTGAACTTCTAAGCGGTAGCTGTGACAGAAAAAAGCGGCGGAGAGCTTAAGGCTCTTCGCCGCTTTTTTTGGCGTTGAGACAAAAAGGTATTTCCGTTATACCGATAAGTGTAGGAACTCGCGCGAGATACAAAAAACCGTATTCCACAGCCTATGGTGGGACTCCATTGCATTGTT
>Ga0210410_10005995_pt1 | contig 10560 bp, 6 predicted proteins | sample IncBWC4MmetaG_FD_161058 | JGI IMG/M metagenome (GOLD analysis project Ga0210410, IMG submission 161058) | Forest soil microbial communities from Barre Woods Harvard Forest LTER site, Petersham, Massachusetts, United States - Inc-BW-C-4-M | ecosystem: Environmental > Terrestrial > Soil >... | reverse complement strand
TCGGGATCGTTATCCTCGCCCACCGATCCCCCCAGGCCGCCCGGGGGCAGGACCAGGCCCCCCGACCCGCCGATCCGACGGACAGCGGGCCCTCAACCACCCCGTTAGCACCGCTATTCCACTCCGTCGAGCGTGGCTAAGCCGCGGGCAGGCAGCGCACACCCTCCACGGCGCCGATGAGCGTCACCGGCCCGGCCGCGTGCGGGATCAGCACCGTGCTGCCCCGCGCCACCGGGACCGAGGCGCCGGCCTCAGTGGCCAGGTGACCGTCGCCCGCGGTCACCACCAGCACCCCGTAGCTCTGCGACAGGTGCGGGCTGACCCGCGTGTCCACGCGTTCGGCCACGAAGAACGGGTCCCCTTCCGCCGGCAGCAGCGATCCGGCCCCGCTGTTCAGCGGCCGGCCGCGCAGCGCGTCCAGTCGCTCCGGCGGGCAGGCCCGCCGGTCGATGCAGGCCAGCGCCTCCTCCAGCGGCAGCCCCAGCATCGCCTCGTGCTCCCCGACCCCGAACGCCCGCCGCTCAAGCAGAATGGACAGGTCCGCGGGCTCCTGGAGTTCGATGACCAGGATCCCGGCGCTGATCGCGTGCGGCGTCCCGGCCGGGCACAGCACGCTGTCACCGGCGGCCACCGGCACCCGGTTGGTCGCGGCCAGCATGGCCTCGACGTCCTGGCTGCGCGTCCACCCGGTCAGTTCGTCCGCGCCGACGTCCCGGCTGAACCCGAGGTACACCGCGGCATCCGGCTCCGCCTCCAGCACGATCCAGCTTTCGGTCTTGCCGTGCGGGCGGCCCAGGTGCTCAGCGGCGAAGGCACGGTCGGGATGCACGTGGACGGGCAGCCGCTGCCCGGCGTCGAGCAGCTTGACCAGCAGGCCGGTGTCGCTGCCGTACCGGGCCACGTGCTCGGCCCCGAGCCACGCCACCGGGTCCGCGGCCACCGCCTCGGCCAGCAGCGTCCCGTCCGGCAGCCGGGTCATCCCGTCGGTGTCGGTGCCGAACCTGGCCGTGACCGAGGCGATCCAGTCCTCGGGCCGGTCTTCGTGCCCGGACGTTCCCCGCAGCCGGTCGATCCGCCCGTCACCCCGGTAGAACATCGCGGGCATGTTCGGCCCCAGCACGATCGGCTGCACAGTCCCGACCCTACCGGCCGGCTCAGGGACCGTCGGCGGCGCGGATGAGAGCGTCGACCGCGCCGGCCGGGCTCGGACCGTAGCGCCACCGCCCGTTCGGATCACTGGAAATTTCTTTTGGCCGAACGGGCCGTGGTTCTTGCCGCTCAGGCGTTGGCCGCTGGCGTGTAACACGGCCGACGTGCGGTGCGCTTACCTGATGGAAGGTTTATTTCCCGCGGGGCCCGGTCTCCCCCCACCGGGCCCCCGGTACCACCGGATCCCGGACAGTGCTCCCGGTCGCGTCCGCTGGCGGCCGGGGGCTGTCGTGGTTGATCTCATCCGCAACTCTGGTACTCGGGAACGCCCGGAGCGGCGTTGGCGCTGTCGACGAGCCACCGGCCCGAGCTCTGGATCATGGTGTAATCCAGCGTCCAGTCGTCGCAGGAGTCGCTGTGGTTGGGGGCCTGGCTCGGATCCTGGTGGCTGCGGAAGGTTATCTCGGCGACATAGGTCCCAGGCTGGGAGCCGGCCGCGATGCCGTGCAGGTACACGTTCTGGATGGTGGTGCTGGATTCCCCGGCGGCGAACTGCGCGTACGGGTTGGCGGCCTGGTCGGCTGAGGAGAGCTCGGACCAGGCCACCTGGTAGTTCCGCGCGTTGATCGCATTGAAGTAGGCCGCCAGGGTCGCCGTTATCCCGCTGGCGGGCTGCGCCGAGCCAGTCCCACCGTCCGGCTGCGAGCTAGCACCGTTCGCGGGCTGCGAGCTAGCACCGTTCGCCGCCTGCGAGCCAGTCCCGCCTCCTGGCTGCTGCGAGCCGGCATTGACCTGGCCTCCGGCCTGCGTGTTCGCCGCACCGGACGGCCCGGCCGCCGCTTTGGCGGCCTGGGCACCGCTGAAGATGCCCCAGCCGCTGAGCGCGAGCAGTCCGCCGGTGATCAGCGTCGCCACCAGCAGGGCCACCGGGCTCATCCGGCTCCGCGGCGCCCGCTTGTGCGGGGACGCGTTGATCGCCGCGGTCAGCCGGCTCGCCGTGTCCTCGTCGAGCGACGCCCGCCACCTGTCGATCTCCTCCGGGGCGACCCGGGCGAAGAACGCCAGCAGGTTGAGGTAGCGGTTGGTGGCATGCGGCTGGCTCTGGAACAGCTGCGCCAGGCGCGGCAGCCACCGGCGCTTGACGATGGCCGCCTGATCGAGGACACCCTTGACGACCAGCCGCGGGCCGAGTTCCTTGCCGACGAGCAGCCGGTTCATCATCCCCGCGGTCGCCTGGATGTCCCCGCTGCAGGCCGCGGCGATCTGGTCACCGGACTTCGCCGTGGCCCGGTAGTAAGGAGCGAGGAAGAGCTGCAGGAACTTCAGCGAGTCGACCAGCGAGATGGCGAGCATGATCGGCAGCAGCCGCTGGTGCCTGGCCTTGAGCTGGCCGACATGCCGCCCGATCATGAACCTGAGCTCGGCGCGATGATCGTCGCCGAGCAGGTCGGCCGCCAGCCCGCCCTCGATCCGGATCAGCCTGGTACCCAGGTAGCTGGTCATGCTGGAGCCGCCGTCGACCTTGTCCATGACGTAGACGTCGACCGGCTTGTGGTAGTTCAACCGGGCGCGAACCTCGTCGAAGACCGACTGCAGTTCCGGCAGCGTGGTCTCGGTGACACGCACCGCCCCGCCCAGCAGGCGAGACCGGAAGATCTGCAGGGACACCCAGACCACGACGCCGAAGGCGGCGATATACGCGGCATACTCCACCAGGACCGCCCAGCCCACGATCGCGTAGACCGCCATCGCCGCGAACCCGAACACCACCGCGGACGCCGACAGGGCAAGCAGCAGGCGTGAGTCCTCGGCCGGATGCTGCAGGGCGCGGATGTCCAGCGACCGCATCGGGACCGCGCTGACCGGCGGCGCGGCCGGGCCAGCGGCCACGTCAGGCGCCGCGCGGTACGGAGGAGCAGCGTCGCCGAAATCGGGGGCCACAGCCGGTCCGCGCCCAACCGCAGCGTACGCCGCGGCCTGCACGCGAACAGGAATGGTCGGAATGGTCGACTCGCTTTTCATTGCCCACCTCCGGGCGGGCGTGCGGCAGGGATGCGGGCACGCCACCAGGCCAAACCGTGCCGGGTTCGCCGGCGCAGGGGAAGGACTCTCCCCTCCTGCCGAAACGGAGCAGCCAACGCCCGTCCTGATACGGTCCGAAGGCTAGGTCTCGGCCGAACGGGCCGTGGTGCTTCCGCCCAGATCCCGCTCAGCCAAGCCGGCGCCTTATCTCAGCCGCTTGCATGCGGCTCTGCACGTCCAGCTTGCGCAGCAGGTTGGTCACGTGGACGCTGACCGTCTTCTCGCTAATGAACAGGACGTCCCCGATCTGGCGGTTGGTCCGCTCCTCGGCCAGAAGGTCGAGCACCTCTGCCTCGCGCTCGGTCAGACCGAGCCGGCGGAGGGCCTGGTCCGGGGCCGACCCGGCCGCCAGCCGGCCTCGCCGGGCGAGTACCTCCAGATCCGCCTCGAGTGGTGCCGCGCCCAGCGCGCGCGCCGCCGCCAACGCCTCGGCGGTGATCCGGGCCGCGACGTTTCTGTCGCCCTTGGCGCGCAGCAGCGCGTCGGCGGTCCGGAACCGGCACACGGCAGCCCAGTACCGGTCACCGCAGTGCTCCCACGCCGTCGTGGCGGCTTGCCAGGCCTCGGGCGCAGGCGTACCGCTAAGCGACCAGACCTCGGCCTGGGCCATCGCCGCGAACGCGGCCGGTTCGGCCAGCAGCTGCCCGCCGAACGAACTCGCCAGGGCCTCGATGCCGGACAGCCGTGCGACCAGCGCCTCGACGGTGGCCAGGTCAGGCGCCGGGCAGGTCGCCTCGGCCACGATCCCGACGCTGCACGCCTTCGGCGCGTAGATCATGTCGTCGCAGCGGTCCGAGATCGCCAGGGCCGCCGAGATATGCGCGCGAGCCTCGTCGAGGCGCCCCAAACCCAGAGCCAGCTCCGCGGCCCGGATCCGGGTGTTGGCGCCGAACTGGGCATCGTCCATGGCGGCGGCTCGCTCCATGGCCGGCGCCAGCGTGCGTGCCGCCGCGTCGAGGTCACCGCGCCGGAGGAACACGTCGAAGCGGGGGGCGGCGAAACTGACCAGGGTGGAGCCTTCGAGGGCGTCGTAAGGGAAGGCGTCGAGCATGGCGAGCGCGTCGTCCCACCGGCCGACCCGGACGGCCGCCTCGGCCTGGTGTTCGGTGATGCCGATTCCCGACGAGAGCATCCTGCCCAGCCTGCGCACCACCTGCAGCCCTGCGTCGGCGGCGGCCAGGGCCTCGTCCGCGAGCCCAGCGAACAGCTGAACGTAGGTGAGGTTCTGGAACGCCCGGGCGAGATCGTCGGCCTCCTCGGCCTCGCGGGCGATCTCGGCCGAGTCGTGCAGGGACCGCAAGCCCTCAGCCAGTCGGCCGGATTCGGCCAGCAGCACCCCTTTGGTGCACATGGCGTGGCCCTGGACGTTGCGCGATCCCGTGCGGCGCGCGAGGTCGAGCGCCGCCTCGACCGCTGCTAGCCCCTGGCGGACCCGCTGGCCGACCATCAGGAACTGGGCGTAGCGGCCCATCACGGCGGCCTTGGCCGGCGACGGCGGGCGGTCGGCGAGCAAACCGACCGCCCGCTGGAATGCCTCCGCGCTCGCCACCGCCTCGCCCGCTACCCGCGAGTAGGTCCCGACCTGCAGGTGGGCCAGCGCCACGCGCTCGACGTCAGCGGAGCCAGCCAGCTCGGTGACAGCAGCCACGGCCAGGGTTCGCGCCCGCAGCGCCTGGCCCGCGGAGAAACGGGCTTGCGCGGCTTGCCCCAGCAGCGCGGCCCGGTCCGTTCCGTCCGGATGGCTCGCTGGCGGGGTCTGCTCCCACAGCGTCAGGGCGGTCTCGAGGTGTTCAGCGGCCTCCGACGGCGCCCCCACCAGGCTCGCCCACCGGGCGGCCTGTATCGACGCGCCCAGCGCCCGGACCCGGTCGCCGGCCGATTTCCAGTGCAGGGCCAGCACCCCCCACCGCGCGCCGGGGGGATCGATGATCGTCTCGTCCGCCTCGATCGCCGTGGCGGCGGCGAGGTGGAGGCGATGGCGTTGCGCGGGCAGCAGGTCGTCGTAGATCGCCTCGCGCATCAGGTCATGCCTGAACCGCAGCTCACCCGCGGTGGTGCGCAGGATGTTGTGGTCGACGGCCTGGCGCAGCGCGTCCTCGATCTCGGGTAGCGGCAGTCCCGTGGCCGCGGCGAGGAGTTCCTCGGTGAAACCCGGGCCCAGCACCGATGCCGGGCGCAGCACGGCCAGGGCCGAGTCCGGAAGCGCGTGCAGCCGGTCGAGCAGCAGTTCGCGAAGCCCTTCGGGCAATGAGATCACCGACGCCGAGGCGGCCATCAGCTCTTCGATAAAAAACGGGTTGCCACCCGTCCGGCCAAGCAGCACCGGCACATCATTCGCCGCGCCCGCGCCGGCCGTGGCCACCAGGTCGGCGACATCTCGTCGCGCCAGCCCGGCCAGGCGGATCCACGAGGCGTCGCCGCGCTCTAGCTCGGCCAGCAGCGGCTTCAGCGGGTGGCGGCGGTGCAGGTCATCGGTGCGGTACGTGACGATGAGCAGCACCCGGGCCGCGCGGATATTGCGGGCCAGGAACGAGATGAGATCGCGGGTCGAGCTGTCGGCCCAGTGCAGGTCCTCCACCACGACCGCGGCCGGCGCCAGATCGCCCAGACGCGCGAGGAAATCGAGCATCCGCTCGAGCAGAAGGCCGCCCGCCCCCCGCTGGGCGCCGGGCACCCCGGGCAGCAGCGCGACCAGATCATCGATCCCCGCGCCCGCCAGCTTCGCCATGACCTCCGGGCCAAGGTGCCGGCCCAGGTGCCGGAAGATCTCGATCAGCGCCGCGTAGGTCAGTGCCCCCGCGGCGACGTCGACGCACCCGCCGGCGGCGGTCGTCCACCCATCCCGGTTCGCCTGGTCACAGAACTCCTGGACCAGACGGGATTTGCCCAGGCCGGCGTCGCCGGCGATGACCACCATCCGTCCGTGGCCTGACCCGGCGACCTCGGCGCCGACGGACGCCAGCTGGGCCAGCTCGTCCCGCCGCCCGACGAAGGCTTCTCCGCGCGCCCGGTTCACCAGGTCATTCTCGCTCATGAAGCCCATAGTGCGGCTAAGGCCCTGGCTGGCGGATCGGACAAGACCCCTTAGTTCCGCGGCCGCCGCCGAGCCGAATCTAAGGTTCGGTGCCCGATGCGGCGCCCGGGACCTTAGCCCGACCGTGGAGCGCAAGCACCCCAGCACAGCAAAGGACAGAAACATGAACGAAGACAAGCTGATGGGCCTCGTCCACCAGGCGGTCGGGGACTTCGGTTCCATCCTCACCGGGGCCCTCGTCGTCCTCGGTGACCGGCTCGACCTCTACCGGCACCTGGCGGACGCCGGCCGCCCGCTGACCAGCGCTGAGCTTGCTACCGCAGCCGGATGTGCGGAACGGTACGTCCGCGAATGGCTCAACGGCCAGGCCGCCAGCGGTTACGTCACGTACGCGGACGGCCGGTACGCGCTGGATGAGGAGCAGGCGATCGCCTTCACCGACGAGAGCAGCCCGGCGTGCGTTGTCGGGGGCTTCCAGGCCATGCTGGCCGCCACCAGGGCGATCGATCGTCTCACCGGCGCGTTCCGCACCGGCGAGGGGCTCGGCTGGCACGAGCACCACGACGACTTGTTCCGCGGCACCGAGCGCTTCTTCCGGCCCGGGTACAACGCCAACCTGACCACGTCGTGGATCCCGGCGCTCGAGGGCGTCGAGGACAAGCTCCGCCGCGGCGCCAAGGTGGCCGACGTCGGCTGCGGGCACGGAGCCTCGACGGTCATCATGGCGCGCGCGTTCCCCGAGTCGACCTTCACCGGGTTCGACTACCACGCCCCCTCGATCGACGCCGCCCGCAAGGCCGCCGCGGAGGCTGGCGTCGACGACCGCGTCACCTTCGACGTGGCGCCGGCCACGGAGTACCCGGGGACGGGCTACGACCTGGTCGGGTTCTTCGATTGCCTGCACGACATGGGCGACCCGACCGGCGCGGCGCGGCACGTCCTGGCCTCTCTGGCCTCGGACGGCACCTGGCTGATCGTGGAGCCCTTCGCCAACGACGACATCGCCGGCAACCTCAACCCGGTCGGGCGGCTGTTCTACTCGGTGTCCACGCTAGTCTGCACCCCGGCGTCGCTGTCGCAGGAGGTCGGCACGGCGCTCGGCGCCCAGGCCGGCGAGACCCGCCTGCGCGACGTGGTGACCACGGCCGGCTTCACCCGCTTCCGCCGGGCCGCCGAAACCCCGTTCAACCTGGTCCTCGAAGCCCGTCCGTGAGGCGGCCAGCGCACCGCTGTCACCGTAGCGCCACGGCCCGTTCGGACCAGGATGAACTCTTCGGCCGAACGGACCGTGGTCCACGCCCCGCGACCTAGATTCAGCCTGCTGCTGCCGGGTTCGCGGGGATGATCCCCAGCCGGGCTGAGCTGTTGACAATCGTCTTCAGCGATCGCCGTCATGATTCGCGTTGGTATCGCGACGGCTAGCGGTCAGCAGCGCGGATGAGAGCGTCGACCGCGCCGTTGAGCCGACTGGCCAGCTGTTCCGGCTGCGGGTGCTGCGGGTCCAGGACGCCCTGGAGCCCGAACCCATCGACGAGGGCGACAATCTGGTCGGCCAGCCGGTCCAAATCGATGCCCGCTGACAGTTGCGCCGTGGCGAGTACCCGCTTCAGAAGTCCTCGCCATTCCCGGTAACGCTGGTGCTGCTCGGCCTGCAGGCTGGCGCTGGTCGCGGCGCTGCCCCAGAACGCGAGCCAGACTCTCCATTCCAGGATTCGTTCCTGGTCGAGGGGCAGGGCCTCGGCGAGAACCGCGCGGAGCGCCTCCAGGCCGCTGCGCGGCCCGATCGCCGCGAGCATCCGTTTTCCGGCGGCCCGGTGGACCTGCCGCAGGGCGGCGACCAGAACCTCTTCCTTGTCCGCGAAGTAGTGAGTGATCCGTCCGGTGGTACAGCCCGCCTCCTCGGCGATCCGTCTCACCGTCGCGGCCTCGATTCCTTCGGCCGCCACGACCGCCCAGGTGGCCGCCACGAGCTCGCGGCGCCGCTGCGCATGGTCGACCACCTTAGGCATAGGCCAAGTTTACAGAACAACTGTTGCGCATCAACCACACGCGAGCTTACGATACAAAACATGTGTTGTGCATCCGGCCTGACGGCCATGGAAGACGCGGCGATCGGGGTGTTCGGCTTCATCGGCCGGGGCGGGCGCCCGCTCTCCTGCGCGGTGACCCCTTACCTTGACCGTGGCCAGCCGGTGGTCACCTCCACGCTCGCGCTGGTCGGCAAGATCGGCGCGGTCCTGCGGGACGATCGGGTGGCCCTGCTGGCCGGAGGGACGCAGGCGCGAGGCCGGGCCACCGTGGCCATCGAGGACGACGGGAAATGGTTCGACCGGGCAATCCGCGCCCAGGAGGTGCGCAAGTACCCGCCGGCCAGGTTCCTGCTCAGGCTGCCCGGTCACCGCCGCCTGTTGTGGTGGTACGTCGGCCGGGCCGTGGTCCGCCTGCCCGCCGACGGCCTGCAGGCGGTCCCCGGCTCGGACCGGGTGACCGTCACCGGCATCGACCGTGACGGGCTGGTCAGCGTGGTCCCCGTCACCGGCGACGTGCTGCTTGACGCCGACGAGATCCCGCTGCAGGCCGGCCTTCCTGATGGTCCCGCCTGCCTGCTGGTCCACGAGGAGTCCGCCGGGATGTCCGACCTGCGCCAGCTCCGCCTCGAGGGCGAGCTGGTCTCGGGCCGGCTGAGCGTCCAGCGGCGCTCGGGGACCCTGGCCGCTACACATCAAGGCCCGCTCGCTCAGCTCCGCGACCTGGCCGCCCTCGGCCGCGCCGCGACGGCCAACCGGCCGCGCATCGAATCCTGGAAGACCCGTCAGTCAGGATTCGGTCAGCGGGCCGCGGCGCAGCAGCGCGCCGCAGATGACGGCGCCGGCCGCGAAGATGCCTGCGCACCACCAGAACACCGTGGTGTAGCCGTGCAGCGCCGCGAGGTGGATCAGCTGCGGCGTCGCCCGCCCGTGCCGCTGGCTGGCCAGGTAGCTGGCGGTGGCGCCGGCCGCGATCGTGTTGAGCAGTGCGGTGCCGATCGAGCCGCCGAGCTGCTGCCCGGTGTTGGCGCTCGCCGAGGCTATCCCCGCGTCGCGCGGTGCCACGCCGAAGGTACCGGTGTTGGCCGCCGCGCCGAAGATGAAGCCCATGCCGACCCCGGTGACCATGAGCGGCCCGAGCAGGGCTGACGCGTAGCCCGAATGCACGCCGATCCTGGTCAGCCAGGCCATGCCGGCCGCGTTGAGCAGCAGGCCGACGGTGATCAGCGGCTTGGGGCCGAACCGCGGCATCAGCTTTATGTTGCCCACGTTGGCCACGACGCCGATGACCGCGACCAGCGGCAGCATGGCGAGGCCCGACCTGACCGCCGAGTATCCCAGGCTCAGCTGCATGTAGTAGATGAGGAACAGGAAGATGCCGAATATGCCGGCCCCGTTGATGAAGCTGGTCAGGTAGGCGCCGCCGCGGTTGCGGTCGAGGATGACCCGGGGCGGCAGCAGCGGGTGCGCGGCGCGGGTCTGCCAGGCGGCGAAAACGATCAGCAGCACGGCCGCGGCCGCGAGGAAGCTCCACGTCGACCGGGCGTGCCAGCCGTGCGTCGCGGCGTTGGAGAAGCCGTAGACCAGGCAGAACATCCCGCCCGACACCGCCACCACGCCCGGGACGTCCAGCCGGGCACCCGTCGTCCTGGGCTGCCTGCCCAGCAGCAGCGCGCCTGCGGGGATCGCGATGCCGGCGAAGACCAGGTTGATGTACAGGCACCACCGCCAGGATGCGTACGAGGTCAGCGCGCCGCCGAGCAGCAGCCCGATGGCTGAGCCGCTGGCCGCGACCGTGCCGTAGACGCCGAACGCCTTGCCCCGTTCCTTCGGGTTGGTGAACGTCGTGGTCAATAGCGACAGGGCTGACGGTGCCAGCAGCGCGGCGAAGGCCCCTTGGCACGCGCGTGCCGTCACCAGCATCGTGAAGCTGTCCGAGGCTCCGCCGATGGCGGAGGCGGCCGCGAAGCCGGCCAGCCCGGCCAGGAAGGTCACCTTGCGGCCGATCAGGTCGGCCAGCCGCCCGCAGAACAGCAGCAGGCTCCCGAACGACAGCGAGTACGCGGTCACGATCCACTGCCGGTCGGCGTTGGTGAACCCCAGCGCGTGCTGCGCCGACGGCAGCGCGAGGTTCATCACGGTCGTGTCGAGGACGATCATCAGAACACCGGCGCAGATGACGGCGAGAACCAGCCACCGCCGGGGGTCCGTATCGCCGGCCTCGCCCGTGTCGCTGAACCGCCTGGACGCCACATGAGTTGTTGACAT
>Ga0210410_10005994_pt1 | contig 10560 bp, 7 predicted proteins | sample IncBWC4MmetaG_FD_161058 | JGI IMG/M metagenome (GOLD analysis project Ga0210410, IMG submission 161058) | Forest soil microbial communities from Barre Woods Harvard Forest LTER site, Petersham, Massachusetts, United States - Inc-BW-C-4-M | ecosystem: Environmental > Terrestrial > Soil >... | reverse complement strand
TTACTCCGTCAGCGAGTCCGTCGACCAATCTGAGCAATCCGCTCAAAATGGTCATCACCCCCGACGGCGGAACAGTGTTCATCGCATGCGATCAACAGATCATCGTACTGACGGTGCCCTGAACTGTGCCGACACTGGTGCTAAGAGCGGCCGCGCTCGCTCTCCTGCACGTTGTCTTTGTGATGCTCCTCGAAATCCTTTTCGCCTGCATGGTGGCAACCATGCTTCTTGTGGCCCTTATGCCCATCATCACCTTGCTCGTGACCTTCGCTGTGCTCGTCACCGTCACGCCGTTCGTCACGGTCACGTTCCTCATCGTCGTGCTTGCAACTGCTCGCCGGTGCGGTGGTAGTTACTGAGACGGGAGAATCCCCCGCTGCGAAGGGCGAACCGGGGACCGGCGTCAGGGCACCCGTGGTTGCGTTGATGGTGTACGCCGAGACGTCGTTCGAGACTTGATTCGCCACATAAGCGAAATTCGCGCTCACGGCCACCGATTCGGGCTGGAACCCCGCTGCGAAAGGCGAACCGGGGACCGGCGTCAGGACGCCCGTGGTCGCGTTGATGGTGTACGCCGAAACGTTGAAGGAGCCGGCATTCGCCACGTAGGCGAAATTCGCGCTCACGGCAACTGAGCTGGCCACCGCCCCGGCGGCGAAGGGCGAACCGGGGACCGGCGTCAGGGCACCGGTGGTCGCGTTGATGGTGTACGCCGAGACGTTGTTCGAGACTTGATTCGCCACATAGGCGAACTGACCACTCCTGTGGACCGTCACTGAGACGGGCGACCCTCCGGCTGCGAAGGGCGAACCGGGGACCGGAGTCAGAGCACCCGTGGTCGCATTGATGGTGTACGCTGAGACGTTGCCGCCGAGATTGGTCACGTAGGCGAACCGACCATTCGGGCTCACGGCCACCGACCAGGGATCCGACGGCTGTGCGAAGGGCGAACCGGGAACCGGCGTCAGCGCACCCGTTGTCGCGTTGACGGTGTACGCCGAGACGTCGTTCGAGAAAACATTCGCCACATAGGCGAAATTCGCGCTCACGGCAACTGAGACGGGCAGGCTCCCCGCTGCGAAGGGCGAACCGGGGACCGGCGTCAGGGCACCCGTGGTCGCATTGATGGTGTACGCCGCGACGTCGCTGGAGGTGGCATTCGCCACGTAGGCGAACTGACCATTCGGGCTCACGGCCACCGAGGAGGGTCCCAACCCCGCTGCGAACGGCGAAGCGGGGACTGGCGTCAGGGCGCCCGTGGCGTTGATGGCGTATGCCGAAACGCTATTCGAGCCGCGATTAGTCACATAGGCGAAGCCTGCGGTTTGGGCCCAAAGTGGGCTCGCTCCGAGGCTAAGAATCAAACTTAAGGAGAGAATCTCTCCTTTGCTAAACCGGAACGGTTTGAGGTTCATTTGTCTTCTCCCGGTATCCAGACTGGTCTCTAAGGGGCGAAGAATTGAGGGCGTGTCGTCAGCGCGAGTGCGTTCTAGCGTTACTGCTGACTGTCTGGTGACTACATCGCTTTAATCGCCTTATACGCCCGGAACATCAAGCCCGCAAATTCACTACATGTGTTGCGTTGCGGGCGTACATCGCACGTGTGCAGACAACCCGCCAGAGTATTGACGCAGCATGTCGGCCGCGGAGCAATTAGACTCGCTGCATTGATGTGGGGTTCTACGAACCCGAAGGTCGGAGCTCGATGAAAAAACCAGTGCTGGTTGCCTTTTTCGCGTCTGTTCTCATGGCTGCTCTCGCCGTCGAGCCGAGTGCTGGGCAAGTCTCGGCCGATGCCACCATTCCCTTGCCGGCCACGAACGACTATGTGGCAAACATCCTCGCCGGCATCAGCAATCAGGGGCGAACCAAGCAGCAACCCTATGTGACGGCAGGCGACAGGACATACCTGATCGGGACACAGGATGGAAATTTCCCCGACATGGGTCACCACGTACCGGGTGAAATGGGCGGGTTGTGGCTGCCCCCGATCAAGCTCATCGACGGCTTCCAGGCGCGGATTGCGGAAGTGGGGACCGATAAAGAAATCCCGCTTTCGGAAAGCGCGGAGATGGTCGCCTATCCCTATGGCAACCGGTTCATCTATGGCCGGGTGCTGGACGATTTGGATATCGAGCGTTTTCAGTTCAGTCCGGATCAGCAGCAGGGCCTGATCGTACAGTACAGTTTCAAGAACGCGTCGGATCATGCGCGACGCTTGCGCTTTGAGTGGTCCGTCAAAACTGATTTGCGCCCCGGATGGAATTCGGAACGCCGGGACGGTGAGGATGTTGTCGAATGGCATCCGAACGATGGCGTCTTCATCGCCAGGGACATCGACAACACTTGGTTTTGCGTCTGGGGTGCAACGTCTTCCGGGGATGCGCGACAAATCGAGCATCCACGTCCGATGCTCACGAACGGCCGCGGCGTCACGGCCGCGTCCAGTCACACGGTCACGGTCGGGCCACACGCCAGCGCAACCTTGACCTTCGTCATCTCAGGCTCGACCAACAGCCAGAGTGACGCGGTTGGAATCTACAAATTTCTGGCGGAGCACCATGCCGCGCTCTTGGCGGAGAAGGTGGCCCACCATCGCTCGCTCATCAATTCGGCTCGCATAACAATCCCGGACCAGCGCCTGCAGGAAGTCTACAACTGGAGCAGGATCAACATGGAGTGGCTGGTCAGGGATGTTCCCGGCATCGGCCGCGGTCTCAGCGCCGGCTTCATGGAATATCCGTGGTGGTTCGGGACCGAGACGTACTCCCTGCAAGCGCTCACGGCAACCGGCGATTTCGACCTGGCCAAGCAGACGCTGCGGTTGTTGCGGAAACAATCAGACAAGGTGAACGCCAACGGTCGGATCGCGCATGAGATCACGACCGACGGACAGGTGGTGAATCCCGGGAATACTCAGGAGACCGCGCAGTTCGTCATGACGATTGGCAAGGTATTCGAATGGACGGGGGACCAGGATTTTGCCAGGGAGATGTATCCCGCCATGAAGATGGGTATCGATTGGCTCCTGGGCGAGATGGACAAGAATAAGAATCTGTTCCCCGAAGGGTACGGAATCATGGAGGTTTACGGCTTGAACGCGGAGCTGATTGATGTCGCGGTCTATACGCAGCAGGCTCTGGAGGCAACGGCGCGCATTGCCGAGGTATTGAAAGACACCGATGGGAAGGACCGATACCGCAAGCTGGCCTCCGACTTGAAAGCAAGGATCAATGATCGATTCTGGATCGAACAGGACGGTACCTACGGGGATTTCTACGGAAGCAGATCACAGGCAGTCAGCGCCGCCAAAGGGGCGATCAAACAGATAGGTCTCAAGGGGGTGGACAAGCAGACCCCCAGAGACAAAGAACTGATTGCGCATTACGAACTTCTGGAGTCGGAATACTCCGCGATGCCGGAGACGGAAAGGGCGTGGATCACCAACAAGAACTGGGTCATCGCAACGCCGATGGAGACCGGTATCGCTCCGCGGGCGCGGGCCATCCGGCTTTTGGACAAGATCCGGCGCGAGAACAGCGGACCGTACGGCCCCTACCTCTCGGCCGTCGAAAGACGCTCGATGATGACGATCTCGACCGGAGTGCAAGCCGTTGCGGAAAGTGAGTATGGGCGCATCGACGAAGCGATGCGGTATATGAACGACATCGTTCAAACCTTCAATCGCGTATCCCCGGGCTCGATATCGGAAGTGATGCCGGACCGCGGCTGCTTCACCATTGCGTGGACCAGCTACGGCATCGTGGTGCCATTGATCGAGCATGTCTTCGGCATTCGGCCGGACGCCGGGAATAAAACGATCGTGTTCGAGCCTCACCTTCCTGCCGGATGGGAGAACATCAGTATCGAAGACCTGCCGATCGGCGCGAACCTGATTTCCTTTTCGCGCACCCGAACCGGCAAGGGCGTTATCTACAATATTGAATCCAAGGAGAACGGGTGGAGTTTGATCTTGAGGGAAAAGGCTTCGCCCGATGCCCGGTACTTCCTCAACGGTGGACCGACCAAACCTTCGTCTACCGGAATCCATATGGATGGGAAGAAGAACCAGGTGCTGATCACGTCGGCGAACTAGCACGGACGAACGCCCGCCTAAAGCGCACTTCTACTTCCACACAGTGCGATTGTCACAACGCAATGCGTGTAAATTGTCACGCATGACATCGCGGATCTCGGTTTTAACGTTCAATGTTGGTTTTGCGCTGCTTTTCCTGATCGGCAGGCCTGCGCCTGCCGTTGCCGAACCAGCTGGGAAGGTACTCAGCGCCGCCGCACCGCATATGTGCGTGGTCGTTGTGCCGGGCGAAATCCGCCCTGAATTCGGATGCTTCAGGATTGGTATCGCGAAGGACCTCAAACTGAAGCGGGCTGTCTTTTGGCATCTATATACTTTTCCGAGCAGAGCGGCTTCTGAGGCAGCCAAAAGTCCGAGCGGTATTATTGTCGAAGAAGATGGCCGCGTATGGCTTTCCGAGTTCGGATCGAAAAATCGTCCTTCCCATGGCGGTCACCAAGTTGCGGTTGTCGGTCCATTGCGGCTCTTACCCGCCGAGAGCCATACCGCCGAGATCGCCTATTCAGTCATGCAGCCCGATGATCGCTCGCGCGTGCACACGCACTCCGGGCCCGAAGCGTGGTACGTGATCTCGGGAACTCAGTGTTTAAGAACTCCGAGTGGTACCCGTAGTGCGCGTGCAGGGGCCACAATGTCGGTAACGCCGAGCCTTCCCATGGAATTGAGCGTGACCGGAGCTGAGATTGCGAGATCTCTCACTCTGGTCATACATGATTCGACTCAGGAATTTGGAGCAGCGTCAAATTGGAAACCGACGGACGCGTGTCGCCCTTAGACCGACGTCCCGCGGCAATGTTTCTTACTGTCGCCGGCCGCACGTCGCCCACAGCAGTAGCGCAAAGCCAAAGCCGAGCGAGCTGACTGCGCCGAAGAACAGCATCATCGGTTGGTAACCGGCCGGGTTGAGCGCGCTTGCGGCGGTCCAGTCGTTGAGTGAACCGGCCACCACGTTGGCGCCGGCAATACCGGTGTTCTGTACTACCGACATGAGGCCGAGTGCGATACCGAACCGTGTGGGAGAAACCAGCTTGCTCGTGAGCGGCCACATGACGGCAGGGACCAACGAAAAACTCACACCGATCATCGCAGTGGCCACCCATAGGCTCCAGTGGGTCAGCGCCATGACGGCGATCGACAAGGGCAACAGCAGCGCGCCGAACGCAAGCATCGGAGCGTATCGGCCGGTCCGGCCGCACACCCACCCAAAAGCCGGCGTCGTGAACATGGCGGCCAGGAACACATAGCTGTTCATCGCCCCGGCAGCGGCGAGATCCAGGCCATGTGCGTGCTGGAAATACTCTATCGAGAATGTGCTGCGGAACGCGAACATCACCGCGTACCAGAGCACGCACAGCGCCAAGAGATACCAGTAGGCCGACCCGAAGCGCAGCAGGTCGCCGAGCACGAATCGCTGGACCGTACCTGACTCCCGGACCCGTTTATTGCTCCGCATCCTGCGATCGAGCCACCAGTAGCCCACGGCCGCGGCAAATGATGCGGCTGCAACGAGTGTGGCGATGATGAGCGGTGGTTGCCAGCCTTGACGGTAGGCTGCGGCAAACCACGTTGGCGACATGTCCGCAGAGAACGAGCCCAGGCGGCCGATGCCAATCGACAAGCCCATCGCAAAGGCGACGTTGCCGCCCGAAAAATTCTCCGCGATCGCCACCAGCATGCCGATGATGAAAGTCTCGGCGCCGATGCCGAAGAGAAGCCGGCCGGCGGCCATTCCGGCGAAGCTCGGACTCAACGAAGTGAGCGCCGCGCCGGCGAGACACAGAGCCGCGGTACACAAGGTTATGCGGCCCGCACCGTAACGATCGACGAGGATGCCCCCGACGAGAATGAGCACGACGTTGGGCAGGTTGTAGATGGCGTTGAGCAGCCCGATTTGAGTGCTGCTGAACCCGCGCTGCCGTTGGAGCAGATCTGCGACCGGTCCAATTGAGTCGTAGAGGTAGAAATTGCCATACATGACTATGGCCAGGAGGGCGAAGACCGCCCACGCGGTGCTCCGGCCATCGCCGCCGTCGCTCACCATGCATCCTCCATCGCCCACTTTTAGCACGCCGCAAGCGAGTTTGGTTCGTGCTCCGCATCGGAGTTCAAGTGCACCAGCACGCGATGGTTCCGCTGCAATCGGCTCTTGCCAATATTGCCCCGAACGGATCAAAGTGCGGAGAGCTTCGTGACGGGAGAAGGGCTTTGAATTGGATCCTCGCTCTGTCGCTCGCCGCCTGTCTCGCGTCAATGTCCGGCATGGCTGCATCGCGGTCGCCGATCAGCCCACCGGAAATGTCAGCGACCGTGAAGACGCTCGCATCTGATGCATTTGAGGGGCGCGCGCCAGGCACACCCGGCGAGCAAAAGACGGTGAAGTACTTGATCCATCGATTTCGGGCTCTCGGACTTCAACCGGCAGGGGAACATGGTGGCTGGACCCAGCAGGTGCCGTTGGTTCACAACACGGCCGGAGTGCCAACGCGGCTCGAGGTCAGTGTGGGCGGGTCAATCTTGTCGTGGGTCGCGGGGCGCGATATCAACCCGAGGACGATTCGCCCTCTGTCACAAGTCACGATCCTCGATGCACCGATGGTCTTTGTGGGCTACGGTGTGGCCGCGCCCGAACGGGATTGGGATGATTTCAAGGGCTTCGACCTGCACGGCAAAGTGGCCATCTTCCTGGTCAACGATCCGCATTTTGAGGCGAATCCCGGCGAGCCCGCCGCGAGCAAATTTGGCGGCCCTGCGATGACGTATTACGGCCGCTGGACTTACAAATTCGAAGAGGCCGCTCGGCGCGGCGCGATCGCGGCGCTCGTCGTACACGAGACGGCAGCAGCGGGCTATGATTGGAAAGTCGCCTCCAGCACGCTCGTCGGCTCGTACGACATCGTTCGATCCGCCCGCGAAGCGCAACCCGTTTTGCTGCAGGCGTGGATGGCTCGCGAGAGCGCTGTCACGCTATTCATGAAGGCGGGGCTCGACTTCGAGGCTCTGAAGCGAAAGGCGCGCGACCCAGACTTCCGGCCGGTTGAACTCGGCGGCGCTCGCTTCAGCATCGAGATGCCGGTCACGACCGAGCGTGTGCAGAGCCGCAATGTTCTCGCCAAACTTGCCGGGACGACACATGCGGACGAGGTCATCCTCTTCGGTGCGCACTGGGACGCATACGGGATCGGTCCGCCGGATGCTCGAGGCCGGACGATCCGACGCGGCGCAAATGATGACGCGCTCGGCATCGCCGGCGTGCTCGAATTGGCGCGCGCCTTCGCGAGAGGGCCACGGACGGAACGTACCCTCGTCTTTGCGGCGTGGACGGCCGAGGAAGCCCACCTTCTCGGATCAGAGACGTTCGCAGTGCATCCGCTGTTTGCGCTGGGGAAGATGGTCGCTGACTTGACGCTCGACATTTTGCAAACAGCGGGACCTGCAAGGGACGTGGTACTGATCGGAGCCGGACAAAACGAATTGGAAGACGATCTCTCGCGGGCCGCCCACGCGCAGGGCCGCACGGTCACGCCGGATCCCAGGCCGGAGCGTGGGCTCTTTTTTCGCGCCGATCATTTCTCGCTTGCCAAGCGCGGCGTGCCGACGCTGCTGCTCATGGCACTTGGCGGAGGCGAAGATCTCGTCAGCGGCGGCCGGGCGGCAGGTGACGCATGGGTCGCCGACTATACGGCGCACTGCTACCACGAACCCTGTGATGCCTGGAGTCCGAGCTGGGATTTGCGCGGGGCCGCGGAGGATGTCGATCTGTTCTATAGGATTGGCCGCAACCTGGGCAACTCACGGCGCTGGCCCGAGTGGCGGCCGACTTCGGAGTTCAAGGCGATTCGCGACACGAGCGGTGCGGCGCGACACTGAACGCAAACGATTTCCGATAATGGCGCAGTCAGCGAATCTTGAACTGGCGCACCATATTGCCGTCGATATCGGCTCTTGAAAGCGATGGGCCCAACCCGGTGTTTTTGTAATAGAGCGCCTTCAAGAAGGCCAAATCGCCGGCTGTTATCGCCGTAGGCATTTCACGCGTGGCGCAGCTTGATGACATCAGGTCCAAAATGCTCGGCAGCGGATCGCAATGGTCAGGCGATTGCACCACCGATAAGGTCAACATCGCCAGGTAGTCGGCAATCGCCCCGATGGTGTAGCCGACGACTTTCGTTGTGTCGACGACCAGGATGACGATGCCGATGCCACTTCCACTTCCGCTACCACCGCCCAGGCGCGTCCCTAAGGTGCCACTTCCGATGTAATTCTGGGTGATCTGCGGCCAAACGGGCAGAACGTTCAGCCCTACCAATGCCACGTCGGTATTCAAGACAATGGAGCCGCCGCTTGTTGTCATGTACCAGCCCTGAATTGCGTGGTCGCTTCTAAACGCTATCAGGTCCCTCATCCCTCCCGAGTACCTGTTGCGAAAGTAAACCGTCGCCCATTTTATGACGGCTTCCATTTTTTCCTCAGGGTCGTTCGTGAAAAGTATTTGCACGTTGCTTTTGCATTGCGGGTCCGACTGCACGGGCGCGCCAACGTACGCCGCGAGCGCGCGAAGTCGCGCCGTTACGAACGCGTTGTAATCCGGGGTGAGCCCCTCGGTTGACGGGCAAATGCTCTGCCTGCCTCCACGCCAACGCGCAAGGTTGCGCGCCGTACTGGTATTCACGTAGTGCACTGTGGCGTGGTGCAGTATGAAGTCTTCCAGGCTATGCCCCGCCAGCTCCTGATCGGTAGGAGGGGCCGGAGCCGTCACGGTCACATCGGGAATCTCCGGCGATGCGCGCGCCGTTGCAAGCCATCCGATTGTTATCACGAGGGCGGCGAGTACGATCCTCTGGATTTCATATTTTCTTCTGCGCGCCATCGGCAGTTCCCGATCGAAGAAATGTTCCATTTGTGCCTCTCCTGCTGCTTGCCCGCATCCGCCATTCGCAGGTCATCGCGCTGGCAGGCTGCACCAATGTTACGCTCCGGCGCGGAAGGCCGGAACCGCCCCGGGGAGGAACTGGGGCACCGACAAGAGCCTCGCTGTGCAACAGTCAATGTGTCCTGCAAAGCAGGGCAATTCCAGCGCTCTACACGGTGGGTGTCGAGCCGCCATCGATGCGGAAAGTCGTGCCGGTCATGAAGTCGGCTAGCGGGCTGGCTAGGAAGCAAACCGCGGCTGCAATATCCATAGGCTGCCCAAGCCTACTGACGGTCTGGTGCACGATGTTCTTGAGAACATACTGCTTGCCAAACTCAGGGTCGTCGCTCCCCTGCCTTTGCGCGGTCTCGATGAAAAACTTGTCCAGTTGCGGTGTGTAGATCAGGCCGGGCATGATCCCGTTGGATGTGACGCCAGTTCCAGCCAGCGCCTTAGACAGGCTGAGGGTCACGTTGTTGAGCGCGGCCTTCGCGGCGCCGTAGGTCGGTAAATTCGCGTGTGGCGAGATAGCGTTTCGAGACGAGACTTGGATCAAACGCCCCCAGCCGCGCTCTTTCATCGCCGGAGTAAAGGCATGGACCAGTCGAACCGCGGCGATCGTGTTCTGATGGTAGTCGTCGATCCATTCCTGAAAGGGGGCGTCGAACCACGAGTCGTGGGACTCTTGAGTGGGATTGCCGACGTTATTCACGAGGATATCGATGCCGTCGAAAGCCGATTTAGCCCCCTCAATAACAGCATTCGATCCATCCTCGGTCGTTACATCGCCAAGAACAAATTTCGCCTCGCCGCCAACCTTACGGATTTCCTCCGTAACGGCTGCTGCCCGATCCGCATTCCTGCCGTTGATGACGACGCTGACACCTTCACCGGCCAGGACACGCGCGCATTGTGCACCTATCCCGGAAGTGCTCCCTGTGATAAGCGCACGCTTTCCTTTTAGCAACATATCCATACTGCACTACCCTTTAGAAATGACGATTGGATCAGGGGATCGGAGCGCACGCCTTTTGCGTGGCTCACTTCGCTCCAGGACCGAAACCTAAACCCCCGAGAAATAGGGTGGCCATTTCGGCTTGGCCATTAGAGCTGCGGCGTCGATCGCAGCCAGGACGTCGGTGGGCAACGAACCTTCGGTCACGACCGTGAGATTGTGCCGGAGATGCTCCAACGACGAGGCGCCGATGATAATGCCATCATTGCGCTCGGCGTTTAGCTGAGAGTGATGAATCAGCCAGCGCAGCGCCACGGAGATAGCGTCAAGACCATGGCCTTCACACGATCGGTGAATTTCCGCCAAGGCATCGAGATAGGCGTCGTTCCTATAGCGATCGCGATACAGCTTGCCTTGAGCAGTTGAGCTGTCGAAACGCGAGCCGGCAGCTACCGCAGCGCTATCGGCAAAATTCCTTCTGAAAGCACCGCCGGCCAGCGGATTGTAAGCATGGAAGCGGATGCCATAGTTGCCGAGGCACTTGAACAATTCCGGTTCGACCGCACGCGTGATCGCGTTGTACATTCCTTGGTAGACGCT
>Ga0210410_10005993_pt1 | contig 10560 bp, 11 predicted proteins | sample IncBWC4MmetaG_FD_161058 | JGI IMG/M metagenome (GOLD analysis project Ga0210410, IMG submission 161058) | Forest soil microbial communities from Barre Woods Harvard Forest LTER site, Petersham, Massachusetts, United States - Inc-BW-C-4-M | ecosystem: Environmental > Terrestrial > Soil >... | reverse complement strand
CACGGGGACGCCGCTCTGCAACCGGCGGCGAAGCGCAGGCAAGCGGCCGTCGGCGCTCGGTTGATAGAAGACCGAGAAGCGCGCGGCGGCCTCGACGAACACCGCGGCGTCGGCCGGTTTTTTCACCTCGAAAGCGTCGAAGCCCGAGCGCAGCAGGAATTGAAACTGGTCGCGCAGCACTTCGCCGGTGGCGCGCAGCTCGCCGCGAAAAGCATAGCGCTCGCGCAGCAAGCGCGCCTGGCTGTAGGCGCGGCCATCCTTGAACTTCGGAAAGACGAGCGCGATCAGCGCGAGCCGATCGATCCACGGCGCGAGCTCGGTGACGCGGCGATCATTGGGCCAGATCACGCCGACCGGAGCATCGCGCTCGACGAGGTCGCGCACATCGGCGAGAAAGCGCGCCGCCGTCAGCAGCACCGGCACGCCATCCGGCAGCGGCGCGTCGTCCTCGACGTGCACATATTGGTCTTCGACGATCTGGCCGGCTTTAACGAGTGGCATAAACGCGCTCCCTGAATGGTTCGACGCCGGTGCGTTTGACGGTTTCGATGAACAATTCTTCCGGCCGCGCGCGCAGCTCGACATAGGCCGCGGCGATGTCCTCGATCACGTCCGCGACTTGCGCGTAAGGCACCGCCGGGCCGACCAGCGCGCCAAGCTGGGCGTTTTCGTCGGCCTTGCCGCCGAGCGTGATCTGATAAAACTCCTCGCCGTTCTTCTCGACGCCGAGAATGCCGATGTGGCCGACATGGTGATGCCCGCAGGCATTGATGCAGCCGGAAATGTTGATGTGCAGGCGGCCAAGATTGCGCGCCAGCTCGAGCTTGTTGAAGCGCCGGGTGATTTCCTGCGCGATCGGGATCGAGCGCGCATTGGCGAGACTGCAATAGTCAAGACCGGGACACGCTATAATGTCGGTGATCAGCCCGACATTCGGGATGGCAAGGCCGATCGCATCGAGCGCCCGGAAAAGTTCCGGCAGGTCGCGCTGCGCGACATGCGGCAGAACGAGATTCTGCTCGTGGCCGACGCGGATCTCGCCGAACGAATAGCGGTCGGCCAGATCGGCGATCGCGTCCATCTGCTCGGCGGTGGCATCGCCGGGCGTGCCGCCTTCCGGCTTCAGCGATATTGTCACGATCGCATAGCCCGGCACTTTATGATTGGCGACCGAATTGCCCATCCAGGCATCGAAGCCGCGATCGGCGCGGCGGACTTGCGCCAGCGCCGGCGGGCTATGCCCTAGCTCCAAATAATCCGGATAGGTGAAGCGCGCGGCGATCTCGGCCAAGACCGCCGGGTCGAGCGCCAGCGCACCGTCTTTCGTGCTCTGCCATTCGGCGTCGACCTCTTTGGCGAAGGCCTCAGCGCCGAGCTCATGCACCAGGATCTTGATGCGCGCCTTATAGATATTGTCGCGCCGGCCGAATGAATTGTAGGTGCGCAGGACGGCTTCGACATAACTCAAGACGTCGCGCTTGTGCAGAAACGGCTTGGTGGTCTTGGCAAGGAACGGCGTGCGGCCGAGCCCGCCGCCGACCATGACCTCGAAGCCGGTCTCGCCTGCGCCGTTGCGATGCAGCCGCAACGCCAGATCGTGGATCGCCAGGGCCGCGCGATCGTGGCTCGAGGCGCCGACCGCGATCTTGAACTTGCGCGGCAGGAAGGAGAATTCCGGATGCAGCGTGACATGCTGGCGGACGAGCTCCGCCCAGATGCGCGGGTCCTCGATTTCGTCGGGCGCCACGCCCGCCCATTGATCAGTGGTGATGTTGCGCACGCAATTGCCGCTGGTCTGCATGCCGTGCATGCCGACGCTGGCGAGATCGGCCATCGCGTCCGGCAATTCTTCGAGCTTGATCCAGTGATACTGGATGTTCTGCCGGGTGGTGAAATGGCCGTAACCGCGATCATAGCGGCGCGCCACATGCGCCAGCATGCGCAACTGCGCCGACGACAGTGTGCCATAGGGAATGGCGGTGCGCAGCATGTAGGCGTGCAGCTGCAGATAAACGCCGTTCATCAGCCGCAGCGGCTTGAATTCGTCTTCGGTGAGTTCGCCGGACAGGCGGCGCGCGACCTGATCGCGAAATTCCGCGACGCGCTCCTTCACCAAGATCCGGTCGAGTTCGTCGTAATGGTACATGCCAGGCGACTTTCAGCTCGCAATCAGAGCGTTCTCCCTATCGCAACACGATCAAATTCCGAAACTCACCGGCAAATCGATGGTCGGACCGCCGAGCCGGATGCGCTCGCGCAGATTGCCCGGCAGGACTTCGCCATCCCGCGTGAGCTTGACCGGCGCGATGTAGGGGTCGACCGCGCGCAGACCGTCGGCGGCCGCGGCAGCGACCAGGTGCCGCGCTTGCGCGGCATCGCTGGTGACGACCGCCTCGTCGAGCTCGGTGGTCCAGTCGCCGGCGGCGCTCCGATAGATCACCGCGCCATCGCCGACGCGATTGGCGGTGACGACGATGGGTCCGGTGATTTTGATTTTTTGTTGCAGGGGCGAGGTCATTGGTCCCTCTGGGGCCCTCGATGGAGGACATGGCGGGCTGGCCGGGGCGCAAGTTTTTGCTGCCGGCCGGCATTGCGAAACGATCTTCTATATAGAGTGCGGAATACCGCCGAAAAAGAAGATTATTCTACCAAAGGGGATGCGTGCGAGAGCATGTTTGCGGCTTCGAACGGCCGCGTACGAGGAAACTCTTTCGCGAAGTTGTTTGGGAAGGACAGAGAGTGATGATGTTGGGTCGTCGAGGAATTAGGTGGCTGCGTTGCGGCTGAATAAGGGTCTCCTTAGGCAGCATCCTGGATGTCGAAGCGAGCCACCTTGCCCTCTCGAAAACGGAAAACGTGTCCGACCGTCTTGTCTTTAAGACCGTGCGTCTGCCCCTGGAGCGGTTTGCCTTCGAGATCGCGGACGGACTGCCGGACCTCTGCGATGATCGCGCCATCCGCAGTTCGATGAAAGCCCACAGGCTCGACGTGCGGACTGACTATGGCCCACTGGCGCGTCCAGTACTCGCGTACGGCCTCGGCGGCCATGGACGTGGCCACCATCCATACCGTTGGCCCAGGCGACATCATCGGTGAGCGCGGTCAGCACGCCGTCTATGTCCCGCGCATTAAAGCGATCGTAGATGCGTTCAAGGACTTTGACGTCATCGTCCATTGGGTTTTCTCCTCGGATAGTGCGGGTGTTGCGTTAAAATACATATGCACGTATACATATGAGCCTCAGTAAGTGCAAGGGGTGAGGTGCGATGGATCTGGATGTGCTCTCGACGCCTGGGCACCTGATCAGTCTCGCGGCGCGCGGGTTCGCCCGCCTCAGCGAAGCCCGCCTCAAGCCGCTTGGCTTCGGCGTTGGACATCTGCCAGTGCTGGTCGCGCTTCAGGATGGCCGGGCAAGCACGCAACGCGATCTCGCCCGCTTCGCCAAGATCGAGCAGCCGCCGATGGCACAGATGCTCGCCCGCATGGAGCGGGACGGGCTGATTCAGCGCGCGCCCGACCCGGCCGATGGGCGCAGCAGCCGCATCACACTGACGGAGGTCGCAGAAGCGCGCCTGCCGGACGCGGTTGCTGCCTTACTCCGGGGTAATCGTGAGGCACTGCGCGGCTTCACGGACGAGGAGGCTAGGCTGCTTATTGCCCTGCTCACGCGCCTGATCGAAAACCTCGATCGGATCGCGAGCGTCGAAGCGTCGCCCGGCACGCCAATTTCTGAGAAGGGTGACTGAGCCCGGTCAGCAAAATCAGTTAGCCCATGCTCAGCCAGTTTTGGGCAGCATAGAGTCTTTAGGCTTGCACTCGAGAATGAGCAGACTGCTGCGCCACAGTTGCAGGCACAGCAGTCTGTGCAAATCGCCGGCATTCTTTAGGCGGTCTTGATCCAGACGGCTTTCACGTTGAGATATTCCTCCATGTGCTGGAGCCCCGACTCGCGGCCGTAGCCGCTCATCTTGTAGCCGCCGAACGGCACCGCCGGATCCATGGCCTGATAGCAATTGACCCAGACCGAGCCGGCGCGGATTGCGCTCGCCAAGCGATGCGCCTTGCTGACATCGCGGGTCCAGACGCCGCTGCCAAGACCGAACATGGTGGCGTTGGCGCGCTGGACCAGTTCGTCCATATCCTTGAATGGGATCGCCGAGATGACCGGACCAAAAATCTCTTCCTGGGCGATGCGCATATCGTCGCGCACATCGGCGAACACCGTCGGCGGCACGAAATAGCCTTTCGCCAGCGGCCCTTCCGTCAAACGCTCGCCACCGGCGAGCGCGCGCGCTCCCTCCTGCTTGCCGAGGCTGAGATAGCCGGACACGCGCTCGAGCTGCTGCTCCGACACCAGCGGGCCGATCTGCGTTTCCGGATCGAGCCCATTGCCGACGCGGAGATTCTTGCCGAACGCCGCGACCCGGTCGGTGAATTCGTCATAGACTTTTTGCTCGACGAACAGCCGCGTGCCCGCGCTGCAGATCTGGCCGGAGTTGGCGAACACCGCCATGGCGGCGCCGGGCACGGCCGCCTCGATATCGGCATCGGCAAATACGATGTCAGGCGACTTGCCGCCAAGCTCGAGCGAGACGCGCTTGAGGTTGCCGGCCGACGCCCGCACGATCGATTGGCCGGTCATGTGCGAGCCGGTGAAGGCGACCTTGTCGACACCCGGATGCGAGGCGAGCGCGGCACCGGCGGTTTCGCCATAGCCGGGCACGACATTGACCACGCCGGGCGGGACGCCGGCTTCCACCGCCAATTCGCCGAGCCGCAGCGCCGTCAGCGGCGCCTCTTCGGCCGGCTTGAGGATGACGGTGCAGCCGGCGGCCAGCGCCGGACCGATTTTCCAGACCGAGGCGCCGAGCGGGCCGTTCCAGGGAATGATCGCGCCGACCACGCCCACGGGCTCTTTCAGCGTGTAGGAAAATATCTCGCCGGGCAGCGAGTTCGGAATGGTCTCGCCGTGGATGGCGGTGGCCTGGCCGGCGTAGTAGCGCAGCATGCCAAGGACGCGCAGCCGTGTGCCACGGGTCCGGCTGATCGGCGCGCCCATGTCGAGGGTGTCGAGCGAGCTCAGTTCGTCGAAATGACGCTCGACCAGATCGGCAAGCTTCAAGAGAATCTGCTGGCGCTCATACGGCTTGAACTTGCTCCACGGCCCTTCGAATGCCTTGCGTGCCGCGGCGACCGCGCGGTTGATGTCTTCGGCGTCGCCCTCCGCCACCGTGGCCAGCAATTCGCCGGTCGCGGGATTGCGGCTTTCGAAGTGCTTGCCGGAAGCGGCGTCCACCCATTTGCCGTCGATGAGCATCTTTTTGTAGGAGCCGTCCGCATATGGATGGCGGCTCATTGGAATGGTTTTAGCTTGGGCCATGCTGTGTTTTCCTCAATCGCTGTGGCAACGCGTTTCACGTCTGCGAAGGCTTACTTCCGTGAAATTCATCGTTATATCTCAGAAAATATAACGACTATGAGCGAAAAGCGGCAAAAAGGCAAAGCGCTGCACCTGGAAAAAATCGACCGCAGGACACGTCAACAGGCGGCCATTCGCCGTGCAGTTCGCAGCATAAGACACTGATCGCGCCCGAGCCATCCGGCGCGATCGCAAGCCCGGCATTCCGTCAGAACAAGCCGAAGCGATCGCGGCGACGCTGGACGCGCCGCTCTTACGGTGCTTCCGGCGCCGGCCCGCACCAGCCCGGCAGATGGTTCGCCGCGTCGCTCTTGGCGAGCTCCAGCGCCCTTTCCAGCGCGCGATTGAAATCGTTCTCGACCACCTTGCGCTTGACGCGCCGGCGCAAAAAGTCCGCCCAGAGAAATTCACTGAACGGCGTCGTGTCCTTGGCAAAGCCGCCGGCGCGGCGCAGCTCGCCGGCAAGCGAGCGGAACGGATCGTCGACGAGCCCGGTCACCGTTTTGGGAATGTCGTCATAATGGCGGCGGCGGCCGTCAATATCGAACGGATGCATCCAGTTGCGGTTGTCCATGACCGTCCAGAACTCATCCGGCTCGAGCGCGCTCAGATTGGCCGTCACCGTCACCGCCATTTCCTTGACGCCCTCTTCATGCAAGGCGCGTGACAGATGATGGTGGTCGACGACGTAATGCCGGCGCTTCGGCCCGAGCACGACCGGGATCATGTGGGAGCCGAGGAATTTCCCGCCTTTCTTGCCGCTGGTCTCGCGCCAGCGCTTGCGCTTCGCCTCGACCTCGCGCATGCCGACCGTGATCTGGGTCGGGCGCAAATCCATAATTGCAACAGTGGTTAAGACTGGTTCGCGAACGGTCATTTCAGTTCGCTCCTATCTGAGTTGCCAATGCTTCGCGTGTGATGCCTGCGTTTGTTTGGTACGACAGGCCCAAGCGGGGGACAAGTATACCTTAGACACTGGTTCGCCGCATTGCAGCGACACTCGTCCGTGGACAAAAGGGGCGAAGCTCGCTATGGCGGTTAAGGCATGATGAACGGGCCATGAGCACGCTCCCGCGTCTTCGGAAATTTCCGCATCCTCACACGACGGGCCTCGGCGCCATTCTCGCGGCCGCCGCCTGCCTGGCGGCATGGAGCGCGCCAGCCTTTGCGGAAGGCGCCAAAGGCGGAGCCTGCGTACCGTCGGCCTACCGGGTGATCCTCGACGTCGGCCATACTGCTGCCGTGCCCGGCGCACTCAGCGCCCGCGGTGTGACGGAATATTCATTCAACATGCAGCTTGCGGACGCGATCAAGCAGGCGCTGCTGGAGGCAGGCTTCGACCAAACCACCAAGCTGATCACCGCAGCCGCGCCGTGGCGCGGGCTTTTCCAGCGCGGCATGCGCGCGAACGACGCGCATGCCGATCTCTTCATCGCGATTCATCACGATTCGGTGCCGGATTCTCTCGCCGAGACCTGGGAATATGAAGGCAAGAAGAACCAGTACTGCGACCGCTTCAGCGGCTACGCGATCTTTTTTTCGAACGCCAATGGCGACCGGAACGGCAGTCTTGCCTTCGGTCATCTGCTCGGCACGGAATTGCAGAAGCAGGGCCTGCACTACACGCCGCACTACACCTTCCCGATCATGAAGCGTTTCCGGCATGATCTCGCTGATCCCGAAGCCGGTGTGTATCGCTACGATCACCTCGTCGTGCTGCGCACCGCGCGGATGCCGGCGGTGCTCCTGGAAGCAGGCTCGATCGTGAACCGGCAGGAAGAGCTCGAACTCGGCACGCCCGAGCGCCGGCTTGCGATCGCCAAGGCCGTCACGGCTGCGGTCACGGACTTTTGCGCGGCGCGCTCGCCGGCCGCCGTGCGGCAGGTGAAGGCGCCGGCCGCGACGGCGGCTTCAGAGCGCGCCAAGCCGGCATCGCTGGCGCACTAGAGCGGGACGACTTTTCTCAGAATCGTCATCCCCTCCAGCGTTTTGTTTGAGCACGATCTTTCCGGATCATGCTGTAAGCGCATTCACCAAAAATTCTCCCGTCGCGAAATTTTCAGAGTTCCGGGAATAAACGGCCGCGCCGCCCGATCTCGTCCTCACAAGCCACAATGCTTGGCGTCGAGGAGAGAAAAACATGCGCGATGTGGAAGAAGATGGGTTAAACCGCCGCAAGGTGCTCGAATGCATGACCTGGGTCGGCACCGGCGTTCTGTGGACGATTGCCGGCGGCGTGCCGCGCTCGGCGGGCTTGATCGAGAGGGCGTCGGCGCAGGAAATGCGCGGACTGACCTTCCTGCAAATCTCCGATAGTCATATCGGCTTCGACAAGCCGGCCAATCCCAATGCGCGCGGCACCCTGGAAGAGGCGGTCGGCAAGATCAACGCCATGCCGGCGAAGCCGTCTTTCATGCTGCATACCGGCGATATCAGTCACCTTTCGAAAGTGTCCGAATTCGACGACGCCGACCGCATCATCTCGCAGACGCGGCTCGACGTGCACTACGTGCCGGGCGAGCACGATTTCCTCGATGAGGACCGCAAGCTCTATCGCGAGCGCTACGGCCGCGGCAGCAAGGGCGCCGGCTGGTACAGCTTCGACGCGGGCGGCGTGCATTTCATCGGGCTGGTCAATGTCGTCGATCTGAAAGCCGGCGGGCTCGGCAATCTTGGCGCCGACCAGCTCGCCTGGCTTGCGGCCGACGTGAAAGACCGCTCGGCCTCGACGCCGATCGTGGTATTCGCACACATCCCGCTCTGGACGGTTTATCCGGAATGGGGCTGGGGCACCGAGGACGGCGGCCGCGCACTGGAGCTGCTCAAGCGCTTCGGCTCGGTGACGGTGCTTAACGGCCACATCCATCAAGTGATGCAGAAGGTCGAAGGCAATGTCGCCTTCCATACCGCGCGCTCGACCGCCTTTCCGCAGCCGGCGCCCGGTACCGCGCCCTCGCCCGGCCCGATGAAGGTTCCGGACGACAAGTTGCGGAGCGTTCTCGGCGTCGCGAGCATCAACTTCGTGCAAGGCAAGGAGCGCCTCGCCATCATCGACGCGCCGCTGCAAGGCTGAAGGGAGCGCACCATGCAAAACACGCTGCGCCGCACGCTGGTCGCGGCAGCCCTCGGCGGCGTCTGCGCGCTGCCGCTGGCCGCTCTCGTGCTGCCGACCCACGCGCAAAATGCTCCGGTCCCGATCGCGATCGACAATTTCACCTTCAACCCGCAAAAGCTGACGGTGAAGGCCGGCACCACCGTCACCTGGACCAACATGGACGATATCCCGCATGCGATCGCCGCGGTGAGCAAACAATTCAAATCGAAGACGCTCGACACCGACGACGCCTATTCGTTCACGTTCACCACACCGGGAAGTTACGAATATTTCTGCTCGCTGCATCCGCACATGACCGGCACGGTCGTGGTAGAAGCGGCAGCCGGAGAGAACACGACGCGATAATGCTCGATCGGACGCGGCCGCCGGCGCCGAGTGTTTCGTGGACAGCCGAGCGAAGAACCATGTCAGATGACGGCGACGCCGACCGGACCCGGCGGTTTCGCGAGGCGGCGTTGCCGCATCTCGACGACGTGTTCACGCTCGCGCGTTATCTGATGCGCGACAAGGCCGACGCCGAAGACGCGGTGCAGGAATGCTTCCTGCGGGCGCTCCGCCATTTCGACAGCTATCGCGGCCCGGCAATGAAGCCGTGGCTGCTGGCGATCTTGCGCAACGTCTGCAAGGCGGAATTTGCCCGGCGTAGCTTGCAGCCGATGCCGCAGGAGCAGACGGAAGAAGAGATTGCGGCGGACGATCCGCCGCTCTGGCAAGAGCCGCAGCCTTCGCCGGAAACGGAACTGCTGCGCCAGTACGACGACGAGGCCATCCGCCGTCTCGTCGCTTCGCTGCCGCAGCCGTTCCGCGAAGCGATCGTGCTCCGGGACATTAACGACCTCTCCTATCGCGACATCGCCGAAGTGCTCGGCGTACCGGTCGGCACCGTGATGTCGCGGCTTGCCCGCGCCCGCGCCATGCTGCGCGCGCGCTGGACCCTCGAACAAGGATCGGCGCCATGAATTGCTCCGAAGCCGAAGTGTTGATCCATGCGCTGATCGACGGCGAGCTCGATGCCGGCCACGCGCGCGACGTTGAAGGGCACGTCGCCACCTGTCCGGACTGCGCCAGGAAGCTTGCGGCATTTCGCGAATTGCGGCGCACGATGTCTGCCGCCGATTTGAAAGAGAAGGCGCCCGCGTCGCTGCGTGCGCGCATCGAAGCGGCGTTGCCGCTGCCGCCGGCGCCGGCCCGCGCCACCGGCGCGGTTGTTGTCCCTGCCCCGGTCCTCGCGGCTCGGCGCTTTAACCGCCGCTTCTTTGTCGGCGGATTCGCGCTCGGCACCGCGCTCTCCGGCGCGGTCGCGGCGACGCTCGTGCTCGGCGTGCTGAACGACGATCGGCAGCAAAGGATCGCCGGCGAAGTGGTGACGGCGCATCTGCGCTCGCTGCAGCCCGGACATCTGACCGACGTCGAAACAAGCGACCGGCATACGGTGAAGCCGTGGTTCAACGGCAAGCTCGACGTGGCGCCGCCGGTGCCCGATCTCACCACGCAAGGCTTTACGCTGATCGGCGGACGGCTCGACGACATCAACGGCGAGACCGCGGCGGCCATCGTCTATCGCCGCCGCAACCACGTGATCAATCTGTTTGTCGCCCCGGCCCAGGGCGCCCGGCAGCAGGAACCGGCGAGCCAGACCCGGCATGGATTCAATGTCCTGCAATGGCAGGAGAACGGCCTCGATTTCTGGGCGGTCAGCGACATCGCGGCCGGCGAGCTTAACGAGTTCGCTCAGAAATTCCGCGCTGCGCTGCAACCCTCACCCGCGCCCTCCTGACTGGTGTTGGCTGCCTTTAGCGGGTAAAGCAAAGGCTAGAAGCGACTTTTAAGGGCGCGGCACAGGGGGAAATGCTGGACGAACCCGCCTAGCGCGCCGGACGTTTGTCCTGACATGGATCAGCGCACCGACACCGAACACCGCCTCGACGCTGCGCCCGGACACGACATCAATCCCGCGATCGGCGAAGCCCGCAAAACGCAACCGTGGCTCGACCGCATGCGCCGGCGGCGGCGGCAGGTTCTTGTC
>Ga0210410_10005992_pt1 | contig 10561 bp, 8 predicted proteins | sample IncBWC4MmetaG_FD_161058 | JGI IMG/M metagenome (GOLD analysis project Ga0210410, IMG submission 161058) | Forest soil microbial communities from Barre Woods Harvard Forest LTER site, Petersham, Massachusetts, United States - Inc-BW-C-4-M | ecosystem: Environmental > Terrestrial > Soil >... | reverse complement strand
TTCCCAAATAAAATTACGCATGATGATTTCAACGGTTGGGTGCAGGAGCGCGCGAATTATTTGTGGTCCAGCTTCGACCCTCACTACCAGGCCGTGCTCAGCATGCACGACCCCGGCGAAACCGATCTTACCGGCTCGCTGGTTTGGACGCGCTACGGCAAAGGCGTTTACATCTACGCCGCGCTGGAATTTTTCCGCCAGTTACCCGAAGGAAACCCCGGCGCCTATCGCCTGTTCGTCAATTTGCTCAGCCAGTCTCGCGCAAAATAATCTCGCGCACCACGCACTACGCGCGGAGAATTTTCGCGCAGCAATTGTTGCCGCGTTGGCGACGCCATGCGAATCACGCGCTTCTAACCTATTTCCCGCGTGCTATCGTTCTTTGCAGGTCGTAGAAGGGGGAAATGTGCCATCCATCATTAATTCAAATCTGCGCGTCCGTGCGCTTGTCCGCGCGCTGGCGTTGCTCGCCGCGGCATTTTTGGTCGTCTTCGCCGCGCCCACCCACGCGCAGAAAAATAAGAAAGAAAAGAATCCCGCGCCCGCCGCGCAGAATCCGCTCACCAACGTTCCTGAAAATCATGTGATTGACGTCGCCATCTCAGAAATGCTCGCATTCTGGCAAATTGGCGACGGCGAGAAGATGCACAAATATTATGCCGACGACGTGCTGGTGGTAAGCGGCACCTGGGAGCCGCCGATATTTACCTGGGCGAATTATCTTCCAGCCTACAAAAGCCAGCACGCGCGCATGGGCCCCATTCGCTTTGACCGCAGCAATACCGCCATCAAAGTGAAGGAAAATGCCGCGTGGGCAACCTACCAGTGGGAATTAAGCGGAACTGTGGACGGTGCAAAAATGTTCGCGCGCGGAAACACCACGCTCGTTTTTGAAAAACGCGACGGCGTTTGGCTCATCGTGCTGAACCACACCTCCGTGGTTCCAGACGGAGCACCCGCGCCGGCGCAAAAATCCGGCACGCCATAAAAATATCTCACCCGGCTGAGAGGAACCCGCTATACGTGCTGGTTCATCCCCTGCCACAGCCACAATCCAAGAACTGTGACGGTCATCGCGCCGGTCAGCACGCCGAGTATCCAAATCGGTTTCGTAAGTTTCGCCAATTTACCTACGATTTCCGTTTGCTCGCTCGAGCCCGGCACATGATCGCTGGCCAGGAACAACTGATCTTCCTCGCGGCTGGCCAGCCACGCGCGATAGGCCAGCAGTGCCAACCACAGAACCATCAACACCAGCCAACCTAGCGACACCTCACCCAACCACCCCGTCATAAAAGCTTCCATGGCATCCTCCCCGTTCCGGTCGAACCTCCCGCGAACTGCGGTGCAGGCACACAGAGCCCTATTCTAGGCGGAGTATACCACCGCCCGGCGCACCCGGCGTCTATAGTGTTGTCGTAGGGGCGGGTCTGCGACCCGTCCGCCTCCCATCGCCATTCCGAGCGCCACAACCCCGCTGGATCACCCGCTCCGCCCTTACTTATTAATATCCTCCTTATTTTCCAAGCGCTTAATGATCGTATCGAGCTGCGGCTTCAACGCGTCCGGCAGTCCCGCTTGCGAAAGCTTCATTTCCTTCAGCGCCGTGTCGTAGTCGCCTTTGGCCACAGCAAGCCGCGCCGTTTCGTTATGTCCGATCCAGCTATTCGGATCCTTCTTGATGTTCGCGCGGAAGATTTCCAGCGCTTCATCGTTTTTCTTTGCGACTTGCAGTTGGCGTCCGTAGGAATGCACCTGCTGTTGCGTTCCCAGTGACATCGCCTTCGCTCGCGCCGCCTTCGCATCGTCTGCCCGATTCAACGCGTCCAGCGCACGCGCCTTGTCCATTTCATTCTCGAAGCGATCTTCAATCGCGATGGACTGGTTCGCATCCGCCAGCGCTTCGTCCGCGCTCAACTTGTTGTCCAGCATATATTCCGCTGCTTCTGACCACCCCGCCCACTCGTATTTCGGACGCGCGCGCAGTTGATTGTGCAGACTCGCCACTACCACCGCGTTCGTATCCACCGACACGTGAAACGGCACCGCAACTTTTTCCCAGCGGAGTGTGACCGTCGCATCATTGGCCTTCACGTCGTCAATGTCATATCGCATCGCTTCTTCCATCTCCGCCGGATGCGATTTCACCGTGACCCGCAGAGCGTCTTCCGCCGGGTCATACGTGAAACTTCCCCACGAAGTAGAATTCTTAGAGAAGATCACCACCCAGTCGCTTTCACCGGGAATCATGTGCAATCCATAAACGCCCTTCGCCAGCGGCTTGCCTTCCACAGTCACGTCCGTCGAAAAGTTGATGGTCGTGTTCTCGTTCGCGCCCGCCCGCCAAACCTGTCCATAAGGCTGCGGACTCCCCGGCCCCAAAACTTTTCGCCCCTTGACCTGCGGACGGTGATAATTAATCGTAATGTCCGTAATTCCAATCCGCTGCGATACCGACGCCCTCTGACTTTCCCGCGGCAAATTCAAAATCGCCGACTGCGCCCTCGCCCCCTGCACCCCCGCAAATAATCCTCCGGCCACCAACGCCGCTAATACAAAATATTTCCGCATGACCTGATTCTCCTCTTCTAAAGTGAATTCAATTCCGGATGTGAATTCAAACCATCATAGTGAAGTCTGAACCGATCGCCGGCTTTGTGATGCGCCGCACCGGCTCCCTGCAACTCGACCTCATTACATGACGCTAGATTAGCCCGGTTTGTTTCCCGTCCAAAATGGCGGCCATGATGCCATTTCAAATTCATAGAAGCCCCCACCCCCGGGGGGTCGCTAACGATGTGTGTGCTAATAAAGGACTTACGGCGATCTGGTGTGCATGTATGTGCTAATAAAAGACTTAAGCGCGCGCATCGTGCGAAATTCCGGATATTCTCAACAACTTACAGCTCATTTCTCACATCGTGAGATAAAACGCACGCAAGCTGCATCTCAAAATAGAACACCCGCGGGGCTCGTGAAATCAGAATCACTCCGCTCGCGTTGACTACGGTGTTCGTCAACGGGTTTAATTGACAAAGCTGGGAGCCGCGTGCACAATTTTAGCTCTTCGCAAAACTGCTGCATGTGCCCGGGTGGCGGAATTGGCAGACGCGCTAGATTCAGGTTCTAGTGGTCGAAAGGCTGTGGAGGTTCGAGTCCTCTCCCGGGCACCAAAGTCTCAGGCTTTCCCAAAATTGTCGAGAGCCTGAGCCGCTTCTAAGATTCTCAGTGAATCCAAATTGTCTCGCGCGAAGTGTGGTTGCGATTTCGAATTTTGTAGGGCGGACTTCGCAACCGTGGTAATAATTTTAAATGACGAAACACTCTAACAAGATCGAACTTCGCGTCAATCGCGCACTCATCAAGAAAAATTACAAACTCATCCAGCCGCACGTTCGTCGCACTCCAACAATTGAAATTGACGCCGCCGATTTCGGACTTGCATCCGTCGGCAAAGGCTCGGATTCTTCCAAAATTGTTTTCAAATTGGAATTGTTTCAGCACGCCGGATCATTCAAAGCGCGCGGAGCGTTCACCAATCTGCTCACACGCAAAGTTCCCCGCGCCGGAGTTGTAGCCGCTTCGGGCGGAAATCATGGAGTGGCCGTGGCCTTCGCGGCCATGAAACTCGGCAAGCCCGCGAAAATATTTGTGCCCTCGGTTGCCTCCGCCGAAAAAATGGAACGCATCCGTGGATACGGGGCGGAACTTGTGATTGCCGGGGAACGTTACGCCGACGCGCTGGCCGCCAGCGAAAAGTGGGTGGCCGAAACCGGAGCGATGCCCGTCCACGCCTTCGAGCAAATTGAAACGATGCTGGGACAGGGAAGCGTCGGCCTGGAAATTGAAGAGCAAGCTCCGAAACTAGACACTCTCTTAGTTGCTGTCGGCGGTGGCGGATTAATCGGCGGCGTTGCAGCCTGGTACGCGGGACGAATTAGCGTAGTTGGAGTCGAACCCGAAGCTGCCCCCACTTTGTGGAATGCCATGAAGGCCGGGCATCCCGTCGATAGCGAAGCTGGCGGAATCGCCGCGGATTCATTGGCCCCCAAGCGCGTTGGCGAACTGATGTTTCCCATCGCGCAAAAATATATTCCCAGCGTAGTGCTAGTGAGCGACGACGCAATCCAACAAGCACAGGAGACTTTGTGGAGAACTTTTCGCGTGGTGGCCGAGCCGGGCGGCGCTGCGGCGACCGCCGCGTTGTTGAGCGGCCGCTACAAACCAAAACGTGGCGAGCGCGTGGGAATTCTGGTGTGCGGAGGAAATACTTCCGCGGTAAACTTTGTGCGGACGAAGTAAGCGCCCCGGAATTTGATGAACACCAACTTCGATATTTCAACCAGCAAGGAACAAATCCGCCGCTCGTTGATGTGGATGATTTTGGCCGCACTTGCCATCCGTTTGCTGACCGCGTTCTTCAGTTACAAATATCTTCTGGATCCCGCCGAAGATTATTTTGGGTACGGTTGGGAAGTGGGCCGCGTCGGCCGCGCGCTGGCTTCCGGCCACGGTTTCGCCAATCCCTATCAGGGCGATAGCGGCCCGACAGCGGCGCTTCCTCCGCTTTATCCTTTAATTGTCGGCGGAGTTTTCAAATTATTTGGAATTTATAGCAAAGCCTCCGCGCTGATTCTTCTTGCCACGCAAAGCATCACTTCCGCCGTTACCGCGATTCCAATTTATTTCATCGCGCGCCGCACATTTGGTCCGCGCGTCGCGCGAATTTCCGGTTGGTCTTGGGCGTTTTTTCCCTACGCGATTGCAATTTCCGCCGGAACGATTTGGTCCACAAGTCTTTCCGCATTAATGTTCGCGCTGCTTTTGTGGCTGGTGCTGCATTTGGCCGATGGCAACGCAAGTTGGTGGGCTTGGATCGATCTCGGAATACTTGGCGGATTAATTGGACTGAACAATCCCACGCTTCTTCCGCTGCTGTGCGCGCTCGTGATTTGGATTTGGTTTCGTCTGCGCGCTCGCGATCGCGGATGCATTCCGCAAGCCGCGCTCGCCGCTCTGATCGCGCTTTTGTGTATCGCGCCGTGGATCGTGCGCAACTACTACGCATTTGACCGTTTCATTCCCATGCGCTCGAATCTCGGGCTTCATTTGCGCGTTGGCAATACTTTGGACACCGGCGAATATTGGCACGCGGAACTGGATCCACCGCACAGTCCGCGCGAAATGTCAGAGATGCTGCAGATGGGCGAAATCGCCTACATGGATTACAAGAAGGAGCAGGCCTTTGCGTTTATTCACGCGCATCCCGGCGTGTATGCCTATTTAGTTTTCAAACGCTTCGCGGATTTTTGGACCGGCATTTGGAATTTATCGCCGCAATGGATGAAAGATAATCCCGGTCAGGCCGCGAATATTCCACTCTGCACCGCGATCACAATTTTCGCGTTCATCGGATTGCGCCGCACCTTTCATTACGATCGCAATGCCGCTTGGGCCTTCACAATTTGCTTGCTCGTCTATCCGGTTATTTTTTATTTGACGACCTACGAAATTCCCTATCGCCATCCGCTCGATCCGCTGCTGGTAATTTTGGCAGTTGCAGGAATCATGAAAATTCCCGCGTAATCGCGCTCGAGAACAAGCGCGCGCTTGCCTCGAAACGCGCGCTAGGGCAATCTGGAATCAGCCAATTCTATGATTAAAGGAAAACGCATCGCCGTGGTGATGCCCGCGTACAACGCGGCCAAGACGCTCGCGCAAACCGTGAGCGAGCTTCCGGAATCCGTCGACCTGAAAATATTGGTGGATGACTACAGCACCGACGACACCGCGAAAATCGCGCGCGATTTGGGCCTGCAAGTTTACGTTCACGAAAAGAATTTCGGCTATGGACGCAACCAGCAGACCTGCTACCGCGAAGCGCTCGCCGCCGGAGCCGATATTGTGGTGATGGTGCATCCCGATTATCAGTACACGCCGCTACTGGTGACATCCATGGCGAGCATGGTCGCGTACGGGGTTTACGACGTTGTACTGGGATCGCGAATCATTGGCGGCGGCGCGAGGCGTGGCGGAATGCCGCTGTACAAATACATCGCCAATCGGTTTCTTACCGCATTTCAGAATTTAATCGCCGGCGCCAAACTTTCTGAATACCACACCGGCTTCCGCGCATTCTCAAAAGAAGTCCTGCTGAATTTGCCGCTGCTTGAAAATTCAGACGATTTCGTTTTCGATAACGAAATTCTGGCGCAATGTATTTTCTTCGGCTATCGCATTGGCGAAGTTTCCTGTCCCACGAAATATTTCGAGGAAGCTTCCTCCATCAACTTTTCGCGCAGCGTGAAATATGGATTTGGAGTATTAGCAACAACTCTGAAGTGCCGCCTGCAGAAAATGGGCCTCGGCCATTTCCGCATATTCAGCGCAACGGGAAGAAAGCTGCTCTCCGATTATTACGCAGCGCCTGAAGCAGCGCCGCCAGTCGTCCAAGAACAGGCCAAACGCGCGAACGGCCATTCAGCATAAGCCCGCGCCTGGTTTAGTCCCGCCCAAATCCTCATTTGCTTGAAACTGTTTTCAACAAAGCCTCAGCGTAAAGCGCACCTTCCGGTGTGTCCTCATGTTTGAAATACGCGAAGACGTCGCCGTTTTCCGCGAGCCCGGCAACTTTCTTCGCGATTTCGGCGCGCGTTTTCGGTGAGTAGTCTGGCTTTCGTAGCCGCAGATAGGAGAAATCCGCGGTTACTACATCGGGAGTTTCCAGATCTTCGCTTTCGGCCTGGCAGAGAGCCACGTTTGCCTTGCGTAAAAGTTCGTATACTTCATCACAGAACCATGACGCATTCCGAAACTCGAACGTGGCTTGCGTTCCGCGAGGCAGGCCCTTGAGGAAGTCCCTTAGTCGTGGAACATCGCATTTGAAATCTCCACGCAATTGAAACAGCACTGGACCCAGCTTCTTTGCCTTGCGCAGCGGTTGAAGGGAATCCAGGAATTCCGCCGTCACTCCAGCGGTGTCGCGCAGCCGCTTGAAATGAGTGATGCTTTGATGAGCTTTGATCGCGAATTTGAATTCCGGGGGTGTCGCTTCGATCCATCCGGTCAGCAACTTTTCCGTGGGAATACTGCGGAACGTGTAGTTGACTTCGACCGAGTTCAGTCGGCTTGCGTAATACTCTAGGAATTTCTTCGCGCTAAGTTTCGCCGGATAGAATTCTGGTTTCCAACTGGCGTATGCCCAGCCTGACGTGCCCGCATAAATCCGTCCAACGCTCATGCGATATGGTTTTCCTTTTTGTAAGCGTCAAACTTTTCCAGGAAGCGGTCAATATCCGCCTTCAGTAAATAATAGGGAGTGCACAAACGAAGTTTCGACGGCTGGCTGCCGCGAATTTTGATTTTGTGCGTCTTCCACATCCACGTTTCCAGTTGCATGCGGTCAATCGGCGGCACATTCACGGTGGCAATCGCGCAACGCATATTGGGGTCGGGTGACGTGACGCTTTGCGCGCCGCGCTTCATCATTTCGGCGTGAATGTAATCAGCCATTTGTTTGTGGCGCCGCTCGATGCGATCCATCCCAATTCTATTTGCCAGTTCGATTGCCGCGCGCAGTCCCCACAACTGCGGCACGTTTGCACTGCCGAAATGCTGGAAGCGCTCGGCGGTGTGCAAAGTGTCCCATCCGCCGGTGACGACCGTGCTCCAAACGCGATCAACGATCTCGTCGCGCATAAAAAGCATTCCTGTTCCTTTCGGCGCAAGCAGCCATTTGTGCGGGCTGGACGTGTACAAATCGCATCCAATTTCGTGCAGGTGCAGCGGCATCATGCCGATGGCCTGCGCGCCATCCACCGCGGAAATAATTCCTTTTTGGCGAGCCAGCGCGCAAAGTTCTTTCGCGGGAAGAATTACGCCGGTATCGGTGGTGATATGGCTGAAAAACATCACGCGCGTGCGCGGAGTAATCGCGTCATTAAAAAGATTCAGCACCTGCGCGGGATTTTGCACCGGCCGCGGCAGCGTAACTTTTTTCACCACGATGCCGTAACGTTTCGCTTTCAACTCCCACGGAGAATATCCGCTGCCGTGTTCCTGGTCGGTCATCAAGACTTCGTCGCCCTGCTTCATATCGATTCCGTTGGCGATGTAATTGTTGGCCTCGGTGGCGTTGCGCACCATGGCGATTTGTTCGCGGCCGCATCCGGCAAACGCGGCCAGCGGATCGCGGAATTCATTCCACGCGGCGTAACCCCAGATGGGATAGTCCTCGGGATTTTCGTCGTTCATTTTTTCCGTTTCGTTGTAGCCATCGAACACGGCCTTCAGCACCGGCGCTGGGCATGCGCCAACTGTGCCGGCGTTCAAATAAACTTCGTCTTCGGGAATCAGAAATTGTTTGCGCATCTCCGCCCAGTAGGAATCCGGATCGCTTTGGAATAGAGATGAGGGAGGTAATTCGCGCGGCGCGGACTGCACGCGCTCCAGCAACGAATTCGACAAAGATTTTGGTGAGCCCAAAAGCGAATCGCCGACAAGTCCAGCTCCGGCAACTCCGACGGCACTGCCTAAAAAACTACGGCGATTCAGCATGAGACACCTCTCCCGGCTATCAAAGAATCTGCGCTGGCGGAATGCTATCTCCGGCGGGCCGCCGGAGCAAGAGGAACTGGTGGCTCAAACAAATATTGAATGTTGTTTGGAGGCGGGCGGGTCCCATCCCGAAGCTTCGGGACCGCCGCTGCGAACCCATAAAATATTTCCGCTCAACTCTTATTGGCGATAGAATCTCGCGGCAACCAATATTCATGGAGGAATTACGGAATGCGTTCGCAAAAGTGGAGTCCCATTAAAAAGTGGAGTGCGCTTCAAATCACCGTCGGAATTTTCGCAGTCGTAATTCTTGGCGCGATTGTATCGGGCGCGCAATCGTTTGACGCGAATTTGTGGAAGCCGGTGCGCTGGCGATTGGTGGGTCCAATGCGCGGCGGCCGCACGCTGGCCGTTTCCGGCGTGGCGGGAAATCCCGACGTCTATTACATGGGCACGGTGGCCGGCGGGGTTTGGAAAACCACGAATGCCGGCGGCAATTGGACTCCGCTGACAGACACGACGGAGATTCGCTCCATCGGCGCGATCGCCGTGGCGCCTTCTGACGCCAATATTATTTACGCCGGCACGGGCGAATCCTGCATTCGCGGAGATATTTCCGATGGCGATGGAATGTGGAAGTCCATGGACTCGGGAAAAACCTGGACGCACATCGGGCTGGAAGATACGCGGCACATTTCGCGCATCATGGTGGATCCGCACGACGCGAATATTGTTCTAGTGGCGGCGATGGGCCACGCCTTCGGACCCAACAACGAGCGCGGCGTTTTCCGTTCGACGGACGGCGGAAAAACCTGGACGAAAACTTTATTCAAGGACGACAAGACCGGCGCCATCGATCTTTCCATGGACCCGCAAAATCCGCGCATTATTTTCGCCGCGCTTTATCAATTTGTGCGCAGGCCGTGGAATTTTGAAAGCGGAGGACCGGGCAGCGGAATTTATCGCAGCGGCGATGGCGGCATCACCTGGACGCAAATTACCGGACACGGTTTGCCCAGCGGAGTTCTGGGCCGCATTGGAATTTCAGTTTCCGGCGCGGATGGCAATCGTGTTTACGCGATTATTGAAGCCACGCGCGGCGGAGTGTATCGCTCTGAAAATGGCGGCGATACCTGGCAACTGATGAACGCGGATCACAGCCTGACGCAGCGCTCCTGGTATTTCCATCACATTTTCGCCGACACGAAAAATGCCGACGTGGTGTATGTGCTGAACACCAGCATCCTGCGTTCGATTGACGGCGGCCGTACCTGGGGAACGATGCGCGGCACGCACGGAGACAATCACGGCTTCTGGATTGATCCGACCAATGCCGATTGGATCATTAATAGTAACGACGGCGGCGCGGCAATCACGCACGACGCAGGCCGATCGTGGTCCAGCGAAGATAATCAGCCGACCGCCGAGTTCTATCACGTGGATACCGACACGCGTTATCCCTACATGTTGTACGGCGCGCAGCAGGATAATTCCACCGTGGCAATCTCCAGCGCCGCCGGATTTGGCGGGCGCGGCGGAGGCGGCGGCGCGAATTTTTATGATGTGGGCGGAGGCGAATCCGGATGGGTGGTGCCGAAGCGCGACAATCCCGACGTGACGTACGCCGGTTCTTACGACGGGTTGCTGACGGAATACAATCACGCAACGGGATTCGAGCGTGACATCAACGCCTGGCCCTTGAATACCATGGGCGCGGGCGCGGCGGATATTTTGCACCGCTTCCAGTGGACGTTTCCAATTGCCGCTTCACCGCACGACCCCAATACGATTTACATCGGCGCGGAAATGATTTTTTCTTCCAATAATGGCGGCAGCAGTTGGACCTCAATCAGTCCGGACCTGACGCGCAACGAAAAATCGAAGCAGGCGTCTTCCGGCGGGCCGCTTTCGCAGGACAACACCAGCGTGGAATATTACGACACGGTGTTCTGCATCGCGGAATCGCCCGTTTCTAAAGGGGAAATCTGGGCGGGCACGGACGACG
>Ga0210410_10005991_pt1 | contig 10561 bp, 8 predicted proteins | sample IncBWC4MmetaG_FD_161058 | JGI IMG/M metagenome (GOLD analysis project Ga0210410, IMG submission 161058) | Forest soil microbial communities from Barre Woods Harvard Forest LTER site, Petersham, Massachusetts, United States - Inc-BW-C-4-M | ecosystem: Environmental > Terrestrial > Soil >... | reverse complement strand
GTGACGGCGAGCTCGAACGAAGAAAGCTCCTGGAACGTGAGCGGGCGGAACAGACCGCACAGCGTAAACGGGAACGTTCGATCGGCGAGATCATCGAGAATTTCCGTGTCAGCGTAACATCAATCGTGACCACCCTGGCACGTCACGCTTCCGCCATGCAAAAAACCGCGAGCGGGCTGTCGGCCATTGCGGGCGAAGCGGCTGCGCAAGCACGCGCCGTTTCACTTGCCACAGAGACGACGTCCAACAACGTGCGAACCGTCGCCGACGCCACCGAAGAGCTCGGCGTTTCAATCCATGAGATCAACGAGCAGGCCACGAAGACCCGCGGTGTCGTCAGGCAGGCTGGCGAGATCGCGCGCTCGGCGACGGAATTGGGTGGCCATTTGTCCGCAGGCGCCAACCGCATCGGCGACGTGGTCGAACTCATTCGCGACGTTGCCGAGCAAACCAATCTGCTGGCGCTCAATGCAACGATCGAGGCGGCCCGCGCCGGACAGGCGGGCCGCGGCTTCGCCGTGGTCGCGAATGAGATCAAGCAACTGGCTAGCCAAACCGCGAGGGCTACGGAGGACATCACGGTCGACCATATTGCGCTCCGTCCGCACTGTGATCTCGACAAATCAGGATCGCATCAACGACCCGCAAATCGGCGACAAGGGCCTCGACGGAAAAGCAGTCGTCGCCCAAGTCAGTGCGATGTATCAGCAAACGACCGGCGCTGCCACGGCCGCGATTGATCCCGCTTCGTTGCACGGCCGGCTCATCGGCATGCAGACGGAGTCGATTGCCGAAGTCATGGATGCGCATCAGGAAACGATCAACCGTCGAGGGGTCGGGTTCAAAGGCTTTATCCCGGCCGTCATCGCACGGCTCGTCAATGAGGCGTTCACCCGCCGCGCCGCCGGCATGGCCGACATGAAAGTGACGGCGCCGCCGCATTTGATGCGCAATCCAAAGGTGCGGCCAGACGAATGGGAGATGGACGTCATTCGTTTGCAACTGATGTCGGCAACATGGCCCAAGGGTCAAGCCTACTCGGCGAGCGCCCAAAAGAACGGCACTCCGGCGCAGCGTACCCTGATTCCGGAATACTACGGCTCAAGTTGCCTTGCATGTCACGGCTCGCCGCAAGGCGAAATCGATATCACCGGCTTCGCGAAGGAAGGCGCCAAGGAAAACGATCTTGGCGGGATCATCAGCATCACGTTGTACCGATAAGGCCAAGAACGGCCTCGCACCGTTTGCGGTGCACCAACCAGTCCTCAACGCCAACTTCCAGCGCGCCGTCGAAGCACGATACAGTCTCCGTTAAAAGCCGCTCGGCGCCACGGCAATCGATGGGAGACACGCATGCAGTTTGAACGCGCAAATCTGGAAATCGACGGGCCGGTCGCCGTCCTGCGCATGAACGATCCTGACGTCTTGAACGCGTTGTCGCCGGGCATGATCAAGGGCATGACCGATGCGCTCGACTTCCTTGCCGCGGCAGAGACGCCGGCGCGATGCCTGGTACTGACCGGCACAGGACGCGCCTTTTCGACCGGCGCCAACCTGCAGGGGCGCGGCAAGGACGGCATAACGCGTGGCGCCGGGCAAACGTTGGAGACGGTGTTTCATCCTTTCATCCGCCGCCTGCGCGATCTGCCCTGCCCGATCGTGACCGCCGTGAACGGTCCGGCGGCCGGCGCGGGCATGAGCGTCGCCCTGATGGGCGATCTTGTCCTTTGCGCCCGCTCCGCCTATTTCCTGCAGGCCTTCCGCCGCATCGGACTGGTGCCGGATTGCGGCTCAACCTGGCTGCTGCCGCGCCTGGTCGGAAGGGCGCGCGCCATCGAACTATCGCTGCTGGGCGAACGGCTGCCGGCGGAGACGGCGCTGGCCTGGGGGCTCGTCAATCGCGTCTTCGACGACGAGGCGCTCATGGGCGAAGCGCTGCGCTTTGCCCAGGAACTCGCGAACGGCCCGACCATAGCGCTTGGATTCATCCGCCGGCTCTATTGGGAAAGCCCGGAAAATTCATACGAGCAGCAGCTCGATCTCGAATGCCGCATGCAGCGCCTGGCCGGAGCTTCCGAAGATTTTCGCGAAGGCGTCACGGCTTTTCTCGAAAAGCGCCCGGCCAAATTCATCGGCAAGTAACCGCAAAAGCAAAGCCGCATACTGCGGCAACCGCGCTATGGCGGTTGCCGTTTTGTGACGATATCATTACATGCGGATAAACGTTCGATAAAGCGTGCAGGTCAATGATGCGGCTCGACTGGCTGGCCTGGTCCAATCCGCTGGCGATCTGGTGGAGCTTTCTCATCCTGGTGAGCGCCGGCAATCTGGCGCTCCTGCTTCATCTCCATTCCCAATACCGCAGAACCGGTTCGCCGCGACGTGCGGGAGCACTCGCCGTCGAGCCGCTTCTTCTGCTGTGCGCGGCCTATGTCATCGGCTGTGCGTTCCGCTCGATCCTGCCGCGTGCGGACGTCCAGCGGATTTGCCTGTTCGATACCTGGCTCTCGAGCGTCTTTGTCGGCCGATCCGTCGCTACGGTGGCGGAGATGTGTTTCATCATTCAATGGGCGATCGTGCTCCGCGCCTTCGCTCGCGTCGCGCATGCCGACAGCGCAGGCAATATCGCTAAAGCCATCGTGCCAGTCGTCGCGGCCGCCGAGGCATGCTCGTGGTATGCGGTGATCACGACCAACTATCTCGGCGATGTGCTGGAAAATTCGCTGTGGACGGCAGCCTTTGTGCTGATCGCCATCGCGCTGTTGGATTTGCTCCACAGATATCGCGGTGTGGTCAAAGGCGCGATTGCCGCGGCCGCGCTTGGCATCGCCGGCTATGTGGCGTTCATGTGTACGATCGATGTGCCGATGTATTTTGTGCGCTGGCGCGCGGACCTTGCCGCGCACCGGGAATTCCTGGGGCTGTTCGCCGGCCTGCACGACGTCGCAACGCGCTGGGTTGTCACCCACGACGTCGTGCGCTGGGACGGCGAGCTTGCGTGGATGTCGCTTTATTTCAGCGCGGCAGTCTGGACGAGCCTCCTGCTCGCCGGCTTCGGATTGCTGAAACATCTGCTGCCGCGCTATCGCGCCGGACGCCCGACGCCCAGGCTTGTGCAGCGCCCTGTAGTCGTTCCGGTCAGTCGGCAGCGATGGATCAGCTAGTTCGCCGACATCCATCCGGCAAAATCCGATCCACCTTGCGCTCGGCGTCGTGCGCCCGGCTCTTGGTCACCACAATTTATAGTTGTAGGCTCCTCTAACAAGGTCGTGCCGAAACCCTCGAGTCGACGAGGGGCCATCTGTCCGCGGGCCTGCTTACCGCGTGTGCAGCCGCGCATGTCAGACAAACGGGAGGACGATCATGCAAGCCAAGTTTAACGATGCCATGGCAATCGGCAGTTTCGCGCTTGGTGCCGCCGCGGTCTGAAACGCTGCACGCGCAAACCAAGCCACCCGCCTGCGTCATCGGAGAAATCACGATCAAGGACGAGGACCGCAACAAAGGGTCCGGGGAGCGTTTGGCGTCCGACACATCGAGGCCACCGTACTTAGTCTTCCAAACGGAATTGGGAACAGTGCTAAGCGATTTCCGCTTTCGGGAGTGAAGCGGAAGTAGCTGGGCGGCTTCCTGTCGCCTGATGACCCGACTGAGACATCAGCGGTGCGACGATATATTCTTGCCACCGCATCCGGGAGGGAAGCGCAAGGATGGAGCTTTCTCCGGACTTGACGCGCTATTTCGTCTTGGCATTAAGCGTCGTGCGGTGCTCTACTTGTAACCGCCGATCGGTGACAGATTAGGCGTCCCGTGCTCGAAGTGGTTCGGGCCGCCGGTGTCGCCTACGGCTACAGTCGTCTAGGCATTCGTGCGTCGAAGTATCGGCAGGCACAATCCCTGGTCACCTTGCGGGTCTCGGGGCGAGCATGGCACTCCAACGAGCGCCGAGTTCGTGCAGAAACTGGCGCGGCTATCGAATCTCCCCGCCTGTGGCCCGGTTGCACCACAGAGCCGTCTTGTGGAAAATGAGGCCGAGATGCAGAGAGCGAACTCCGGCACGCCGGGGATTGCGGTCGGGTGCGATAGCCAATGACCGCGGACAGAGAGGACGCCGCTATCAGGCACGGCGCAACAGGCTGGGTCGGCCGCTCAATACTGCGATTTGAAGATGCGGCGCTTCTCACCGGGCGGGGACGCTATCTCGACGATCTCGGCACGCTGCCCGGCACCTTCGAGGCAGCGATCCTCCGCTCGCCGCATGCGCATGCGGAAATCGAGGCGATCGATTGCGAAGCGGCCCGAACGGCGGATGGCGTCGCCGCCGTACTAACCGGCGCCGACGTCATTGCGCTGACCTCAAGTCTGGTGGTCGGCGTGAAGGCGCCGCTCGAGTGCTGGCCGATTGCGGTCGATCGTGTGCGCTATGTCGGTGAGCCGGTCGCGATCGTCGTTGCTTCCGACCGTTACCGTGCCGAAGACGCCATTGATTTGATCGAGGTGCGCTATCGCCCTTTGCCCGCTGTGGTCGACCCGGCCGCTGCCGCAACGGTCGACTCGCCGCTTTTGCATCCGGCGATCAACAGCAACGTCGTCGGCGAGCGCACGTTTCGTTACGGTGACCCGGAGCGCGCGTTCGCGGAAGCTGCGCATCGCGTCCGTGTCGACGTCCGCTACCCGCGCAACTCCTGCACGCCGATCGAAACGTACGGCATCATCGCCGAATACGATGCCGGTGAAGATGCGTACGATGTACTCGCCAATTTCCAGGGACCCTTCAGTCTCCATCCGGTCGTGGCACGCGCGCTCAAGGTCCCGGGCAATCGCTTGCGGCTGCGCACACCGCCGGATTCCGGCGGCAGCTTCGGCGTCAAGCAAGCGATCTTTCCCTACATTGTGCTGATGGCAGTTGCGGCGCGGGTCGCAGGCCGGCCGGTGAAATGGATCGAGGATCGCCTGGAGCATCTCTGCGCATCGGTGTCGGCGACCAACCGTGTCACCATGCTGGAAGCCGCGGTCGATCGCGACGGGCGAATTATGGCGCTCGATTTCGATCAGCTCGAGGATTGCGGCGCGCATCTGCGCGCGCCAGAGCCCGCCACGCTCTATCGCATGCATGGCAATCTGACAGGCGCCTACGACATCCGCCACGTCAAGATACGCAACCGCGTCGTGCTGACCAACAAAACGCCGACCGGGCTCAATCGCGGCTTTGGCGGACCGCAAGCCTATTATCCGCTTGAGCGGCTGGTGCAACGGATTGCCGTCGAGTTGAAATTCGATCCGCTGGACGTGATCCGGCGCAACCTCGTTCCAGCGAGCGCGATGCCATATCGGACCGCGACCGGTGCGTTACTTGATTCAGGAGATTTCGCTGCAGCTCTTGAGGGAGCCGTGCGCGACGGAGGACTTGCAGACCTGATGGCGCGCCGTAATGCGGCGCGCGCGGAGGGAAAGCACTATGGCGTCGGCTTTGCAGCCATCGTCGAGCCGAGCGTCTCGAATATGGGATATATCACGGCCGCTTTGACGCCCGAGGAGCGGCGGCGCGCCGGGCCGAAAAACGGTGCGCAGTCGACCGCCACAGTCAGTCTCGATCCGCTCGGCACCGTGACGGTGCAAGTCGCCTCGACCCCGCAAGGCCAGGGCCATCGCACCGTGCTGGCGCAAGTGATTGCGGACGCGCTCGGCTTAAAGCCGCGGGACGTTCGCGTCGTTGCCGACGTGGATACCGCCAAGGACGCCTGGTCTATCGCCTCGGGCAATTACTCCAGCCGGTTCGCGCCGGCGGTCGCCGGGACCGCGCGGCTGGCGGCCTTGAATTTGCGCGATCGTCTTGCGCGCGTCGCGGCAACGCTGCTCAACGTGTCGCCGGCAGATATCGTATTTACCGACGGCCGCGTCGCCGCGCGTTCGAATCCGGACAATTCGTTACCGTTCTCGCGCCTCGCCGCGAGCGGCCATTGGGCGCCGGGCACGCTTCCCGCCGATCTTGGTCAGACGATCCGCGAGACGGTTTTCTGGACGCCGCCGCAGCTCACGGCGCCGACCGACGCCGACGAGGTCAATAGCTCACTGTGCCACGGCTTCATTTTCGATTTCTGCGGCGTCGAGATCGATCCAACGTCCGGCACCGTCCGCCTCGACCGCTATGTCACGATGCATGACTGCGGCAGCATCCTGCATCCGGCGATGGTGACGGGGCAGATCTGCGGCGGCTTTGCCCAGGCGCTCGGTGCAGCGCTCTATGAAGAGTATGCCTATGCCGACGACGGCAGCTTTCTGTGTGGCACGTTCGCCGATTATCTGGTGCCGACGGCGATGGAAGTGCCAGAGCCGATCGTGCTGCATCGCGAATCGCCGTCACCGTTCACGCCGCTCGGCGCCAAAGGCGTTGGCGAAGGCAATTGTATGTCGACGCCGGTCTGCATCGCCAACGCCATCGCCGATGCGCTTTCACTCAACGCTATCGATCTGCCGGCGACACCGGCGAAGCTTGCGGCGCATCTGCACGGCCCCGAACCGGCGCGCGCAACGACGTCGCGGAGATATGCATGAAGCCCGCAGCGTTCGATTACGTTCGCGCCGAACGCATTGAGGAGGCTCTCGACGTGCTGGCGCAGGAAGGTGCTGACGCGCGCGTCCTCGCCGGCGGACAAACATTGATCCCCATGCTTAGCATGCGCATGGCCCGGCCAAGCGTCGTCATCGATATCATGCGGCTGCCGGGCCTTGATCGTATCGAATGCGCCGAAGGGACGATCCGCGTCGGTGCCGCCGTTCGACAGCGCCACGTCGAGCAGTACGCAAACCTCGTTTCGAGCCAGCCGCTTCTCGCCGCCGCGCTTCCGTGGATCGGGCACGCGCAGACGCGCAATCGCGGCACAGTTTGCGGCTCAGTGGCGCATGCAGATCCAAGCGCGGAGCTGCCGCTCGTTCTCATCGCGCTTAAGGGCGAGATCGAGGTGCGGTCGCGGCGGCGGTCACGTCGGGTCGTCGCAGAGAGCTTTTTACCGGCATCATGTCCACCGATTGCGGGGTCGACGAGATGATCGAGGCGGTGCGTTTTCCGATCGCACACGCCGGCGTCGGATATGCATTCCGCGAGATCGGTCGGAGGCATGGCGATTTTGCCATCGTCGCCTGCGCCGCAATGGTGGATGCACGAACCGCGCGGCTCGCAATCGGCGGCGTCGCCGACCGACCAACGGTACGCGACCTGCCGCCGCTGGGCGATCCCGGCCTCGACGATGCGCTCGACACTTTCGCATGGGATCTCAAAGCCCGTGATGATCTGCATGCTACGGCCGAATACCGGCGCCAGCTCGTTCGTCGGCTCGGACGGCAGACGCTTGAGGAGGCAGCTCGATGCCGCGGTTGAGTGCCGGCTCGCAGCACCGCGTATGTTTCACGCTTAATGGGCGCGCGGTGTCGGGATTCGCAGAACCGCGCATGCTGCTGAGCGACTTTATCCGTCATGTGATCGGCGCGATGGGAACACATGTCGGCTGCGAGCACGGCGTCTGCGGCACCTGCACCGTGCAAATCGACGGTGTGCCGGCGCGCTCCTGCATCATGCTTGCAGTGCAAGCCGAAGGCGCCGGCATTCGCACCGTCGAGGGTCTCGCCCCGCCGGCGCGCCTGTCGCCACTGCAAAATGCTTTCCGCGACAACTACGGCCTGCAATGCGGCTTTTGCACGCCGGGCATTCTGATGTCGCTCGATGCGCTGCTGCGCGATCGGCCCGATGCAACGGAGCCAGAGATCCGCGAGTTTCTATCGGGCCATTTGTGCCGCTGCACCGGATATGGCTCGATCGTGAAAGCAGCCCTCGCTGCGGCTCGCCGATTGCGCGAGGAAAGCTCCCATGCTTGACCTCGGCACGAGCTTTCTGGCGAGCGTCGAGCGCGATCCGAAAGCCCTGGCAATTGTCGATGGCGACGTGCGGCTCACCTACGGCGCGTGGTACGACAAGATTTCCTCGCTCGTCGCCGCATTCGACGATTTGGGACTCACAGCGGGCGACCATCTGATCACGGTCTTGCAGAACCGATGGGAGGCCGCGACCGTTCATTGGGCCTGTCAATTTGCCGGCGTCATCGTAACGCCGCTGAATTGGCGGGCAAAGGAAGACGAAATCGATTTCGGCATTGAGAATGCCGAAGGCAGTGCGGTGGTTTTTCAGGGCGTGTCGGCTGAGGCGGTCGCAAACGCGAAAGCGACGCAAGACCTGCCCCGCATCTGCATCGATTTTCCGGCCGCCTCAGCGATCGACTTTGCGCGTCTCGTCAGCGCCAAGGCGGTCGATGCGACGCCGCGCGCGAACGCCGACGCGTGGTCGCTCATGCTTTACACCTCGGGCACGACCTCGCGCCCGAAAGGCGTGCCGCGGCGTCACCGGGCCGAGCGCGCCGCCGCTATCGCACATGTGGCGCAGAATCTCTATCGCCACGGCGAATGCACGTTGGGTGTGATGCCGCTTTACCACACGATGGGCGTTCGGTCGCTGTTAGCGATGTCACTGATCGGCGGCACCTTCGTGTGCCTGCCGCAGTTCGATGTCGAGCGCGCACTGCAATTGATCGTCGCCGAGCGCGTCAGCAATCTCTATCTAGTGCCGACGCTTTACCACGACCTTGTGCATCATCCGCTTTTTGCCGGGACTGACGTCGGCTCGGTGCGTAAGCTCGGCTTTGCCGGAGCGCCGATGACAGATGCACTCTTGCAAAAGCTGCAAGCGGCGTTTCGGCCGGAGCTGTTTGTCAATCACTATGGCAGCTCTGAGATCTACACCTTCACCATCGATCAGAATGCGGCCGCCAAGCCCGGCTCGGCCGGGCGCGCCGGTATCAATCAATTGATCCGGGTGATTCGACTTGGCGCCCATTCGGCCGACGAAATCGTCGCCGCCGGCCAAGAAGGCGAAGTCGTTGCGCTTATCGCCGGCGATGAATCGTTCGAAGGCTACTGGCGCCGCCCCGACGCCGACGCCGCTATTCGCGACGGCTGGTATTTTACCGGCGACACCGGATTGATGGACGCCGACGGCGATCTTTTCGTTACCGGCCGCGTCGATGATATGATCATCACCGGCGGCGAGAACGTCTCTCCAGTCGAGATCGAAAGCTGCCTGTCGTTGCACCCGGCGGTATCGGAAGTCGCCGTGGCCGGACTGCCGGACGAACGCTGGGGCAAGATCGTTTGCGCTTTCGTCAAGCCGCGCGCCGCGGTGGAGGCCGATGATCTCGATGCATTCTGCCGACGCTTGGGACTGGTAAACTTCAAACGTCCTCGCCGCTACGTATTTGTTGCGGAGATTCCAAAATCTCCGGTCGGCAAGCTTTTGCGGCGCAAGCTCGTTGCCGGTGATTATCGGCCCGCGCGCGATGTCGCCAAACATCATTCGAATCACGATTGAGAAAAGTACTATGAGCACGTTAATGACATTCGCCGACCCGCGTCTTGCCAAACTCGGCGGCTTTCGGGTCGAAATCGATCCGCAGCGGGAGCGCGCCGACGTAGTTCTCGACCGGCCGCCGTTCAACATCATCGAGATGCCGCAGCGCGACCAGTTGCGGCTGGTGTTCGAGGCGATCGACGAGGACCCGCGCGTGCGTGTGATCGTCCTGCGCGCGGTCGGCGACCATTTTTCCAGTGGCGGCAACATCAAGGGCTTTCTGGAAGCCTCGCCCGAACACGTGTCGAAACTTGCCTGGAACGTGGCTGCGCCGGCACGTTGCGCCAAGCCGGTGATCGTGGCCAATCGCGGCTATTGCTTCGGCGTCGGATTTGAAATTTCGCTTGCCTGCGATTTCCGGCTCGCGTCGGAGACCTGCTTCTACGCCCTGCCGGAGCAGCGCCTCGGGCAAATCCCTGGATCGGGCGGCTCCGCCCGCTTGCAAAAGATCGTCGGCATCACTCGCACAAAGGACATCGTGATGCGCTCCAGGCGCATTCCCGCCAAGCTTGCGCTCGACTGGGGCATCGCCACTGAGTGTGTCACGGATGACCAACTCGAAGGGGCGACCGATGCGCTAGTCGACGAACTGCGCGGCTTTTCTCCGCTCGCGCAGCGCACGGCCAAAAAGCTTCTTAACGATACGGAGGATGCGACCCTGTCCATCTCCATCGAACTTGAAGGACATTGTTACAGTCGCTTGCGCCAATCGGATGATTTCCGCGAAGGCGTCGAAGCCTTCCACGCCAAGCGCAAGGCGCAGTTTCGCGGAAGCTAAGGAAATCTGACTGCTCGTCTCCCGTTCCGACGTTTGAGAGCGAGGAAACGATGCGCAAGCGCTTTATCGAAATCGTGATCCAGAGGTCAGGGAGGAAATTGCGAAGATCCTGTTGCCGCTTGCTTATAGCTGGGCTTATCGATGAGGAAGAGGTATTGGGATCATCGGATCGTCCGCTACAAAGCCGCGCCCGCATAGCGACCCGGTTTTGGGCACCGATAAATCGTCAGTCGTCATATTCCGCCGATATATCCTTGCCGGTGTAGTCGGGCATGAAAGCGGCCGCCACAAAACCGACGATGGCGCAGGCGGCGATGTAAATCGCGACC
>Ga0210410_10005990_pt1 | contig 10563 bp, 9 predicted proteins | sample IncBWC4MmetaG_FD_161058 | JGI IMG/M metagenome (GOLD analysis project Ga0210410, IMG submission 161058) | Forest soil microbial communities from Barre Woods Harvard Forest LTER site, Petersham, Massachusetts, United States - Inc-BW-C-4-M | ecosystem: Environmental > Terrestrial > Soil >... | reverse complement strand
CATGGAGACGGGCACGCTCAGCGCCACCTCAGTCATTGTCCAAGCGGGATCGACGATGAAAGGAACCGGTACCGTCGCGAGTTCCATCACGAACGATGGCACCGTGGCGCCGCAGGGACCCCTGACGGTGACGGGCACTTACAGCCAGGCGGCGGGCGCTGCGCTGACCGAGTTGTTCGGTTCGACACTCAACGTCGCTTCGAACGCCACGCTGTCAGGCGCCCTGAACGTGACGGTCAACCCCAAACATCCCCCGGCGAAGGGCGCGCAGTACAACGGCCTGACGTTCGGCTCGCTCAGCGGATCGTTCACGACCCACACAGCGGGGTTCACGCTGACAACCAACGCCAACAGCATCGTGGTGACGAAGCAATAAGCGGTGCGGGCCGCAATGCAGTTCTGGCGCGAAACAGCGAGCTGACGCTGTTTCGCGCTCAGGAAATCGCGATCCGGTATCTCAGCCCTGGCTTGGATCCGAATTGGGGCGGCTTTACGAACTTCTCGTAGAGCGTGCCTCCGGCAGCCTCGATGACTCGTTGCGAGGCCAGGTTGTCGGGATCCGTCGTGATCTCGACAAACGGCAGGCCGACGTCCTTTACCTCGGAAAGCAAGAGGCGCAAGGCTGCCGTGGCGTAGCCTTTGCGTTGCTTCCACGGAACGACCTCATATCCGATGTGGCCGAGGCAGTGCGGTGGCAATTCGGTTGTTCCGGGCTGCCACCTGAAACCAATGCTCCCGCAGAATTCTCCGTCCCACATCCAGCGGCGGAAGCCGGGGATTCTCGCGACTACCGATCCGTCAGGCAAAGTGATAGGGGCGCCCTTGCCCTCACGATCTTCCAAGCTTGCAAGAAAGGCGTCCGCATCGCGTCTAATCCGTTCAAGTTCCTCGCGCCCAGCGATTACTCCCCGGGAACTGTCCGCTGACCAACCTCGTTCCAAGGCGGCGACGTAACCAGCGAGATGTTCACGTGCAGGACGTACAAGTCGCATGTTGTGGCCGATTGCAGCGTCTATCGGACACGGCGTGGCATCATGGCGTCATGCGGATTGGCCCTCACGTTCCATTTCTTCTGCTCCTCCTGGTCGTCGGGTGTTCGCAGCCACGCCCATCGAATCCGTTCCATTGGGCGCTTCTGGGCTGTTGGCATACGGAATCACAGCGGGCACTAGAGCCCGACGGCATCACATGGACGGAACTTCATCCCAATTGTGCCAGCCAGCTCCTTCTTGAACGAATCGTAACGCAATGCACGAAACCGTCAGCCGGCATCGTGCGTTACGAATAAGGTTACTTAGCTCTAGCAAGCGGTGGGATCGTGGAAGCGGCAGACGTTTCGTATCCAGGCAAATCAAAAGCCGTGCGTACAGTACTTCATGCAAAGGCGCGGATTGCGGGTGATCATCTGTACATGACGGACTATCCGCAAGTTGCGAGGCCCGCACCATCTACTGATGCACTCAAGATTGAAACCGTAAGCGTTCGACAGAATTCACCGGGGCAATGCCGCCCGGTTAAATCCGACTGCTCGCGCGTTCGCACAGACTGCTTGGAGTCTACTCAAGATTCCCTCAATGAGACCTCAAAGTATCGTTGATAAATCTGGTTCGCCCCTAGGTCGAAAGCGGCACATTGCTTCAAGGACAGTCTATCGGAAAGCCTTAGGACAGCAATGTGAAGGGTCCACCCTTCGAAAGGGCACGCTGGTATGCCGTGCGCGCGTGAAGCCGCTCCAGAAAGCGTACGAGTCGTGGTCGGCTTTCATTGAGGTCGGCGCGGGCGCGCGCCGCTTCCACCGGAAAGCTCATCTGAATGTCGGCCGCGGAAAATTCGTCGCCAGCGAACCACTCGCGAGCGGTCAACTCGGTCTCGAGGAAATCCAGCTGACGTTGAAGATTCGGTCGAATGAAGAGGGCCAAAACCTTGCCCGCTATACCGCGCGCCACCGGTTTGACGAAAAAGGGCATCGGTGCCGCTTGGATCCGATCGAACACCAGCTTCATCGTCAGCATTGGCATCATCGAGCCCTCGGCGAAATGCAGCCAGTACATGAAGCGCATCCGATCCGGTGATCCTGGTGGAGGAACGAGGCGTCCGTTCCCATAGCGATCGAGCAAGTATTCGATGATCGCCCCGGTTTCGGCAACCGTGTTGACTCCGTCGGTGACTACCGGAGACTTTCCCAAAGGATGAATTGCCAGCAGTTCGCTGGGCGCAAGCATGGTTTCGGGATCGCGCGTATAGCGCATGACCTCGTAAGGCAGATCCAGTTCCTCGAGCAACCAGAGAATGCGCTGCGAGCGCGAGTTGTTCAGGTGATGAACGATGATCATCGATGTCTCGCTCTGATGTTGGCGCTTGCCCGGGTCCAACGCGCCCGAGTCGCTTGCGGATCATTCTGCCATTGGGCCCTACGCGGCGCCTTGCCGTCCTGAGTGGTGCTCGTGGCCTGTGGTTGTCCCGAGGCGGATCACCGACTGCCGCCGACAGCGACCATTTCTCGGCGCACGCGACCCGTTGCGGACCCAGGGCCTCAAAAAACCGACATTCGCAAGACAATCATTGATCTCCGCTGCAGGTTTCAGTGGACGTGGACAACCAGTTCAGCGGGAAATTGAGCGTTATCCAGGCCACCGCTGTCCAACCAACGGCGGGTCGTCTGGCGCGCAGCCGCAATGAGCTGCGCTCCCTGCGAATAGTCGTAGGGCGATTGCGAGAGCGGGCACAGCGGCGGCACAAGGCGCAGCTCTGCACGATCCCCGAAGCTCGCGAAATCACTGCGCAGCTGCCGGGCTCCGATCAGGGAGAACGCGTGCATCGCGCGCCCAATCGGGTGACGCGGAATGGCGCGCTTCACGCAGGTAAAGCCGCACGGAACGATGATCAGTCGCGTGGCACCGAGTCGTACCGCGGTCGCAATAGGCGTTCCGGTCGCCACGACCCCATCGACCAGTACCCGGCCGCCGACCGAAACAGCAGGATAAACGCCCGGAATCGCCGTGCTCGCGAGCACGGCCTCGATGACATCGCCCGCCGAGAGCAGGACCTCGCCGCCGGTCCCCTGTTCGGCCGCGACGACATGCAGTGGCACCTGCGTCGCTTCTATCCGCCGATACGGGATCTCTCGCTCAAGGAGCCGGCGAAGGCCCTGGGAGTCTGCCAGGTGACCACGCAGTCCGATAAGGCCGAGCAGGGTGCCGAAGGAAAACCCCAGAACGTCCTTGGTTCGCACACCGGCCCAAAGCGCCGACATTCGGTCGGTCATGGCGCTCGTTGGGTCGTGCGCCAGGAATGCGCCGTTCAACGCGCCCGCCGACACCCCCACGATCAGATCGGGCCGCACGCCATTGGCAGCCAACTCGGCGAGCATGCCCGCCTGCACAGCGCCAAGGCTGCCACCACCCGCCAAGACAAACGCCTGGCGCGGGGGAATCGAAGGGAGGGACGTCGCCGGAGTCGTCACGCCTGAAGTTTCGCCGAATGCGGTCGTTCTGACTGTTCCCGGAAGCGGACGCTCAACGCCTGAGATAAGCCGTCTGTCGTGGGCAGCTCCTCCTGATGGAATTACTAGATGCTGGCCTCGCCTGTGTGCTCGGTTCGCCAAGCTGTTTCGGTCTCATCCAAGGCATTCCTCCGATAATTGCGCAGGATCCGATGCGGCCTTAACGAGCGCCCTCGATCCCCCAAAACCACAGGCGGTACACCGACACGCTCGCAACCATTCCCCACACCATCCCGCCGAACATTCCGCCCAGCATCGCCGCCGCGCTGCGCCCTCCGGCTTGTGCGGCGAGGTTTACGAAGGCGATCGTTCCGGCGGTCATGCCGGCCACCATCCAAGCCGAGCAGGCCAGGTTCTGGACCAGGCGTGCGCAGAACTGGCGCCGGCAGGTGGGACGAAGGGTGCGCAGCAGCGGCACGGTCGCCAGACCGCCGACGATCATTCCCAGATGCATCGCCGGCAGCTGCTGCCAGTGCAGGCGCCATGTGGCCAGGAAGTCGCCCGAGCTCGCCAGGCACAGCGTGGCCAGCGTTGCAAAGCCGCCCGCGCGCGCATCAACCGCGAGGCCGCCCACCATGCCAGCCGCGCCCAGCAGCAGCATCGCCTGCGGCGCGGTCAGCACGACGCGCGCTGAACGAAGCCACCCGAGCGCGACCAGGCCGGCCAAGGTGACGGCGACGGTCAACTCGGCCCAGACGAGGTCATGCGCGTCGCCGCTCCCTGTGACGAGCCACGCGCAGCCGATCAATGCCAGCAGTGCCGCCGCCGCCAGCGCGGTCGACGCGGCGACGCTCCTGCGGCCCGGGCTGGCGACGCTGTTCATGTGGCGCGGTCCATCAAGTCACTGTGCGCCAATCCCAGCCGATCCAGTATCCGCGCGTAATCCTCCGGCGTATCCAGGTCGGTTACGAAGCGGTCGTGGGCCGCCTGGTAGGCGAAGACGTCGTCCGGGTGGTCGGCGATCAGATTCCTGCAACCCAGGTTGCGCCGTCGGTTGATCACCTCCGGCAGCCGCGCGCTCGCGAAAACGACCGGGTTGCCGCGCTGACCCTGATATTGAGGTACCAGGATCGACTTGTCGGTCAGGCGTGCAACACATTGAGCGAGCTCTCGATAGTCGGCCGCGGTCAGCAGCACCATGTCGCCCAGACACACCATCACCGCATCGGTGACCTGGCGCAGCGCGGCCGCGCCGGCCGCCACCGACGTCATCTGACTTTCTTCGAAGCTCGGGTTGGCCTGCACGCGAATTGGCAGTCCCGCCAGTGCATCGCTGACTGCCGACGCCTCGAATCCGACAACGACCACGGTCTCGTGCGGCTGCGCCTCGAGCAGGTTGCGAACGGTGCGGCGGATCACAGTCTCCGGGCCGACCGGCATCAGCAGCTTGTTGCGACCCTGCATGCGCGACGACACCCCCGCGGCCAGCACGACGGCCGAGAAGCGGACGGGTTCGGGTCTCATGTTCCGGTCTATAGCGCGGTCAGCGTGCGCTCGATCTTCATCAGGCTCTCCAGATTGTGCGCCGATGCGAAAAGATCGAGGTGGGGCAGGGCGGCTGCCATGCCACCCGCGATGGGCGCATAGTCCGGCCGCCCCAGCAGCGGGTTGAGCCAGATCACGCGCCGGGCTCTTTGCTTCAGGCGCCGCATCTGCTCACCCAGCAGCTCGGGCTCGCCCGTGTCGTAACCGTCGCTGAGGATGAAGACAAACGTGCGCGAATCCACCAGGCGCCGCGCGTAGTCGCGATCAAAGCTCTGCAGGCTCTCGCCGATGCGCGTGCCACCGCCCCAGCCGGCCGCGATCCAGGCCAGCTTCTCCTTCAGTCGATGACCGTCGCGCTCCTTGAGCAGGTCGGTGACGTGGATCAGCCGCGTGTGAAACACGAACGCGTCGGCGTCCCTGAAACCGCCGACGATGGCGCGCGCGAAGCGCAGGAAAAAGTAGCTGTAGGCGTTCATCGAGCGGCTGACATCGGTGATCAGCACCAGCCGCGGCAGTTCGCGGCGCCGCTGCTGAAACGTCAGCTCCAGCGGCAGGCCGCCGTAACGCAGGCTGCGCCTGAGCGTGCGGCGCATGTGGATCCGGTGGCCGGCGCGACGGGGGTGGTGGCGTCGCAGCAGGCGCTTGCGCATGCGGCGCGCAAGCTGCTCGATCCACTGCTCCAGCGGATACGTGTCCTTGTTCAACTCGGCAAGGCGGAAATCGCTGCGCGTGGCATCGCGCGCGCTCGCCCCGATTCCACGCGCGCGGTCGCCTTTCTGCGGGCCGGTCGCATTCGCCGGCGAGGTCTGCGCCGCTGGCCGGTCGTCGTCGGCACCCTCGAAGCGGGCCAGCGCGCCGCTCGCTCTGAGCTCGATCGCGCGTCGATCGAAGCGCCGCCAATAGCCCTCGAAGAACGGATCGAAGCGCGACCAGTCGGCGCTGTTCGAACAGAGCAGGGCGCGCAAGCCCCAGCGCAGCCGGTCCGGGTCGGTGACATTCACGCACTCGGCCACCCTCAGCGCGTCGATCGTTTCCTGAAGGCCCGCGCGGAAATGATTGGCCCGCATCAGGCGGACGAATTCGAGGATTCGTTCGGTGAGCATCAAACCGACTGTGCAAGGAGCCGAGCGGTCTCCGAGGACGTCACAGCGGCCTGGTCTTCGCGCGTCTTCAGCAGACACACCAGCGTGTCGGCGATGAAATCCGGATTGGTGTCGAGCGAGCGGATGTTCAGCTTCACCAGCGCCGCCGCCCAATCCAGCGTCTCGGCGGTCCCGGGTCGCTTCTGCAGGTCGAGTCCCCGCAGCCGCTGCACAAAAGCGACGATCTGTCCGGCCAGCCGCGCTTCGATTCCTGGAATGCGCTTCGTCACGATCCGCAACTCCTTGTCGTAGCTCGGATAGTCCAGGTGGTAGTAAAGGCAGCGGCGCCGCAGCGCATCGCTCAGCTCCCGCGTCCCGTTGGAAGTCAGTACGACGTAGGGGACGCTGGTCGCGCGGATGGTCCCGAGCTCGGGGATGCTGATCTGGTGATCGGCCAGCACTTCCAGTAAATACGCTTCGAACTCCTCGTCGGCGCGGTCCACCTCGTCGATCAGCAGCACCGGCGATTGCGGCCGGCTGATGGCTTGCAGCAGAGGCCGCTTCAGCAGGTAGGTGTCGCTGAACACGTGCCGCTCTTTGTCGGCGACCGACGCATTCTCGCTTTCCTGCATCTTGATCGCCAGCAGCTGGCGCTGGTAGTTCCATTCGTACACGGCGGCGTTGACGTCCAGACCTTCGTAACACTGCAGGCGGATCAACTCGCAGCCATACACCTGTGCCAGGGCCTTGGCGATTTCCGTCTTGCCGACGCCCGCGTCCCCCTCGACCAGCAGCGGACGGCCCAGCTGCGCCATCAGCATCAGCGTGACGGCCAGGCTTTCGTCCGCGATGTAGCCCGCCTGCTCGAGTCGCCGCACCAGGTCCTGGGAGTCGGGCGAGGCTTTCATGCCGCTCCCTTGCTGACCAGCGAACGCAACCAGTCCTTGAAGACCGCCCACGCCAGCGCCAGTGCGTTCAAGTCGCGTGAAGGGCTTGGCTCGGAGGGCGCAGGCGCCGCCGGTGCGGCAGCCGAGGCTGCATCGGTCGGCGGCTTGGCGGCAGGGTCGGCGGCCCCGGGTGTCGGTTGCTGCGGCAGGGATGCCACCTGCGCCGCGAAGTTGGCAGCGAACTGCTTGAGCACCTGGTCGGCGACCGAGCTGAGCATCCGGCCTCCGAAGGCCGCCGCCTTGCCGCTCATCGATACCTCGCTCACGCCCACCAGGTTGCTGGCCTGGCCGGCCGGCTCGATGCGTGCGGTCAAATCCATCGAGGCGCCGGAGCCTCCGGTGCTGTCGGTGCCCTTGGCCACCAGGTGCAGCGTGCGTGCGGCAGAGTCGACTTCCTGGACTTCGATCTCGCCCCGGAACGATAGGCTCGCAGGCCCGACCCGCACGCTCACGGTGCCTTTGAAATGTCGGTCATCGATGCGGTCGGTAATGGCGGCGCCCGGCATGCATTGCGCTACAGCCTCGACCTTCTGCAGGAATTCCCATGCCCGGTCCGCCCCGGCAGGCAGCGGAAAGGTTTTTTCGAGCTGGACTTTCACGGATGCGGCGGCCGGTGGCTAGCGCCGGTTGATGCCGAGCGCCTTGCACAACTGCCACACGCGAAATGACGTGTGCGGCATGTCCATGTGGGTGACCCCCAGATGCGCAAATGCATCGACCACCGCGTTGCTGAAGCAGGGGATGCCGCCCACATGAGGCGACTCGGCCACGCCCTTGGCGCCGATCGGATGGTGGGGCGACGGCGTCACCGTATGGTCGGTCTCCCACTTGGGAGTTTCCACCGCGGTCGGCAGGAAATAATCCATCAGGCTGTTGCCCAGGTGATTGCCACTCTCGTCGAACGGCACCGCCTGGCCCATCGCGACCGCAAACGCCTCGGTCAGCCCGCCGTGAATCTGCCCTTCGATCACCATCGGGTTGATCCGTGTGCCGCAGTCGTCCAGCGCATAGAAGCGCCGCACCTTGGTCTCGCCGGTGAAGCGGTCGATGTCGACGACGCACACGTAGGCGCCGAACGGAAACGTCAGGTTGGGCGGGTCGTAGTACTCGACCGCATTCAGGCCTTGCTCCATCCCGGCCGGCAGATTGCTGCCGTGCGAAGCCATGCAGATCTCCTTCATCGTCTTGGCCTCGCTCGGGTTGCCCTTGACCTTGAAGCGATCCACTTCCCATTCCAGATCGCTCTCGCCGACCTCCAGCAGGTGGGCTGCGATCTTCGTGGCCTTGTCCTTGATCTTGCGTGCGGCCCGGGCGGCGGCAGCGCCGGCCACCGGCGTCGATCGCGAGCCCCAGGTGCCGGCGCCATAGGGTGCCTTGTCGGTATCGCCCTCCTCGATCTGGATGTCCTCTGACGGCAGCCCCAGCTCGGTGGCGATGATCTGCGCATAGGTCGTTGCATGGCCCTGGCCCTGGCTCATCGTGCCCAGTCGCGCGATGACGCTGCCGGTCGGATGGACCCGGATCTCACAACTGTCGAACAGGCCCAGCCCCAGGATGTCGCACGCCTTGGTGGGCCCGGCCCCGACGATCTCGGTGAACGTCGAGATGCCGATCCCCATCAGCTCGCCCCTGGCGCGCTTTTCGGCCTGCTCTTTGCGCAAGCCTTCGTAATCGACCGCTTTGAGCGTCTTTTCCAGCGCGGTGTGATAGTTGCCGCTGTCGAGCGTCCAGCCGAGCGCGGTCGTGTAAGGGAACTGCGCCGCCTTCACGAAGTTGCGCCGCCGGATTTCCGCCTTGTCGACGCCGATCTTCTGCGCGAGCACGTCGATCATCCGCTCGATCAGGTAGACGGCTTCGGTGACCCGCAGCGAGCATCGATACGCGACGCCGCCCGGCGCCTTGTTGGTGTAGACGGCGTCGACCCGGCAATAGGCGGTAGGAACGTCGTAGGAACCGGTGCAGATGCTGAACAGTCCCGCCGGAAACTTGGTGGCTGACACGTGCGAGTTGAACGCGCCATGGTCGGCCAGCGCCGTGAAGCGCAAGGCCTTGATACGGCCATCGCGGTCGGCCGCCAGCTCGCCGACGCCGTGATAGTCGCGGGCGAACCCGGTGGTGGAGATGTTCTCGATGCGCGTTTCGATCCACTTGATCGGAACGCCCGTCACGATCGATGCGACGATGGCCACCACATAACCCGGATAAACGGGCACCTTGTTACCGAATCCTCCGCCGATATCGCCGCCGACGATCCGGATCTTGCTCTCGGCGATTCCGGACAGCAGTGCGACCACGGTGCGGACGATGTGGGGCGCCTGTGACGTCATGTAGACGGTCAGCTGGCCGGTGGGCTTGTGGAAAGAGGCGACGCAACCGCAGGTCTCGAGCGGGCAGGGGTGAACGCGCGGGTTCAGGATCTGTTCGCTGACGGTCACTGCGGCCTTGGCGAAGGCTGCATCGGCGGCAGCCTTGTCGCCGGCTTCCCAGGTGAATATGTGGTTGGGGTGGGTTCTCGGACCGTGGCCGACTTCGGTCTTGTCGGCGATGTCTTCGCGAATGATCGGGGCGTCCTTGGCCATCGCCTTGTGCGGGTCGACGATCGCCGGCAACTCCTCGTAGTCGACCTCGACCGCTTCGGCGCCGTCGGCTGCGGCGTAACGGTCGCTCGCGATCACAAAGGCGACTTCCTGGTACTGGAAGCAGACCTTCTTGTCCGCCAGCACCGCCTGTACATCGCCCCCGAGCGTCGGCATCCAGGCCAGGTTCACCGGCTTCAGGTCATCGGCCACCAGCACCGCGACCACGCCCGGCACCGCCAGGGCTTTGGTCTTGTTGATCGACTTGATGCGTGCGTGCGCGTAGGGGGTGCGCACCATCGCGCCGAACAGCATGCCCGGCAGCTGGATGTCGTCCACATAGCTGCCCTGTCCGCGGATGAAGCGGGCGTCCTCCTTGCGTCGGCGGGAGCAGCCGATCCCTTGCAGTTTTTCTTCGCGTTCGCGCAGTTCGGTGGTGTCGTCAGGCATTTCGCGATCTCCACGCTGTTGCTTGTGATTCAAGCCGCAGCCTTGGCCTTGTGATTCAAGCCGCCGCCTTGGCCGCCAGCTTGGCGGCGGCCGACTGCACCGCTTTGACGATGTTCTGATACCCGGTGCAGCGGCACAGGTTCCCCGCCATCCAGTAGCGCACTTCCTCTTCCGTCGGATTGGGTATCTCCTGCAGCAGGCGGTAGGCTCGCGTGATCATGCCGGGTGTGCAGTAGCCGCATTGCAAGGCGTGGTCCTGGCTGAAGGCCTCCTGCAGTGCGTGCAGCTGGCCTGCCTGCTCGAGGCCTTCGATCGTCAGCACGTCGGCGCCCTGGCATTGGACTGTCAGAACCGTGCACGACTTGACCGACATGCGGTCGATATCGACGGTGCAGGCGCCGCAATGCGAGGTTTCGCATCCGATGTGTGGGCCCGTGTGCTTCAGCCGCTCGCGCAAGGTGTGGATCAGCAGCTCGCGCGGCTCGACCGCCACTTCGACCGGCTTGCCGTTCAATTTGAAC
>Ga0210410_10005989_pt1 | contig 10563 bp, 7 predicted proteins | sample IncBWC4MmetaG_FD_161058 | JGI IMG/M metagenome (GOLD analysis project Ga0210410, IMG submission 161058) | Forest soil microbial communities from Barre Woods Harvard Forest LTER site, Petersham, Massachusetts, United States - Inc-BW-C-4-M | ecosystem: Environmental > Terrestrial > Soil >... | reverse complement strand
TCAGCGCGGACGCGTCGGAGAAAAGGCATCGGACCTTCGCGGCCAGGTCTTCCGGATTGCCGGGGTCGAAGTGCACCCCGTTGCGCCGGTCGTGGATGGCTTCGGCCATGGCTCCGTGTCTGGAGACGATAACCGGAGTGCCCGTGGCGAACGCCTCGATCACAACCCGCGGAAGCGCACCTTCGTAACATTGCGATGGAAGGATCAGAAACGCCGCCGCCCCGATCAAATCATAGACGTTGTCGTGCGAAACGCTTTGCAGCCATTGGATCGCGGCATTTTGCGCCATCGCCTGCTGAACCGCGGGCGCCAGCGGACCGTCGCCGGCGATCTTTAGCGGCACTGCCGTCCCGAGGCGCTGCCACGCCTTCAGAAGGATCTCGACCCCCTTTTCCGCCGACAATCGACCAACATAGACGGCATATCCGCCGTTTCCCGTGCCGGTGCTTGGCTCCGGAAAGGCGAAGTTGGATTTGACGACGATCTTGTCGGCAGGAAGCCCTCCCTCGATAAACTTGCGTCGGCTGAATTCGCTGAGCGCGATATACGCGTCGACAGCGTTGCGCCACGTTCCCAATAGGCGATGCACCGCGATCATCGCCGCAACAGCGGCGCTGGCGGCGCGGTTGTCACGGTAGCAGCGGTGCGCAACCCCTTGCCAGGGGACCGGCCTGCCGAGGCAATCCTCGCAAGGCTTGCCATTGCGGAAAAGGAGGGCGTTAACGCAGAGAAGCCGAAAGTTGTGCAGCGTCTGGACGACAGGGACGCCCTCGGCCCGCGCGGCGTAATAGGCGGCCGGAGAGATCAGTGGAAAGGTATTGTGGAAATGAACTACCTGCGGGCGAAGCTCGGCAATAAGACCACGCATCTCAAGAAATGCGGGGCGGCTCCAGACCGCGCGGCTGGCGAGTTCCAGGCGCCCCATGCCGTCGGTTTCGTCATTGGACAGGCAATATTGCGTCACACGGTGCCCGTGCGCCCTGAGCATTGCGACCTCGGCCGCGACGCAGTGATCTTCACCGCCGGCGAGCTTGTAGAAGTTGTGCGCCACCAGGATGTTCATGATCGCCTCGCGCTCTGGGCCGCGGCCGTTTTCGCCGCCGCCGCTGCATGGTCGGGCGCGGCGAGCGACGGCATCGACATCCGGCAGAGCTGTCCGTTCGTGAGGGCAGGCGCCTGATGCACGAAACCGCCCATAAGACTCAGGACGTCTTTCAGCCGCTGCCACTGGCCGGCGTCCTGCAACTCCCAGGAATGTCCCCACAGATGGAAGACGCCGCCACGGGCAACAGCGTGGCGCAATAGCGATTCCGCCATCAAGGGCCATTCGGCTGCGCGTCCGTAAATGACGTAACGCCAGAGATTAGCCAAAGCCATCCGCTTGATCGCGTTTTTTGTGAAGGCAGAAAAGCGGTGCGGAAAGGCCTGGACCGTTGTCGGCATCAGCATCAGCCCGGCTTGCCGCCGCGGGAAGTCGAGCGAGAGGAACTCGACGCTGCGCATGCCGAGATAACCCGCCTTTCGGATCATGTGCAGGTGCAGGCTTTGGTACCTGCCGCGGGGCGGACAGAAGCAAGCGCACGAAACGCCAGTGTTGTCTTCGACCCAGGCCTTGGAATCGGTGATCTCCTGCCACGCCGTCCGATCCGCCACGCGGGTCAGGTCGACATGATGGAGGGTGTGGGCGCCGATTTCGAATTCGGGAATCAGTTCGCGAACTTGCGCGGCTGACATCGTCCCTAACTCCGTCGCCATCGGCACGTAAAAGGTTCCTGCGATCCCGTATTTCACAAGCAGGTCGCCCACGCGAAGATCCATCGGATGGCCGTCGTCCCAACTGGTCGTGATGTAGGTCCGGGATTTCATGACGCACCTCCGGCGACCGCCAATCGGCCACGCGAACGGGCGCTCGCCAGAACCCGGGCGAGCAGCCGATCGATGCGGCGTGTCGCGACGTGCCTCTGGAGCAGGCGGTACAGTCCCCGCGGCGACCACGACAGATCGAGCGCCTCCAGTTCCGCCCGCACAAAGGCACGGACTTCCTCGATCAGCCTTCGCTTTTCCTCCGGTGCATCGACCGTCGTGAGGAAGGCTGACAGCACGCTCTCGGCAAACATCCGCTTGCGCGACACCACGCGGCGATCGGCGGTACGGATATCCGTTCCCACGTCGTAAAGCACACCGGCCAGGTCGAGGGATGCCGGGTACCACTCCTTGGGTAGGCCGTCGCGGACGGAAATACCCGCCGACGTGTCGACGTCGATGAGCGAAAGAACGCGATCCGCAGGATCCCAAAGGATATTTTTCAACGAGAGGTCGCCATGCAGACGCCCGTCCGCCCAGTACGGCTGCATAACCGTGACGATCGCCCGCGCCGCAGAGTCCAGCATTTCGAAAGGCAGATCGTTTCCGTGCGCAAACGACTCGCTGAGGTTCATTCCCGCGGCAATCGTCATCACCAATGCAGGCGGCGATGCAGACTCGTAAAGCGGCAACGGGGCAAAGATCTTCCAGCCGTCAACCATCTTGCCGTGCACCGCTGAATGCAAACGCGCCTGCGCATCGAACTGCCGCCTCGCCCTATCGGCGCCGGCTGCTCCATCCGGTTTGTACAGCTTGACCACCAGATCGCGATGCCCATGCCAGAGCGGGCGACTTCCGCGCGAACCGACGGCGTAAATCTTGCCGTGAAGCCCCTCGCCGAGCGACCTGATATCCAGGTCGGCCTCCCCGGAGTCTTGCGTCAATTTCTGCAAGACCCTTGCTACCGATGCAGGGCCGAATTCCGCCGGATCGGGCCGCGCGAGAACGATCAGGAATGCGGCCCAGCGGGCGGCGGCGCCGGCAACACTTCCTGCCAGAAACCCGAAGGCCGCCCCCAGCAGTCCCCATTCGACGGAAAGGATCCAGATCGCTGCCAATGTGACCGCGGTCCCGACCGACGTCGCGAGCACGATCGCCTGTGGACGCTCCATACTCGCCAGGGCGTTCGAAGCCGGCGCTCCCGCCGCCGTGACCATCATCGCCACCGCCAGTACGGTAACGACATGGCCCTGTCCGCCATATTCCGGTTCGTGATAAACGACATACATCAGCATGTCGCCGCCGAAGAGGATGGCGACGCAAAACAGCGACATCCCGCCCGCGAGAACGAGCGCATCGCCAAAGGCCTGCCTACGCAATTTCGCGCCGCCGCCTTCCTTGAAGGCGAGCACCGCCCGCGGCGTCAGGGTATTGCGGAACGCGGTCAGCAAAGGGTTGGCCAGGGACGCGATGCTGGTGCAGGCGGCGTAAATGCCGGTCTCCGTCATGCCAACGAGCAGCGGCAGCAGCCAGTAGCTGGCATAACCCTGCATCGAGACCGTGACCTGTCCGGCGCACAACCACTTGCCGAGACCCCAGCTCTCCCTGGTCGCTTGCCGAACCTGGTCCGCTCTGATCACGAAATTCGAGCGCGCGTAGTATAACCAGACCAGGCCCGTCAGCGCGCAGGCGCCACCGAGCGCCGCGCAAGCGCCGATCGCGGACATCCCGCCGGCCCATCCCAGCCAGCCAAGCGCGCCGAGCTGCATAGCGGCAACGGCGGCGTCGAGGATCAGGGCCTTGGCCACCTGCAAATGGGCGAAGGCATAGCTCCGGCCGAATTCCCGGAGCATCGCCGACGGCACGGTCAGCACCAGCGCCAGGATCAACCAGATCAGGTTCGCGTCCGCCACGAACGCGAGCGCCGCAACGGTCGCAAGCGCCAACGCCGCCGTGGCCATGGCCGCCAGCAGTCCGCTGTGCAGCAGCGAGATCCCGGCATGTTCGGCCGGAGTGCGCGACGGGCCGTGTCGCTGGATCGTGTACGGAAGCAGGATCAGCGCGTCCTGGACCGCTAGCAACGATCCCAATACCGAAAGCGCGATCGTGTAGATGCCCAACTGGCTCGGCACGGTAAAGCGGCCGACCAGCACCGTCGACAGCAGACTGGTGCCACTGACCACCGCTTGATCCGCCAACGCCAGGAAGTGTGTTCCGAGCACAACCCGCGCCAACGCAGACCAGGCTCCACCGCGCTTCGTTTCCTCTTCGCCCGACTGCTCGGTGACATGCAATTTCAGCCGCGGCGCCGTCGCTTTGCGGTCCGCATCGCTGTTCAACGGCCAGCCGGTCGCTTCCGTTTTCTGCATGTCGTCCTTCGGTTTCAATGGTACGCAGGTCTCAATGGTATTTGCGCGACAGCGCCCTGCGGGCGGAGCCGTTTCTGCGCACCGCGCGGCGCAATAGTTCGCCCGCCGCGAGAAACGCGAATCCCGGAACAATGTAGGCGTAGCGCCGCCACAGGCGCCGGGGCTCCGAGTACAGCCGGAACAGCCACTCGAGCGCATGACGTTGCATCCACTTCGGCGCCTGTCGTTTCGTGCCGGCCAGGAAATCGAATGCCGCGCCGACGCCGATCATGACCGGCGCGTCGATGCGCAACAGATGTTCCGCCATCCACCTTTCCTGTTTCGGCGTGCTCAACCCCACCCAGACGATGTGCGGCCGCGCGATGTTGATCGCATCGACGACCGCCCGGTCTTCCTCGCGCGTCATCTCCCGGAACGGGGGGCAGAATGCGCCGGCCACTTGCAATTCCGGGACGGCGGAGACCAAGGTTTCCCTGAGTTTCTCGGCGACGCCGACGTCACCGCCATAGTAGAACTGCCGGTAGCCGCGCCGGCCGGAAACCGCCGTCATTTCCCGCATGAGGTCGGGCCCATAGACGCGTTGCGTGCGCTTTTTGCCGGTCAGACGCAGAAAGTACACAAGGGGGACGCCGTCGGGCGTCACCATGCCGGCCTCGTTATGGATCTTGCGCAACGACGGGTCACGGCGACATTCCATGACGCCGTGGACGCCAGTGACGCAGACGTACTCCCGACGTCCTTCATCTATCCAGCGCTGGAGCGTCGCGATCGCGTCGTCCATGGTGATGGCGCTGACATTGACGCCGAGAACGTCGCCGCGGTCACCGCGCAGGCTGGCCGCCGCGCTCACTGGTTGAACCTCCATACGAGCTTGTCCGCCTCGCGCGAATCAGCCAGCAACGCGTCGAAATAGCTGATGGTCTTGTTGAGGCCTTCCTCCAGGGCGACCTTGGGCGTCCAATGCAGAAGTTCGCGCGCGCGGGAGATATCCGGTCGGCGCTGGCGGGGATCGTCCTGCGGCAACGGGCGGAATTCCAGTCGCGAGCGCGACCCCGTCAGCGAAATGACGAGCCGGCCCAGCTCGCACATCGACATTTCCACGGGATTGCCGAGGTTGACCGGCCCATCGATGTCGGGCGGCAAGTTCATCAGTCGCGTAAGTCCGTCGATCAGGTCGTCGACATAACAGAACGATCGCGTCTGTGCGCCCGACCCGAAGATCGTGATCGGTTCGCCCTTCAGAGCCTGCACGATGAAGTTCGAGACGACGCGCCCGTCCTGTGGATGCATATTCGGCCCGTAGGTGTTGAATATGCGTGCGACCCGGACGTCCATTCGATGCTGTCGCCGGTAGTCGTAGAACAGCGTCTCGGTGCACCGTTTGCCTTCGTCATAGCAGGCGCGCGGCCCGACCATGTTCACCATGCCGCAATAATCCTCGGACTGCGGATGGACGTTCGGGTCGCCGTAAACCTCGCTGGTGGATGCCTGCAGGATGCGAGCGTGCAGCCGTTTGGCGAGCCCCAGCATGTTAATCGCCCCAAGCACACTCGTCTTGGTGGTCTGGATGGGATCGCGCTGGTAGTGGATCGGCGAAGCCGGACAGGCAAGATTGTAGATCTCGTCGACCTCGACGTAGAGGGGGAACGTCACGTCGTGCCGCATGATCTCGAAGGCCGGCTGGTTGAGCAGCGGTTCGATGTTGCGGCGCATACCGGTGAAGAAGTTGTCGACGCAAAGCACCTCGCATTCCTGCTTGAGCAATCGCGCGCATAGATGTGAGCCGAGAAAGCCGGCGCCGCCGGTCACCAGAACACGTTTCTTCACGATGCATCTCCTGCCCGTTGCATGTCCACCGGCGTTGCACCGGCGCCTGGCATCTTGACGAATGCCGTAGACAGCCAACAACCGCGCACAGGGATGCGGCGAGGGGCATCGGGACTATCGAAGACAGAACAAAGGTACTCCGACGGGAGTACTCCTCAGGAGCGCAACGATAGTCCCTGTTTTTCAGCAAACGCGGCGCGCGCAGCGACTAGTCTCGACGCAGATGACGAGATCGAGCCCTCGGGTCAGACCGACAACGCATGGAGCCGTCCTGGTGCAGCATCAGCGACTGAATTCGACAACCCGAAACGCCGGCGTCACGGCCGCAGTCCGGTACTTCTCAAAGGCGGTATGTCTCGCTGTCTTGCTGTTCCCCGCCGCGCTGTCGGCCGAGAGCGTCGATGGCCGCTCCTATCGGCTCGCTCCGGGCGACCGCATCACCGTGACCGTGTTCGGCCAGCCAGAACTGTCGGGCGACGTGCTCATCGATGACGCCGGCGCCATCACGATTCCGCTAAGCAATCCCATTGAGGTCAAGGACCTGACGCCGCTCGAATGCCAGAAACGCATCGGCGAACGCCTCTTCGCCGAAGGGATCTTGCGGAAACCCTCGGTGAGCGTGCGCATCGCCGAATTGCGACCGCTCTACGTGTTGGGCGACGTGCGCCTGCCGGGGGCCTACCCGTTCCGTTACGGCAGCACGGTACAAAGCGCCGTGGCCCTCGCCGGAGGGTTCGGCGCCGGCGAATTGCTGCGCCACACTGCCGTTCCCGAATTCCTGGCAGCGGAGGAGCGCGTCCGTCAGCTGACCTTGCAAAAGCGCACCCTGCTCGTGCGCAAGGCCCGTCTTGAGGCGCAGCGCGACGAACAGGACACCTTTTCACCGCCCGCTGTTGCCGATGCGGCCGACGACAAGGACATCATCGAGATCGTGGCAAACGAAAGGGATATCTTCTCCGCCGAAGGCGCCATCCTGCGCAATCAGATCGACCTGCTCCGTTCGCAAAAGCCGCATCTGCAGGAGCAAATCGCGGCCAATTCCGAACAGGGCAACGCAGGACAGAAGCAACTCGAGCTGATACGGCAGCAGATCGAACGGTACGAAAAGCTTTTCAAGCAGGGACTCGCGACCCAGAACAACGATTTCCAGTACCGCGTCCTTGAGGCGAACCAGGAAGCCAACGTCTGGAGGCTGTTGGCGGACGTCTCGCGCCTGCAGATACAATCGGGAGACCTCGACTTCAAGATCCAGGAAGTCGAGGCCACATTCAAGCGGCAGGTCGAGACGCAGCTCCAGGAAGCCCGCGACCGCCTCAACGAACTGGAGGTTACGTTGCCGGCGGCGATCAAAATTCGCGACGTCAAGCTCCAGTATGCCGGCGGCGCGGCTCAGGGCGGCAAGCACCTGGTCAGCATCACACGCACGCGGAACGGTCGCACCGTCGTTCTGGACGGCAACGAAACGATGTCGGTCGAACCCGGCGACGTTATTGACATCAAGAACGAGATGCCACGCGTCATGCCGCACGACGAAGCCGCCGCCGGCCAGTTGACGTCGCGATCCTACAAGACGGAAGAAACCCGAGATGGAGAGACGATCGGCGCGATTTCCCGCTAATGCCCGTTGCTGCCGCCATCGGCCGCACGCGTTGTGAGTATTTTTGCGAAAGGAGAGAGTCGATGTTGGACTCCGGAGCGGCGGTGCCCCGGCCATACGAGCGGCGAACTGCAAAAATGGATATTCCTGAGTGTCCTCAATGCAAGTTTCAGAGAGCTGCTTCCGTACATTGGCGGGCGCCGCGTTTTCTGCGCTGTCGAGAATGCGGCACCATATTTCGTGATCCCTTTCCAGGGGATTCGGAGCTTGCGAATTATTACAGTGAAGGGTGGAAAAAACCTGAAGAAAACATTGTCGAAACTGGCTCTACAGGTGAAGTTATTGCCCGACACCTTGCAGATTCACTGACAGACACTCTGGGCATACGTAGCCTTTCCGGCATGCGTATTCTCGATTTCGGGGCGGGGCGTGGCGCAATGACTCTCGAATTGATGAAGCGCGGCGCCAAACTTGTCGCTGTTGAACCGTTTGGATACGAGTTCCTGGCCGAACGTGGCGTTTCAGTCTACCGAGATCTTGCCCATCTCCCAGACGAACTGAGCTTTGATGGGATCGTATCCCTTGAGGTTATTGAGCACCTTCGTGACCCAAACGGAGTACTGGCAGGTTTGTATAAGCGCTTGGCACCTGGCGGCTGGCTCCTGATTACCACTCCGAATGCCGCTGGTCTCCTGGCAAGGCTTATGGGCCAGCGTTGGCGCGAAGTAACCAAACCGGGCCATATAGTTTTCTTTACTCCCACAGCACTCAGCAAGATCCTGGAAAAAAATGGATTCAGCCAAGTTCAGCGTCCACGCTGGTTGATTCGATATCCACGTGCTTCACCGTTGCGTGCGCTTCTTCACTTCGGATTGCAGAAGTTAGCTGTCGATGGAGGTTTGCGTGTGGTCGCTTACAGGCCGCAGACCAACCTTCCGGACGCCTCATGACCCACCTTCCCCCAATTTCACATCCCACGAGCGCGGGCGACCGTTACATCCTCGCGCTCTCCTGCGTCCTGCTGGGATATGCGGTCCTGGGAAAGGGCTTTGCCTACCTGGGCTATCCGCCGGTTTTGGTCGGTGAACTGACCTTCCTTGCCGGAATTTTTTTTCTGTTGCGGTCAGGCTGTCTCGTCGCCGTATTCGCGTTCGGACCGAGCCTCCTCCTCGCCGCGATCATGAGCTGGACGTTACTGCGCACCTTGCCGTTCGTTGGCACCTACGGCTTTGACGCGCTGCGCGACAGCGTGATCATCATGTACGGGGGATTTTCCTTCATCGTCGCTGCACTTCTGATCGAAGACTGTCGCCGCATCAACACGCTCGTTCGTTATTATAGAATCTTTCTCGGCATCTACGTCCCCGCCGTACCCTTCCTTTTCCCGCTCGGCTTCTATTTCGGGGACGACATCCTGAAAGTGCCCGGGACGACCGTCAGCCTGATCTGGCTCGGCCCCGGCGAGGTCGGGACACATCTCGCCGGTGCGGCAGTGTTCACCCTGGCGGGTTTCCGCAAGCCTACCCCGGTCTGGACTGCCTGCCTTCTCGCCGCGCTGGTGATGGCGAGTGCCGTGAGCCGCGCGGCCATGCTCGCATTCATCGTCCCGGTTGTGCTGGCGACGCTCGTGCTCGGCAAAGCGCGCATGTTCGCCATCATCATCCCGATCGGGCTGATGCTGCTTGCCACGACTTACCTGCTCGAGACGAGCTTCTCGAGCTACCGCGAAGCGCAAACTTCCACGGAACGGCGGGTCAGCTCCGTGCAACTTGTCGAAAACGCTGCCAGCATTTTGGGCCGCAGCGGCGAGCAGACCGAAAGCACGAAGGAGTGGCGCGAGAAGTGGTGGAACATCATCGTCGACAACACGGTGCGCGGTCCGTATTTCTGGACCGGCCGCGGATTTGGCGTCAATCTCGGCTTCGAAGACGGGTTCGGAAACCCGCACAACGAGCGGCCGCTACGCAGCCCGCATAACGGCCACATCACGATCCTGGCGCGCGCGGGAATTCCAGGTGCGGCGTTGTGGGGCGTCTTTTTGGCGGCCTGGTTTGGCACGCTGCTGCATACGATGTTGCTTGCCCGCCGCCGCGGGCAGGCCGAATGGGCCGGTCTGTTGTTGTTCGTCGCCTGCTACGCCATGTCCTGCGTCATCAACGCCACCTTCGACGTCGCGCTTGAAGCGCCGATGCAGGGGATCTGGTTCTGGTGTCTGATCGGATCAGGCATCGGCGCGACGATGATCTACCGATACATGCAGGATAACCGCTTATGGGAGTCCCGATTGGGTCGCCGGGTTCTGCCGGCCCGCGCGCACGAGGGACTGCCGGCTGCCTGACGGCGCTTTTGTGCTTGCTGGCCGCAACGTCGGCACAGTCCGGCGTTCTCAACGCGCCCTGCCCCTCGGCGACGATTGCAATCGAGCCGGGCACATCGATTCAAGCTGCCGTCGATCGGGCCGGAGACGGTGCTGCTTTTTGCCTGAAAAACGGGACCCACCGAATCCAGGCCGTCCGTCCCCGTCCCTATCAGCGCTTCTATGGGGAAGGCCGGACAATCCTGAACGGCAGCCGCCTGCTGACGGAGTTCAGCCGGGAGAACAGCTATTGGGTCGCGCGCAACCAGCGGCAGCAAGGACAAAGACGCGGGGAGTGCGCCAAGGAAGCACCGGCTTGCAACCTGCCGGAAGGTCTGTTCATCGACGACATCCCGCTCATTCAGGTGCTCGCAAAGGACGACGTCGGGCCGGGCCGGTTCTACTTCGACCATGCTGCAGGACGCGTCTACTTCGCCGACAACCCGGCTGGTCACACGGTCGAAGCCACGGTAGCCGCCTTTGCCTTCGAGAGCAGCGCACCCGGCGTCGTGATCAAGAACGTGACAATCGAAAAATATGCCAGTGTCGCCCAGAAAGGCGCGATCCAGGCCCAGCAAGCCACCAACTGGGCCATCGAGAACTGCGAGTTG
>Ga0210410_10005988_pt1 | contig 10564 bp, 9 predicted proteins | sample IncBWC4MmetaG_FD_161058 | JGI IMG/M metagenome (GOLD analysis project Ga0210410, IMG submission 161058) | Forest soil microbial communities from Barre Woods Harvard Forest LTER site, Petersham, Massachusetts, United States - Inc-BW-C-4-M | ecosystem: Environmental > Terrestrial > Soil >... | reverse complement strand
TCCAGCGCTACGGCGGGCAGATGTACGTGAAGGCCAACAATCAAACGAGTGCGCTACAGCCGTTCATCTTCGACCCAACGCTGGCCTCGCAGACGCTTGGCGTGTGGAGGCAGAACGCCCCTGACTCCACTATTGCGGGTCCCACCTATGACGATAACGGTGCTGTGCCTGGCGACCCAAACTCGCCGCTTGCGTACAGCGTAGGTCACTTCGATTCGACCTGGGGATGGTGCTCCGGCCACAGGGCTGACGACCAATGGCATCAGGCGAGCAATTTGAACAACGGCTGGGTAGTTGACTCGGCGTACGCCTACGATCGCGGCGACGGTTCCGAAGGGTCATATGTGTCGGACAACCGGCCCGGCACTCCATCTTTGTACACCAAGGTGCATTGGTGGGAGGATGCCCAGGGCAATGCGTCTTATTTCCTCGTCATCACTATAAAGGGACCGATAGGGACGTCTCCATTCTGACGCTTGAACCGAGTGGAGCAACACGTGACGAACTGTTTGTAAGCTGGGCTCAATTCTTCTGTGTGAATCCGGTGCGAAAAGGCCGTGGCTGCTAAACCGTAGGGGACTGCGTGATTGCTGGTGAAGACAACGCCGCGAGAGTAACCTCATTGACACGTGCTGTCCGCGACAACCCACGGCGGAGCCAGTCATGAAGGTCTCCTACCCCCACGCACCTGCGCGTGTCTGGCCCGGTCTCTTGGTGGTTGTAACCTCGCTGAGCGTGGCGACTACGGGGGAGGCGCAGCAACAACCGACTTATCCCCCTCAGACGACCACACCCACGTATCCGAGTACGACGTATCCGTCGACGACCTATCCGGTCCCGTCGACCTATCCCAGCACGACGTACCCCCAAACGACGTATCCCACTCCGTCATATACGACTCCGGCATACCCCGGAGTGTATGGCGCACCAGGCTACCCTGCGGACGTCTCTCCGATTCGATCTGCCTGGCTGGCCACGGTTGCGGCAGTTGTCGGTTCCAGCGGCGCCGGACTCCTTGCTGGGCTGGCACAGTTCGTGGTTGGAGGCATTCTCAGCTGGTTCAAGCATAAGCCAAACCCGCCCGAGGCCAATGCCGCTATGCAGACTGTACCTGCTGCTGGACCTCCGGTTGGTTACGGTTACCCGGCGGCGCCGAACCCGGCGGCCGCATATCCCAACCCAGCGGCGTACGGCAATGCGTACCCGGGTGCTCCTACTGCCATGGCCCCGGCCGGGGTTAATCCGACAAGCGCATACCCCGGCGGAACATACCCGCCGGGAACATACCCCCCCGGAACGTACCCAGCTGGAACGTATCCACCTGGAACGTATCCACCTGGAACGTATCCACCTGGAACGTATCCCGGAGGAACATATTCCCCCGGGACTTATGCCGGCCCGCCGAATCCAGGAGTCGTCTCTCCCGCTGCTGGTGCGGCGACTGGGTATCCGAGCGCCGGGGTTCCTACTTATCCGACGACCACCGTGCCGCCCACTGGCGTTGCCCCGACGGGCGCGTACCCGGGCAGCGTCTCTTCCGCCGCGACCACAAATCCCTATCAGGCCGGAATGCCCAACTCATCCCCACCGACGGCTACGACTCCGTATGGCGCGACGACTCCGTATGGCGCGCCCGCTCCGTATGGCGCTACGACCGCGGGTGCGCCCGCCCCAGCTTACGGCTACCCCGCGGGCACAAATCTGCCCGCGAACACGGGATCACCCATATCAAGGGACGCAGGCAGTGACACGGCGGCGACCGGGACGACCTCAACCCAGCCAACTTTGTACGCGGGAATCGCTTACGAGGTGCATGTTCTGGATGCGAGTGGCGGTTCGACCGCCGTCGATTCCGGCTCGTACGCTTTCCATTCGGGTGATCGCTTTGTCGTTCACTTCCGTCCTTCGCTGCCTGGACAAATGGAGGTGTACAACATCAACGCAAGCGGAAAGCGAACCCGCATCGATTCGACCCGGCTGGCCGCCGGACAGCTCACCACGCTGGGCCCGTATCAGTTCACTGGCGATACCGGCGACGAATCTCTCAAGTTCGTTCTCACGGCATGTTCCACGCCGGACCTGCTCACCAGGACTCGCGACATCGTCAATGTGGGAGCGAATGCCTCGTCAGCGACCGCGATCCACCTGGCGCCGTGCGGCACGACAACTCGCGGAATTCAGACGCGCGACATTGAGAAGGTCGGGCTGGACCAGAATACGAGCTTTGCGCTGGATCCGCTCTCGCCGAGCGAAGTTGCTTCGGGGCAAGTGGCCCCGCGCGTATTTATGCTCCGGTTCCACCATCAATAGACACAGTCGCGATCGCTCCCGTCTCCGACGTCGACGACCAGAATGCAAGAGGGCCCGCAGCGGCCCCCCTTGCGCTGCGAGCTGAGCTTAAGGCTTCAGTCGTTCGTACATGTTGCGCACGATGATCAACAGCGCGGCGCCGGCGGCCAGGACACCGAAGTTTCCCAGAATCGCGGTGATCGACGGGCCGGCTCCGGGTATGCCGTTGAAGGCATTTGCGACCGTATGCAGTGCCAGGGCTGAGACAATCACCCGCACATGGTGTTCACCGGCGACGCTGATACCCACGACCAGACCCGCGACTGCGATGATCGGTTCGGAGTAGGGCACGTTGGCAAACGCGGCAACGACGGCCAAAAGCACACCTAACAATCCAACGATCTTGTAGACGTTCACGGTCGGACTCCCCTCACAGTTATTCGATCTTGTTGGCTAAACCGGCGGCAAACTGCGCGCCCTTCTGCAGTCGAGCTGCAGTGGGCGTCTGAATGCTTCGACTTACCGCCACGTCTACGATAACGCTTTTCGCCGCGCCCTGCATCGCGGGGCGCGGATGATGACCGTAGCGTTCAAGGGTTGTATCAACGCGCCGTCGTGGCGCCTCTGAGCCCGCATTGGACGGCGCGCGCCTTAGGACTCCGACTGCACGCCGAGGACGCGAGCCGCCTCCTGATCGCGAAGCTGCGCCTTTGACTCCGGCGCCGGTGTCGACGAAGCGGGCTTGACGGCTGCCTTCTTCGATTCGGCCGCCGCGCGCGGCGGCATCTTCACGCAGCCATTGAACTCGGCGCCGTCAACGATGCTGACGCGCGGGGCGACGATATCGCCGTTGAGTACCGCGCTCGGCGCGACTGTGGCCGACTCGCTGGCCTCGACGTCGCCCTCGACGGTGCCGCGGATGGTGATGGTGCGCGCGTAGACGTTGCCCGTCACCACGCCACCAAGGGCGATCGTCACATTCCCCGTGTGGGTGATCGAGCCCTCGACTCGGCCGAAGAGAACGAGATCCTCGTCGGCGGAGATCTCGCCTTTGAAGACGAGTGTCTTGCCGAGTGTCATGAGGGCCAAAGGCGCGGACTGCTTGCCGGGGGCCACCGGTGCCGGCGCGGCATCTGCCGCCACGGGACTCTCTGCGGCGGCCGCGCGTCCATTGGGACCAAAGACCGACATGATGTTACGTGCCATAGATCACCGTTTCTCCGTGTCGCGCCCGGATCCATGGGCGCGCTTGCTCGTATCCATGATGACGTTGCCGTTGAAGTCGGCGCCGTCGACGATGCTGACGTTCGGCGCGCGCACATCTCCGATGAGACGGCCGGTCTCCATGACGGCGACCGAGGTCTGCGCGTGTACGTCCCCCTCTACCGTGCCGGCGATCGCAACGATGTGGCCCTCGATCTGTGCCTTCACGTGGCCGTTGGTGCCGATCGTGAGGCGGCGCGAATGCTTGATGCTTCCGACGACCTGTCCTTCGATCAACAGATCCTCGGCGGCGGTCAATTCGCCCTTGAAGCGCAGGGTGGGTCCCAGGATCGAGCCGTCGTTTTTGGGGGTATCGGTGTCCATGCATCCTCTCTGTGAATCCGGTCACATTGCCGGCTCCGCTCACCCATGGCCGGCTCCCTTACATCGGCTGCAATGCTCAACACTTAAAGGTGATGGGCCGGACCGAGCACCCGGTACGGTGTCTTCCGCAATGCGGCAAGTCCGCGGGCTCGAGGCCTTGACAGCCCAGGTCGCGAGGCGTCTCGACTCAAGCATCAATTCGCGCCGGGAACGCTCTGCGCGTAGTGGGCCGCCGGGCGCTTTGTTTACAGCGGCACCGGCTGACCGTTGACGATGAGACGCACGGTAAGTGCCGTCTCCCGGCGCAGCGTGGCAAAGATCGGGCAGCCGCGGCGCGTGCGGCGCGCGACGTCCGCGACCTTGTCGCTTGGAGCGCTCGTGCTCACGCGGGTCTCGAGCGTGATCTCCTGAAATCCGGGGTCGACTCCGGCAATACCGTAGAGCCCGCGTCGATCCCAGATGCCCGTCACGGTCGTCTCGAGCGCCTCGATCGCGAGCTGCTCGAGCGCTGCGTAGCGCACGAACACGACGTTCTGGCAGGTGCCAAGCGCGGCCATGAAGTAGTCGGTCGGCGTCGGCCCGCGCGCCCCGCCGGCGACGCTCGCCGGCTCGTCCTGCACCACGTTGAAGCCGCGCGTGACGGCGATGGAGTGCTGGTTGGCGACGAGCGTGACGACGGCTTTGTTGGTGGTCGCCGCCTGCGCGGGACCGGCGGACTTGAGCTCCAACAGGCTCTTTTCGACCGCGGGCTTCTGATCGGCGTCAATCAGGCTCATCGTCTGTGCCCTCCCGTCTTGCGCGGGCGCCGCGGCCAGCGTTGCCACCCCGCTGAGCAGCGTCACCGGGATCGCATGGATGATGCGTCTGCGCATACCTATAATCCCTCCACCATGCTGCGACAGCCATTCATCTTCATATTGCTCTCCTGCTCCGCGGCATGCATTCCGGCAGGGGCCGCGGACGCCGCCGGCGCGCCGCCGGGCGTGGCCGAGGATGGCCAGTGGACCATGCCCGCGAAGAACTACGCGGCCACGCGCTACAGCGGCCTTGCGCAGATCAACGCGCAGAATGCGCGCTCGCTCCATCCTCTGTGGACCTTCTCGACGGGCGTGCTCACCGGACACGAGGGCCAGCCGCTGGTCGTGGGCGAGACGATGTACGTCGTCACCCCCTGGCCGAACGTGCTGTACGCGTTCGATCTGCGCAAGGAGGGGCATCCGCTGCGCTGGAAGTATCGCCCGGATGTCAGCTCGAACGCGCTCGGGGTGGCCTGTTGCGATGCCGTCAATCGCGGCGCGTTCTACGTCGATGGACGGATCGTCTACAACCTGCTCGACGGCCACACCGTGGCGATCGATGCGCACTCGGGCCGGGAGCTGTGGAAGGCCACGATCGCCGACCTCGGCAGCGGCGAGACGGTCACGATGGCGCCGCTGGTGGTTGGGGACCGGGTGATCGTCGGCGCATCGGGCGGCGAGTTCGGCATCTATGGATGGCTGAAAGCTCTGGAGCTCAAGACCGGGCAGATCGTGTGGACCGGCCATAATCTGGGTCCGGATGCGGACATGCTCGCGCGGCCGGGCACTTTCAAGCCGCCGTACGACGGCGGGGTCGATGTCGGCGCGAAGAGCTGGGCCGGCGACAGCTGGAAGACCGGCGGCGCTCCGGTGTGGGGCTGGATCTCCTACGATCCCGAGCTCGACCTCATCTACTACGGAACGGGAAACGCCGCGCCCTACGACCCGGAGGTGCGCGGCGGCGACAACAAGTGGAGCGCGAGCGTGCTCGCACGCCGGCCCGGAACCGGGGAGCTGGTGTGGGCCTATCAGTTCACTCCGCACGACAACTGGGATTACGACGCCACCGGCGCGATGGTCCTCGTAGACCTGACGATCGGGGGCAAACCGGTGAAGGCGCTGGTGCACTTCGACAAGAACGGTTTCGCGTACACGTTGGAGCGCGCTACCGGGAAGCTGCTGGTAGCGGCGCCGTTTGCGCCGGTGAACTGGGCGAGCTCCGTCAACCTGGCAAGCGGGCGTCCGGTGATCGATCCGGCCAAGCAGACCGGCGTCTCCAAGGGCAAGGTCACGGGCGTGTGCCCGAGTCTCGAGGGCGCCGTGAGTCCCGCATCCCCGCCGGCTTACTCGCCGCGCACCCATCTCTTTTATACCTCCACCAACAACCTGTGCATGGACTACGCGACCGCGCATGCCTCGCACCTCCGGGCCACCCCGTACGTCGGCGTGGATAGCCCATACCATCCGGGACCGGGAGGAAACCTCGGCGCGTTCATCGCCTGGGATGCCGTGAGTGGCAGGAAGGCCTGGGAGGACAAGGAGTCATACCCGAGCTGGAGCGGCGCGCTGGTGACCGCGGGTGATGTCGCGTTCTATGGAACACTCGACGGATGGTTCAAGGCGGTCGACGCCCGCTCCGGCCGGATACTCTCGAAATTCAAGGTGGGCTCGGGCGTCGTGGGGAACCCCATCGCTTACCGTGGTCCGGACGGCAAGGAGTACGTGGCCATTTACGCCGGCATCGGTGGGGACTGGGCCCTGCTCGCGGGAGACACGCGCTCCGACGATCCCACGGACGTACGAGCGCCCGCGGACTACATGAAGGACATTGCCCGCCACACGAGCCAGGGCGGCATCGTCTGGATCTTCGGGCTATGAGCTGGCATCGCTCGCTCCTGACAGCTCTGACCTGCGCGGCGTTGGCTGCCTGCGCGCGCCCGGCGGCCTCGCCCGCGGCTGCCGCCAACGCGCCACCGCCGGCTATCGCCTATGAGGCGCACCTTGCGGCCGGGGGCATCCCGCCCGCGGGCGGCGTGCTCGGCAATCCTCACGCCGGGGATGCCGCGGTAGCAAAAGCCGGTGCGCAGCTCTTTACCGCAATGAACTGCGACGGCTGTCACGGCGCCGCCGGCAGCGGGTGGGTGGGCCCGAACCTCGGCGATGGGCGCTGGCGCTACGGCGGCGCCGATGCCGAGGTGTTCTCTTCTATCTACTACGGCCGGCCAAAGGGAATGCCGGCCTTCGGCGGCGTCCTTGGGGTCGATGGCGTGTGGACCCTCGTAACTTACATCCGCTCGCTCCCCGTGCCGAGCGACGTACCGACCGAGTCCTGGGAGCAGCCATAAGCCGCCTCGCGACAGGCGCGCTCGCGATGTCGGACAGCCCGCAGCCGCCCCAGGCGCTGTTCGGCGAGCTGTTCGTCGCGGTGCAGACCGCGGCCCTCTACCCTGACGGCAAGACCTTCGCGGATGTGGTGCCGCGCGAGGCGCCCGAGACGATTATGACCAGGTACCGCGCAGCGCGCCTCGATTCGCCCGAGACGCTGCGGCGCTTCGTGGAGGCGCACTTCGCGCTTCCGGCGGATCTGCCGCCCGTCGCAGCGCCGTCGCAGCAGACGACGCTCGCGGCCCACATCGATGCGCTCTGGAGCCAGCTCAGCCGCACGACCACGAGCGCGCCGCGCTGGTCGTCGCTGATCCCGTTACCGAAGCCTTACGTGGTTCCGGGCGGACGCTTCCGCGAGATCTATTACTGGGACTCGTACTTCACCATGCTCGGGCTCCTCGAAAGCGGCCGCGGAGACCTGGTCGCTGACATGGTGGAGGACTTTGCGCACCTGATCGACCGCTACGGGCACGTTCCGAACGGCACGCGCACTTACTATCTCAGCCGCTCGCAGCCGCCATTCTTCTTCGCCATGGTTGGACTCCTGCCCGATGCGCCCGGCGCGGCATACGCGCGCTACCTGCCGCAGCTGCGCCGCGAATATGAGTTCTGGATGGAAGGCGCCGCAGGGCTAGAGTCCGGCGCGGCGCATCGCCGCGTGGTCGCGCTGCCCGACGGCGCGATTCTCAACCGCTACTGGGACGATCGCGACACGCCGCGCGATGAGTCGTACCGGGAGGACACCGAGCTCGCGCGCGCGAGTGGCCGTCCGCGGAGCCAGGTCTTCCGCGACATTCGCGCCGCCGCCGAGAGCGGCTGGGATTTCAGCTCCCGCTGGTTCGCCGACGCGCGCACCATGGCGACAATCGTCACCACCGAAATCGTCCCGGTCGACTTGAACAGCCTGCTGTTCGGGCTCGAGAGCGCGATCCTCGCGGGCTGCGAGCACCGGGGGGACGAGGCGGGCGCGGTCGAATTCCGCCGCCGCGCTGCCACGCGGCGCGCGGCCATCGACCGCTATCTCTGGGACGGCTCGGCCGGCGTCTATTTCGACTACCGCTGGACCGAGCGCGCGAGAATTCCACGCCTCTCGGCCGCGGCCATTTATCCGCTTTTCTTCGGCTGCGCCTCGCAGGAGCAGGCTAACGGGGTCGCCAGCGCGATTCGCGCCACGCTGCTCAAGTCCGGCGGTCTCGTCACGACGCCGCTAGCGACCGGCCAGCAGTGGGATGCCCCCAACGGCTGGGCGCCGTTGCAGTGGATCGCCGTCTCGGGTTTCAATCGCTATGGCGAGCGGCAGCTCGCCGAGTCGATCGCCCAGCAGTGGCTGCGGAACGTCCGGCGCGTCTACCGCGAGAGCGGCAAGCTCGTGGAGAAGTACGACGTGCTCACCGAGCGCGGCGGCGGCGGCGGGGAGTACCCGCTGCAGGATGGCTTCGGCTGGACCAATGGGGTCACCGCCAGGCTCATGGCGCTGTACCCGGCGGCGGCGGCGGATCAACGTGCCTGAGGGCGAGGAGACAGCTTGGTAAACCCCGGTGTGCAGCAGGCGAGCGCGGGTGGCGGCACGGCAGAGTCCTCCGTGAGGACGCTGCGCCTGTTCGTGTTCGCGCTCTTCTTCATATTCGGCGGCATCACGAGCCTGAACGACGTGATCATCCCGAAGCTCAAGGCGCTCTTCACGCTCAACTACGCCCAGGCGATGCTGGTGCAGTTTGCGTTCTTCATCGCCTATTTCCTCATCTCGATTCCGGCGGCGGCGGTGGTGGCGCGCATCGGCTACATGCGCACCGCTGCGCTCGGCCTCATGACCATGACCGCCGGATGCCTGCTGTTCATTCCGGCTTCTTCCTCGGGCCTCTTCATGGCCTTCCTCGGCGCGATCTTCGTGCTTGGCTCGGGCATCACCATCGTGCAGGTGGTGGCGAATCCCCTGATCTCGATGCTCGGGCGGCCGCAGACCGTGCACAGCCGTCTCACCTTCGCGCAGGCCTTCAACTCCCTCGGGACCACGATCTTCCCTTACGTCGGCTCGATCCTGATCCTCGGCTCCCTTTCGCAGGTGGATCCGTCGACGCTCTCAGGCGTCGCCCGGGCGCTGTTTCGCACCCAGGAGACGCAGGTGATCGTGCACACCTACCTGGGCCTCGCCACCGCGCTGACCGTGATCGCCGCCCTCGTGTGGCTCGCGCGGAAGAAGCTCGTCGAGAGCCCGAGCGAGATGCCGACCTTGGAGCACTACCTGAGTCTCCTAAAGCTTCCGCGCTTCAGTTACGGCACCTTATGCATCTTTCTTTATGTGGGAGGTGAGGTCGCGATCGGCTCGGTGATCGTGAACTACCTGATGCAATCGAGCGTCCTCGGCCTGGGGGCCGAGGAGGCCGGCAAGCACGTTCCCTTTTACTGGGGCGGCGCCATGGTCGGGCGGTTCGTCGGGTCCTATCTGCTCCGGATCTTCTCGCCAGGCAAGGTGCTCGCGTGCGCCGCGACCGCCGTGATCACGCTGCTGCTGATTTCCGCCAACACCGCCGGAGCCGTGTCCGGCTGGTCGCTGCTTGCAGTCGGCCTCTTTAACTCGATCATGTTCCCCACGATCTTTGCTCTCGCCTGCGAGGGACTCGGGCCGCGCGCCGCCGAGGCCTCGGGGATCATCTGCGTCTCGATTGTCGGCGGGGCGGTGGTGCCTCCCATCGCCGGCCTCATGGACGACCTGACGGGCCTCAAGGCCGCGCTGATCGTGCCGGCGATATGCTATGCGGTGATCTGCGGCTTCGGCATCTACGCGCGCCGGCCCGCAGCGTACGCCGAGCACTGAGGGAGGACTCATGATGAGCGGGAGAGCGCGGCTGGTTCTGACAGCCCTGGCGGGCCTCATCGGCGCCGCCGTACTCGCAGGAGCGAAAGTGGACAAGAAGCCTCAAGCGGCCTCTGGCGCCGACGACCCGTACCTGTGGCTCGAGGACGTTCACGGCGCGAAGGCCCTGGAATGGGTGAAGGCGCAGAACGCGAAGTCGACCGCCATCCTGCAGGCCGATCCCGACTACCAGAAGGACTACGACGCCATTCTCAAGGTGCTGGACGCCACCGACCGCATCCCCTACGGCGAGCTCGACCATCAGTACGTCTTCAACTTCTGGCAGGACGCGCAGCACCCCAAGGGCATCTGGCGGCGCACCAGCATCGCCGACTACGCGAACGCGGCGCCGGCGTGGGACGTACTGCTCGACGTCGACAAGCTCGCACTCGATGAGCACGAGAACTGGGTGTGGCAGGGCGCCGACTGCACGCCCTCGCTCAAGCGCTGTCTTGTCACGCTCTCGCGCGGCGGCGGCGATGCCGCCGTGGTGCGCGAGTTCGATCCGGACCGCAAGTCCTTCGTGAAGGAGGGCTTCGAGCTCGCCGAGGCAAAGTCCCAGATCACCTGGCTCGACGAGGATACGGTGGTGTTCGGCACCGACTTCGGCCCGGGCTCCATGACCTCGTCGGGCTACCCGCGCTTCGTGAAG
>Ga0210410_10005987_pt1 | contig 10564 bp, 8 predicted proteins | sample IncBWC4MmetaG_FD_161058 | JGI IMG/M metagenome (GOLD analysis project Ga0210410, IMG submission 161058) | Forest soil microbial communities from Barre Woods Harvard Forest LTER site, Petersham, Massachusetts, United States - Inc-BW-C-4-M | ecosystem: Environmental > Terrestrial > Soil >... | reverse complement strand
GAGATTGTTTATCGTCATGATGACCAGTACATTCCGGGCGCGCTCGCCAAGCTCGATTATTTCCTCCGTGATCATCGGACCGGCGACGTTCGCCATTTCGATCCCCGGCTATACGATATCCTCTCCGATCTCACATCGTCGATCGGCCATCCCGGCGGCGAGATTGACATTGTTTGCGGCTACCGCGCTCCGTCGACGAACGAATCTCTCCGCGCTCACACCACCGGAGTCGCCAAGAACAGCCTGCACATTCAAGCGGAAGCCATCGACCTGCGCATGCCAGGTATCGACACGCTCAAGCTGCGCAAGGCCGCTCTCGCACTGCATCGCGGCGGCGTGGGCTACTACCCTCACTCCGACTTCATTCACGTCGACGTAGGCCGCGTCCGCCAGTGGTGCTTCGACTGCCCCGCTACCCTCGCCGTCGGCGATTAAGATGGTGTTTCGCCGCCCTGCCAGCCTCCCGACCGGCGATTAGCTCGGATAGGGGTAACCTTTATCGAGAACTTTCTCGAGTGCGGCGTCGTGCCCGTAGATGTCGTCGTAAAAGTGAACGATGCCGTCCTCAGTCACGATCACGGTGGCATAAAGAATCATTACCGGAATCGGATGCGCAAGATTCACCTGCTGCGTTGTGGCTCCGTTCATGGCTGCATGGACGCGATCCAGGTCCCAGCCCGGGTTGTTGCGCAACACCCACACAGCCAAATCGGCGGGCTTTTCCAGCCGAATGCACCCGTGGCTGAAATCCCTCCGGGATTTCCTAAAGAGTATCTGCTCGGGCGTATCGTGAAAGTATATGTTGTAGTTATTCGGAAAGATAAATTTCACGAGTCCGAGGGAGTTCTTGGGACCGGGCGTTTGCCGGATGAAAAGCTTGCCTGCGCGGAGCTGCTCGAGCACGTCGCTCGTCACTGTTCCCGACGTAACGACCTCCTGGCGGCTGTTCACCACCTCGAATCCTTTCTTCGCCAGGTAGTCGGGATCGCGAGCGATGTGCGGCAGAAATTCAGCTCTTGCGATGGAATAGGGAACGCTCCAGTAGGGTCGGAATACGACATATTCCATGGTGTCGCTAAATACCGGTGTATTGTGGCCGTAGGCTTTGCCTACAACTGCGTTCATTTGCAAAGTGATTTTGAAGTTTTCATCATAGGCGCGCAGGTGAAACTCCGGGATATTCGCCACGATGGGTGACTTCTCATAAGCAGGGGGCAGCCATCGCCAGCGTTCGAGGGTCAGTTGCATCTGCCGCATGCGGCTGGCGAGTGGCACGTTCAGATCAGCCAAGGTTTCGGCAGTGATTCGTCCATCCGGGTCCCGGCCAAGCCGGCCCTGAAAATTCTTGACTGCGCGCACAAGTGAATCCTGGTAAACCGTTCCATCGGCCGGAACATTCGCGTCGGCAGGAAGGTCGCCCACCAGTCGGAGCAGGCGAATCAATTGAGGGATGCCTGCATAGGAGTCGCCAGGCGCAATCGTTTTTTGTATGGTGGGAAGTGGTCTGCCGTCATATTCCCTCGCAAGCTCCAAGTAAGTGTGCAGGGCTTGGATCGTGCGCCGGTAACCCGGGTAGGGAGGTTCCACTTGCGCCAGAACGCCAGCGACATCGGAAGTGTCCACAACATGTCCTTTCACGAATTCGGGCAAATCGTATTTCTTGGCCTCGACGTCCAAACCAAAGTCAAAATGCTTCGGATTCACCTTGCCGATATGAAGGTCCGAGATATACCTCATCACGCTGACGGTGAGCGCGGCATCGAATCGCACCGCATCTGCTTCAGATGGCTGGGACGCCGTGGGCTTGAGTTTCGCCAGCCGGTCGCGCCAGCGCGGCCCGTCGTAATCCTCCGCGGACAATCCCTTTAGTTCCGCCCCCAAGAGAAGCGCGATTACTTGCTGCGCCTGCCCGGTTGGTTGCATTCCCCTTATCCACACCAGGGAATACGCGTACGACTCGTAAAATTTCTGCACATGCTTGCCGTAATCGCTAAAATCCGGCCAGCGCAGGTCAGAGAGATTTGCTGCCTGAATGATGGCTCGCAATGAAGCTTGGCCCTCAGGACTAAGCGGTTGAGGCGCCGAGGCGAGTTTTGCTGATGTTTCAGATTGCGTGAGTACACGTCTGGTCGAGCCAATGCCCGGACCACACAATAGGGCAATCGTGACGGTGAACAGCATGAACAACAGGCTCTTGGGAGTCCATGATTGCTTCACTGGATTCCTCCGTTTTTCTTTCCCCGAGACGATCTTGTCCGTGCAAAATGCCAAATACTGACTCCGTCGCGCGTTCTATCCCCGATAACCTCTTTTTTTATCGTTCTCGTGGGAGTCATTCCCGGCTTCATCCTTCAGATTGATCTAATCCGGAAATAGATACTCACTTTCTTGTGTAAGGTCTGGAAATAACCACAAAGAGTAGAAGCGCGCCCGGAGCGCGGCGGCCGATGAATGGTCCGAAAGCACTCTCCGTTTCTAACCCGGCACTCCTAAGTCCAGGAAGCCCAGCAAATCCGCGGAGTTCCCCTCGGACGCGCTCTCCGCAGCAAGCCCAGAACTGCCAAGGGTATTGCGAATCTTATCGACCGTTTCCTGATGGCACAAGTTGGTATCCGCAGGAATGGAATGGACTCATACTGTAAGAGGTGTGGGCTGCTAGACCCGCTTGTTAACTCCACCGGCCCACAAGACGCCAAAGCCTTATCAGAACTCAAGAGCATGGTTGACGACTTTCGTTGGCTTGCAACTCCCGGTTAGGTTTCTGGATTTCTGAACCTTTGGTAAAGGCGGCGGAAGCAGAAGGAGGAAAGGATGATCAGGAGCCGAATTGCCTTTGTTTTCTTGCTCCTTTGCGGTCTCGTAGCGCTCGGGTCAGTGTCAGGTCAACAAACGGACGCATCCCGCTCTGGTTGGATCAGTGATGAGAGTTGCGGAACGCAGCACACGAAGCCGGGCCGCGCGGATTGTGTCGAGAAATGCTGGCGTGGGGGTGCTTCGGTGGGGCACCCCGAATGGAAACCCCAGCGGGCCGTCTTTGTGGCAGACGACGATCAAGGAATCTGGATTGTCGACAACCCGCAGGCCGTCAGGAACTTCCCTGCTGCGCACGTGGTGCTGGCAGGCAAATTCGACCCTGCAAAGAAGACCGTTCACGTAGAGAAGGTCGCACCCGCTGCGCAGTAGGGGTTGCAAAGTACCGGTCACATCATGATAGTCGCACTTTAGTACGCGTTCACCACTTGAGGCGAATCACGCCTGGCAAGCACGTGGTTGAGTATGCCGGTTCGAGGGTTCGGACCATGGGCTTTCCATTGTGCTTCCCCGACTCCGGGCTATTGGGCTTCGAAAAAAGCAAACCAGGACGCCGACGTTGTCCTCGTTGGGGGAAGGCAATACGGCTGCTTCGCGATAAACGCGAGCGAGCAGTCGGTCCTGCGCAGTCGGAGGACACGCGAAACTAGCGCCGCGATTACCAGCGCAGGCGGCAAGCTTCGAGAGATCGCGCGAATTTTTGTGCCGGGTTTCGCGGGACAATTTGTTATCCTGCGTCGCGTGAAACTTCCATTTCTGATTGATACCGATACAGCTTCCGATGATGCAGTTGCGTTGATCATGGCGCTGCGCTCTCCCCAAATTCACGTTCTGGCCATCACCACTGTTGCGGGAAACGTGGATGTCCATCAAGCCAGCCGTAATGCGATCTTTACGGCGGAGCTTTGCGACTCGAAAGTGCCGGTGTTTCGAGGCGCGGAACGACCACTGAAGCGCGCGCATGTAAGCGCGGACTGGTTTCACGGACGCGATGGTCTGGGCGATCACGGCTACCCGCCGCCACGCCGTGCTCCGGAAAGCCAGAGCGCTCCCGATGCCATCATCGACACGATTGAATCTCACCCGGGCCTGGTCATGGTCACGCTAGGCCCGCTTACGAATGTCGCGCTCGCCTTGCAAAAGAAGCCGGAAATCGCCGCGAAAGTGAGCCGCTGCGTGGTCATGGGCGGCGCGCCCTGCTGCGAGGGCAACGTCACTCCTGCGGCCGAGTACAACATCTGGTGCGATCCGGAAGCGGCGCGCATCGTGGTGAGAAGCGGCCTTCCCATCGAACTTGTTGGCTGGCACCTATGCCGAGGCGAAGCAGTACTGAATCCAGCCGACATCCAGCAAGTTCTACGTTTCGGCACACGCGTCGCCAAGTTTGCCATCGTGTGTAACAGCCGCGCGCAAGAGGCTTTCCTCGAACAGGCTGGCGAACACGGGATATCTCTGCCAGACCCTGTCGCCATGGCCGTCGCGTTGGATGCGTCTATTGTTACGTCGCAATCGGAGCATTTCGTGGACGTCGAAACGGAGAGCGAACTGACCCGCGGCATGACTGTGGTTGACCGCCTAAACGTCGCGGATGACGGACGGAACCGCGATGTGTGGGCCCCGTGTCTCGCCGGAGGACACAAAGCGAAGGTCTTCTGGACCATCGACAACGTCCGCTGGAAACAAGCTCTCTACGCCACGCTGAGGTAGGGCTCGAACGGATGGTGTCCGGCGAAGTTCTCTGCGCCTCGTGAGAACTAGCTCCATCTTGAGTCCTATACTCGCCGAACAAGGACCTATGACAACGATAGCTGGCGTGGCTGGCGTAATCGATGCCGTGCTTCTTCTTCAGCTCGTGGATGTACCGTAGGGTCGTTTTCGCATGCGGGCCGACGCCATCATTGGTGTGGAGCAGCATTAAAGGCAATGTTCCGCGGGTTCGTGAACGGTCGCTGAAGGCACCGATGTCTCAGGTTCTGATTTCGGCGGTTACGGTAGCCGAGTCGCTGTTTGGAGTGGCACGGAAGCGCGAGGCCGTACGTTTGATAACCGCCATTGATGGATTTCTTCTGCGAGTGGATTCTCTGCCGTGGGATTCCTACGCAGCGAGGCGTTACGCTGATTTGCGGGCTGCACTTGAAAGCGGTGGGATCCCCATGGGAATTTGGATATGATGATCGCGGCTCACGCGTTGGCTGTCGAAGCCGTTCTGGTAACGAATGATCGTTCTTTTCGCCGACTGAAGTACTTGAAAATCCGGGATTGGACAGAACAGAAACCGCTGAGGCCTTGTAGATACCGGGAACTCCATTCACCCCCGTCAATGGTCGCGGTCGTCGCCATTTCAACCCAACTCAAGTTACCTTCGTGACCCATCCGAAAATATCGAACGCCAACACAAAATAGGCCTCTTGCCTGACAGAAGCTTAAGAGGCAGGCTGTCGCGTGCTTGTTTACTTTGATTCATATTCTAAGTTTTCCTATCGAGAGGATCTTTACAGGTGCGGAACATGCACGGTGTTCTTGATTTTGAAACGGGCACGCCGAACAAACGGCCCTCACTATTCATACGAAACGCCGCTCATATCGGTTCTTTCAGTTTGGGGAATCGGGGACCATCTCGGCGTGCACAATCAACCGCTGTGGGGCGGTGCCAATAAAATCAAACGGGTAACAGGTAACCAAAGTTAGCGTCGGCAGTTGCGTATCATTTAAAACCTCGATGGCATCGGGGAGAACAACGCGGAGAGAAACAACTCGGTATTTGAACGTGCCGGCCACGGTGGTCAACCGAATCTCGTCTCCTACCTTGATCCTTCGCAAGGAACGAAAGTAAGTATCCCGATGGCCCGCAAGGCCGACGTTACCGGAGGGACCGGGAAGGGCAGTGCCCGGGATGTGTCCAACGGCCAGCCGGAGTGTACGTGCATTGGAACCTTCGAGCACCCTCGTCGCGAGACCAACAGCGGGAATCTCGATCATTCCGACCGCAATTGTCTCGCTTGGCCGGTCTACGCTCGCAACGCGCGGCTGATCAGTGGTGCGTGCCGAACTGCTTCCCGCGAATAACAACACGGCAATCGTCGCCGCGCTCAGGATGTTTTTCTTGCTTCGATGAGTAAAGTTCATATCCCCTTCATTTTGGCTCCAGACCGGGGCCGAGAAAACAGCGCTCCGCTCCCGTATGCACCGATTCGGAAACCGCGGAGATGGAGGGAAAAGAGTCGCGGCTGAAGACACATTACCTTGTCCCGGAATAACCGCGCTACTGGTCACTGGGACAGAATGAGGATAGCAGTACCGCGGGACTGTACTGCGACGGGGTCGCCCCGGCCCACTAGGCGAGAGCCAGATTCAGATTCTCGATGGCCTCGTCGATCTCCGCAGGGTTCTTGTAACCGACGGTAACGCAATCGACACCGGCGTTCTTGAACGCGAATCTCATTGCCGCCTTGCGGTCCTCACGGTTGAACGTACCCTCTCCCACAAGTTTCATGCTGACTACGCCCATTCCTTCTTTGCGTACCTGCTGGAGGTGGTTGACAACTTCGCTGACGTTGCCCAATCCGCCGGTATTGTAATCCTCGGCGTCCATTCTGATGCCCTTGTGATTTACCCTTATCATGGCGATATCGAGCCACTTGTTTCCTGGGACTTGGCGCAACGCCGGAAGCCCGTGAACCGACGCGCCGTGACTTACAATAGCCTTCTTCGACTGAGCTTCCAGAATTCCATCCTGCCACCTGCTCGTGTCTGCGGGCCAGGTCGCGGTATGTTGCCAGTGCAAGAGCATGACGTCGAAGTATTCAGTATTCGCGAGTTTGCGCAGCTCGTCGAATTTCTCTTGCGGATTCACACCTTGCCGGGTGGTCACCTTCGACATAAGGCGATAGCTATCGCGTGGAAGGCCCTTTAGGGCCACACCGAGCATCCTGTGCATCTCGCCGTAAGACTCGGCAGTCTCGAAGAAGCGAATGCCGCGGTCGTAGGCGAAGCGCACCAGCCTCGTAAACCCGTCTTGTCCCAAGTCGCGCTGTACCTGGCCGCTGAAGCTGCCGGTGCCAAACGCGAGCCGCGTCACCTTCACTCCAGATCTTCCTAGCGTTACCCAATCTGTCGCGGTCTGACGCGCCGCGCTCAGCGGGCTTCCGGTGACGGCAAGGGCGCCGGCGGCGAGTCCGGTTTTCAGGAATTCACGTCTGGTGTAGTGAGACACGGATGCACCTCGAATCGGGCGAATGATAGCGCAAGCGTAACGAAGCGGAGACGCCGCTTCGGTGGGGGGCGACTGGGTGTCCAAAGGCCATGACGAGACAATCGTATTACAAAAGTCGGATACCAGGTATACCGAACTGTTCTGAAGATCGGCAGATAGAACGTTCCAGGAGGAATCTCGTCTCGATGCAAATCATCAACCCGTGACACAGTTAGACTCTGTCCGTGTGGATGGTTAGCAGCCTCGGTCAAGATAGGTGATCAGGGGCCCAGGAGGCCTAGCAGCGCTCAGCGGTATGGAAACGCATCAAATGCGGTCAGAGTGTTTCATTCTTCGCGCAAAGCGGTGAGAGGATCCACGCGTGTCGCGCGCTGTGCCGGAATGTAGCAAGCGAAAAGCGCTACGCCGGCAAGAATCGCTGCAACAGAGAGGAAGGTAACTGGATCGGCCGGCCCCACCTCGAAGAGCATGGACCGGAACACTCGCGTCATTGTCGCAGCTCCGACGAGACCTGAAGCCAATCCGATTACAACGATGCGCATGCCTTCTCCCAACGCCATCCGCAGAATATCCCGGCGCTGCGCGCCGAGAGCCATTCGGATTCCGACTTCATTCGTGCGCTGGCTGAAGGCATACGACATCACGCCGTAGATGCCTATGGCGGCAAGCAACAGCGCCACTGCTGCAAAAACACCCAGAAGCTCGAGAGCAAAGCGCCGGTCAGCCACGGATCTGGCGATGATTTGATCCATGGAGCTGATGCTGTGCACCGGAACATTGGGATCGACGTTTTCGACCTCGTGCCGAACGGCCTCGCCGAGACGTTCCACGTCGCCCCTGCTGCGGAGAAAAACCACCGCGTTGACTGGCGCGAACTGCCCCAAGGCAACATAAATATGCGGCACACTGGGAGCCTCAAAACCATCCGACTTGATATCGCCAACGACGCCGACAATGGTGACCCCTTCCAGACCTCTTCCAAATCCAAACTTAACCTGTTGTCCGAGCGGATTCTTATCCGGCCAATAACGCCGTGCGAGAATTTGGTCAATCACACCAACCGCTTGGGTCTTATTCGTATCGGACTCGGTGAAATTTCGTCCGGTAATTAAAGGAACTTCCATCGTGGGAAAGTATTTCGTATCGACCACAGCAATGTCCGCAATCGGGCCGCGCTCCGATTCGGCTGCACGCCCTTGAATCGAAAAGGGAGAGTAGTTTCTCCCAGAGTTCATGGGCAGAGTGTCATTGCCTGCAATCGCCACCTGTTCCAGGCCGGGTAGCGCAGACACGCGGCGAAAGACCTCAAGAAGAAAAGCGGCGCGCTTCTCTTCGAGGCTGTAAGGATCAGTGGCCGGATTGTTGGATATGGGAATCCAGATTTGTACCGTGGTCAGATGGTCGGGATTGAATCCAGGACGCACTTCAAGCACCCGCCAGAAACTTCTAAGTAGCAGCCCCGCGCCTGCCAGCAAGACAATCGATAGCGCTACTTCCGCCATCACAAGAATTCGCGAAAGTCGTGTATGGCGTCTGCCGGCTCCCGAACCGCGTCCACCTTCCCTCAGATTCTCGAGCTGGTTAGGATTCGCAGCTTGAAGTGCCGGCGCCAGCCCGAAGAGGATGCCCGTGAGTATCGAGATCAGAAAAGTGAAAAAAAGGACGCTGGCGCTGACGTCCACCTCGTTGAGCCGAGGAATATCCGCGGGAGCGAGGCCGATGATCGCTTTCTTCAAAAAGAGAACCGCAGCCAGGGCGACTACGCCGGAAACGAGTGACAAGAGCGCGCTCTCGGTCAACAGTTGACCCACTAGGCGTGCGCGACTTGCACCTATAGTCAAGCGAATCGCAATCTCGCGGCGCCGTCCGGAAGAGCGCGCCAGAAGAAGATTGGCAATATTCGCGCACGCGATCAGCAGTACAAATCCCACCGCCCCAAGAAGGATGAACATCTCCGTCCGCTGCTGGCCCACCAGGTCTTCCTTCACCGGAACGAGCCGTACTGCCCATGCAGCGGCAGCGGCGTACTCGGTGGGATACTGCTGGCTGAGTTGCGATATATATGCATCGAGCTGCCCTTGTGCCCGTGCAACGGTTAGGCCGGGCTTCAAGCGCCCGATTGCGCCCGGAAGCATTCTCTGTGACCTTACCGCTGGAACCGGAAACGGTAGAGCGCTGAAGCCAGCGGCGAGCCAGACTTCCACGTCGGTATCTAACGTCCGGCCCGGATGACGAAAGCCTGGAGGCATCACTCCCGTAATTGAGTACAGGTCACTATCGAGACGTATTTTCCGCCCGATGATGTTCGGGTCCGATCCGAAATTGCGGCGCCAAAAGCCGTCGCTGATAACGACAGATTCCAGGAATCCCGGGGCGGCATCCTGGCGTGTGTAGACGCGGCCAAGTTCCGGCTTCGCTCCTAGTAAAGCGAAGTAATCGGGACTCGTGACAAGACTCTCGGCACGGACCGTCCGATCTCCACCTCCCACAGCCGAACTACTCGGCGCCACTGCTGAGAGATCCTGAAACACGCCCGAGCGCTCTTGTAAATCCCAAAGTTCCGGGGCTGACATGCCTACATCCTGTTCGTTCGGGCCATGAAGGTCGTCGAAGACACGTACGAGTTGCTCAGGGTGCGGGAAGGGCAACGGACGGAGCAGAACCGCATACACCACGCTGAAAGTGGCGACGTTGGCCCCAATCCCCAGTACGAGAGTCAGCAGCGCGACAATCGTAAACCCGGGGCTTTTAAGCAACATTCGGAGCGAGTAGCGCAGGTCTTGGACGAACGAGGCCAAGAGTCCCCCTAGCGCGTGCCCCGTCATGCGGCATACGCGATTGTGCCTTTCGTCATTTGGACGAGGCAGGCCGCGACATCGTTAGCATGGGATTGCCGCGGCAGCGCAACTCCGATAGGTCCTGGTTTCGTCCCTAGATTCATCGGGAGCCAGGAAGGGACATTCGAAGCGGGCTGTAGCAGAAGAGCTATTCAATATTATGGCGACGAAAAACCAAATCTACATGCCGAACATGGAGTTGACTCCGGCGCGCGGAGCCTCGGCAGAAGGCTCTCGACGTTCAAGCGCGGGAACAGAAGCCTGCTGGACGGCTGGCGACCGAGTCTCAGGCTGTTGCACGGTAGCAGCGCTCGGGGTAGCAGCGGTTGGTTGGGCAGCAAGATAGGCGAGATCGCGAGGCTCTTCGGAGCCCGGCTGAACGGCGGGAAATGACAAATTCATTTGATGCTCCATGGCGCTGGCGATGCGGTGCAGCTGCCAGATGAGCTTTTCGAGCTCTTTCGAACGCCCAAGGTTCAAGTTGCGGTCCCACAGGAAGCGGATGGACAACACCACGAGAATAGGCAGGCCGATGGCCAGTGTGGCGAGTACGATGCTGAAGAGCAGCGAGTCGAGGGGTGTGAGGGATAGAGTCACTGGCAGCCTCCAAAGGCAGAATTCTGCAGGAAGGATACAGCAGCGCGGCAGCGGTGACAAACGAATCGATCTCCCCTCCGGGGGCAAGCGGTGATGTCTTTCTTCG
>Ga0210410_10005986_pt1 | contig 10565 bp, 10 predicted proteins | sample IncBWC4MmetaG_FD_161058 | JGI IMG/M metagenome (GOLD analysis project Ga0210410, IMG submission 161058) | Forest soil microbial communities from Barre Woods Harvard Forest LTER site, Petersham, Massachusetts, United States - Inc-BW-C-4-M | ecosystem: Environmental > Terrestrial > Soil >... | reverse complement strand
GCCGACAGCGGCAGCCCGCAGGCATGCAGCTCCCGCAGATCCTGCTCGACCCTGTGCAGGTGGTCGGCGAGCGCGCCGGGATCCGCCTCGCGCGACGCGGCCGCCGAGCCCGCCTGTCTTTTCCGGAGCTCGAGCTGCACGTCCTTGAGGAGGCTCTCGATCTGCCGGCTGCTGACGCTCGCACCGAAGAACTGGGTGGCGAGATCCGGGATCTGGTGCGCCTCGTCGAGAATCACCGCATCGGCCGATCCGAGCAGGTCACCGAAACCGTCCTCCTTCAACGCCAGATCTGCGAGCAGCAGGTGGTGGTTGACGATGACGATGTCGGCGTCCAGCGCCTCGCGGCGCGCGAGCGCCACGTGGCAGCGCGAGATCTCCGGGCAGCGCGCTCCTAAGCACGTGTCGCGGGTGGAAGTGACCTGCGCCCACACCGGATGCGAGTCGGAAAGGCCCCCGACCTCGGCGAGATCGCCGCTCTTGGTGTTGCGCGCCCAGCGTGCGATGCGTGTGAGCATGGCGCGGCTCGCGCGCGGCCCGCCCGCCTCACCGTCGATCATCGTAAGCTGCTCACCGGCGCCCGTCGAGGCGGCGAGACGGTAGCGGCACAGATAATTCGCGCGCCCCTTGAGGAGCGCTACGCGCGCGGGTCTTCCTAGCGCCGCGCCCACGAGCGGCAGATCCTTCGAATACAGCTGATCCTGGAGCGTGCGTGTACCGGTGGAGATGAGCACACGCGTTCCGGAGAGCAGGGCCGGTACGAGGTACGCGAAGGTCTTGCCGGTACCGGTGCCCGCCTCGACCACGACCGTCTCACGCCGCTCGAGCGCCGCAGCGACACGCTCGGCCATGCGCAGCTGCTCGCGCCGCACGCGAAAGTCAGGCAGGGCGCGCTCCAGGGGGCCTCCCTGTCCGAATATGTCCTCGAGATCGAGCATCGGGGGACTTACGGGCTGACCGCGGGCCGAGCATCCTCGCGTGCCGCGCGGTAAGTGTCGAGACGGATATCCTTCTGAATTTGCTGCAAAGAGTGCGTACCCTGACCAGCCAAAGGCGCCGCCGATGCCCGTCCTTACTCTAGCAGGGCGCCTCGGCCGGCCGAGATATACTTGGATGTTTAGGGGACCGCCAGACAAAGAGGACCGCCGGATGGCCGCTCCTGCGCACAAGATGACCGCCCTGCCCCAGTTGAGCCGTGCGGTGGCCGAGTGGGTGAACTCGGTGCGCGAGCTGACCCAGCCACGTGCCGTCCACTGGGTCGAAGGGACCGACGCCGAGGCACGCGAGCTCACCGCGCAGCTGGTGCGCAGCAAGGAATTCACGGTGCTCAACGCGCAGGAATTCCCCGGCTGCCACCTGTATCGCTCGGCACCCGGTGACGTCGCCCGGGTCGAGCATCTCACTTATATATGCACCAGCTCCCAGGAGGACGCGGGACCGAACAATCACTGGATGGAGCCGCAGCAGGCGCACTCCAGGATGCGCGACCTGTTCCGCGGCTGCATGCGCGAGCGGACGCTCTACGTTATTCCCTACTGCATGGGTCCGCTCGACTCGCCGCTGTCCCGCCGCGGCGTCGAGCTCACCGACAGCCCCTATGTCGTGCTCAACATGCTGATCATGACGCGTGCCGGGCGCGCCGCGCTCGAGCTGATCGCGCGCGACGGCCGCTTCGTGAAGGGGCTCCACTCGATCGGTGAGCTCGATCCCGAGCGGCGCTTCATCATGCACTTCCCCGAGGAACTCTCCATCGAGAGCTACGGCTCCGGCTATGGCGGCAATGCGCTGCTCGGCAAGAAGTGCCACGCGCTGCGCATCGCCAGCTGGCAGGCGCGCTCCGAGGGCTGGCTCGCAGAGCACATGCTGATCGTCGGATTGCAGAATCCCCAGGGCGAGACTCACTACCTCGCCTGCGCCTTCCCCTCCGCCTGCGGCAAGACCAATCTCGCGATGCTGGTCCCGCCGGAATCGATGCCCGGCTGGCGGGTTCTCACCATCGGCGAGGACATCGCCTGGCTGCATCCCGGCCCCGATGGACGGCTATGGGCCATCAATCCGGAAGCTGGCTGCTTCGGGGTGGTGCCGGGCACCAATCCGCAGACCAACCGCAACGCCTACGAGATGATCCGGCGCGACACGCTCTTCACCAACGTCGCGCTCACGGCCGACAATCAGCCCTGGTGGGAAGGACTCACGACGGGTAAGCCGGTGCTCGACTGGCAGGGGCGTCGGTACGACCCGGCGCGCGGACCAGCCGCGCACCCGAACTCGCGCTTCACGGTGGCCGCTAAGCGCAATCCGAGCTATTCCGCACGAATGGAGGATCCCGACGGCGTACCGATTACCGCACTGGTGTTCGGCGGCCGGCGCCGCGAGGTCGCACCCCTTATCTACGAGGCGCGCGACTGGCAGCACGGCGTGCTGGTCGGCGCCTCACTCGCCTCCGAAACCACGGCCGCCGCCGTCGGGCAGGTCGGAGTGGTGCGGCGCGATCCCATGGCGATGCAGCCCTTCTGCGGCTATAACTTCGGCGACTACTGGCAGCACTGGCTCAATATCGGGGCCCGGTTGGCGCGAGCGCCGCGCATCTTCCACGTCAACTGGTTCCGGCGTGGCGCCGACGGCAAATTCCTCTGGCCGGGCTATGGCGAGAACCTGCGCGTGCTCGCCTGGATGCTCGATCGCTGCGCGGGCAAGGTCGGTGCGACCGAGTCCGCGATCGGCCGGCTGCCGATCCCCGCAGACCTCATTACCCAGGGGCTCAACATCAGCCCCGAGACGCTGGCGGCCCTGTGCTACATCGATCCGGCGATCTGGCGCAGGGAATGCACCGACGTACGCGAGTATCTCGGCGGGTTCGGCCGCCGCCTGCCGGCGGCGCTGCTCGCGGAGCTCAAGGCAACCGAGAGCCGGCTCGGCTGAGCGCGCAGCGCGCGCTTCAGGCTTCTTCGCAGTTGAAGCGGATTGTCTGTGGCGAGCCCTGCTCGGGCAGCCGGCCGAGCCCGATCATCCCCTGACCCTTGAGCTGCAGGCTGTCGCGCCGGACGAACGCCTCCTCGCCATCGGCGGTCTGCACGAACGTGCCGTTGGTGCTCTGATCGACGAGCACGAACTTGTTGCGGCTGATCTCGATACGGGCGTGCAGGCGCGAGATGAGGTTCCCCTTGATGACGACGTCGTTGTCCTCGGCGCGTCCGATGGTGACGCTCGCGTGCCGCTCGTCGACCAGCAGCTCGCGATCCGCAGTGCGCAGCCGCAGGCGCAGCGGATGCGCGGGGCGCGCTTCGCCGGCGATCCCCGGCACCATGCTGGTGACATCCTCGGTCTGCCACAGCACCTCGTAGAGCACGACTTCGTTGCCCTGACCCTTGAGAGTCGCAACGTCGATCTGGCGGCACGAGGCGCGCCACTCGGGCGAGAGCTGCTGCACGGTCGCTGCGGTGGTCACGATCTGTCCGGCCTTCGCCTGGCTGGTCATGCGGTTCGCGGTATGCACCGCGGCCCCGAACACGTCACGGTTCTCGAGCATCACCGGGCCGAAGTGGCAGCCGATGCGGATCGAGACCGGCTGGCCGTCCACCTTGAGCTGGGCGTGGGTGGAGATCTGCTGCTGCATCTGCGCGGCAGCGTTGAGCGCCGCGTCGGCGCTGGGGAAGGTCGCCATCACCTCGTCGCCCATCGTCTTGATCACCGTGCCCTGGCGCTGCTCGGTGGCGCTGCGCATCACCTCGATGCAGGTGGCGACCATGTCGCGCGCCCGCAGGTCGCCCATGGTGTCGTAGAGCCGGGTCGATCCGACGACGTCGGCAAACAAAATGGCGAGTTCAATGTCCTTGCCCATGAGTGCCGGACGATTATACGCGACGGTCCCCGGGCCGCTAGCAAACAGCCATTCCAACCTCGCGAGCGTACTCAGGCCCGCGCGGCTGTCGGAATCGCCTGCCGCAGCAGCTCCGCACCGGCGCCTGCAACCCGCGCACCCTCGCTCAGAACGCGGCGGAAATCCCGGGCGCCGGGCTCGCCGCTGTAGAGCCCGAGCATGTGGCGCGTGATCGCGCCGAGGCGCTCGCCCGCGGCGAGCTCGCGCTCGCAGTAGCGGGCCATGCGCTCGATGAGCGCCGCGCGCGAGGGCGGCGCGGCCCCTTCCGCAGCGAGCGCCCGATGCAACTCGGCCAGCACGAACGGCCGGTGATAGGCCTCGCGCCCGAGCATGACCCCGTCACACCAGGCAAGGGCTGCGCGTACCGAGTCCGCGTCGCGCAGCCCGCCATTCACCACTATCGGCAACGAGGTAACCATCCGCTTGAGCCGGCCCACCACGTCGTAGCGCAGCGGCGGAACCTCGCGGTTGTCCTTGGGCGAGAGCCCTCCTAACACCGCCTGGCGCGCATGCACGATGGCCACCTGACAGCCGGCGGCGCTGACTCCCTGCACGAAGCCGCACAAAGCCTCGAAGTCTCCCTCGGTGTACTCCGCCACCGCGCCACGGGCGTCGCGAGCGCCGGCGGTCATGACCCCGATGCGCATCTTCACCGTCACCGGCACGCGCACCGCGGCGCACATCTGCGCCACGCAGTCGGCCACCCGTGCCGGCTCGCGCATGAGACACGCCCCGAAGGCGCCGCTCGCAACCCGCTCGCTCGGGCAGCCACAGTTGAGATTGATCTCGTCGTACCCGGCCTCCTCGCCCGCACGCGCCGCGGCCGCGAGATCACGGGGCTCGCTGCCGCCGAGCTGCAGCGCCAGAGGACGCTCCTCGGGATCGAACCTGAGGAGCTGCGCACGACGTCCGCGCAGAATCGCCGCGGTGGTGATCATCTCGGTGTAGAGCAGGACGTCGGGGGAAAAGCCGCGCAGGAAGAACCTGCAATGCCTGTCGGTCCAGTCCATCATCGGGGCCACGGAAATTCTGCGATCTAACCACTTACCGCGACTCGGATTTTCAGACATGTTCGACCGCTAGCGAATTGGACCGGCTGGCACTGTCCACGATAACTGATTGCAGCCTGATAGTTCACATCCGCAGTTTCAACTGCTACACCTATGCGCCCAGGGTTCTTCTGCATGACACGTCCGCCCACAACTCCAAAAAACCCGGAACACCCGCGCCTCTCCAAGCGCATGGGAGAACTCGGCCTGTGCTCACGGCGCGAGGCGGATCGCTGGATCACCAGCGGCTGGGTTAAAGTGGACGGCGAAGTCGTCGACACACTCGGCGCACGCGTGTCACCCAAGGCACGCATCGAGATCGACCGGGCGGCACGCGAACACCAGAGCGGACAGGTCACCATCCTGCTGCACAAACCGGTGGGCTATGTCTCCGGCCAGGCTGAAGACGGCTACGAACCCGCCATCGTGTTGATCCGCCCGGAGAATCGCTGGGCGGCAGATCCCTCGCCGATAAAGTTGCAGCAGGAACACCTGCGTGCGCTCGCCCCCGCTGGCCGACTGGACATCGACTCTACCGGGTTGCTGGTCCTTACCCAGGATGGACGCCTCGCGAAGCGGCTGATTGGCGAGGGCTCCTTGATCGAGAAGGAATACCTCGTGCGGGTCGAAGGCAGCCTTACCGCCGACGGCATGAAGCGCCTGCAGTACGGCCTGACGCTCGATGGCGTGAAGCTGAAGCGCGCACAGGTGTCATGGCAGAACGAACACCAACTGCGCTTCGTGCTGCGCCAGGGGCGCAAGCGCCAGATCCGCCGCATGTGCGAGCTCGTGGGTCTTTTTGTGACCGGGCTGAAGCGCGTCCGCATCGGCAACGTACCGTTGGGAGGGCTACCGACGGGCAAGTGGCGCTACTTGCGGCCGGGCGAGACATTCTGAGAGCGGCGACTTGTCGGTACCGCGCCTAGCGTGCCGCGAGTCGCCAAAGGGAAGTGATTTCAGCCGCGCGCGCGATATGGAGCGGATCGCTTTTGTCAGCGGCTCGCGGGTGTCGGGGAGGCACGTCGTTTCGGCCCAGGACGCGCAATCGCGCAGTCTCGAAGGCTTCGAGCAACTGCGCGCGGGTCCGCAGACCGAGGTGCTCCGCCAGGTCGGAAAGGATCAACCACCCCTCACCGCCAGGCTCCAGATGCTCCGGCAGCGCCCGCAGGAATCCGCGCAGCATTCGGCTTTCGGGATCGTAGATTCCGTTTTCCATGGTCGAGCTTGGCCGCGCGGGAATCCATGGCGGGTTGCAGACAACGAGCGCCGCGCGAGCTTCGGGAAAAAGGTCCGCCTGCACGACATCGATGCGTTCCGAAAGCCCGAGCTGCCGGACGTTCTCCCGCGCACACGCCAAGGCGCGTGGATCGAGATCGGTAGCGACCACGCGTTTGATGCCACGCCGTGCGAGTACCGCCGCGAGCACACCGGTGCCCGTGCCGATATCGAAAGCAACGCTGGATGACGCGCACACAGCCGGCAGAAGCGTCGTGCTGACGAGGTCCACGTACTCTCGGCGGATCGGCGCGAAGACACCGAAGTGCGGGTGAATTCGGCCTCCCGCCTCCGGAAGCTCGATGCCTTTTGTGCGCCACTCGTGCGCGCCGATCACACCGAGCAATGCCCGGAGCGAGGCGACTGATGCAGTGTTCGCGGGGCCGTAGGCCTCTGCACAGGCTTGCCGGATATCGGGTGCGCCTCGCAACGGAATCGTGTAGTCGTCGTTGAGCGGGATCAACAAGGCGTTGAGCGTGCGCGCCCGTTGCGACCTGGCCTGACGGTAGAGATGGAATGCTTCGGCCGGGCGGGCGATGGAAGTCGCGGCTGAGGTTCGCGATCTGCGCTGAGGACGATCCGCGCGATTCCCCAACGCCCTCAACATCTGGCGAGCCTCCTGAAAGTCACCGCGCCACAGAAGCGCGGTCCCTTGACACGCGAGACCATAGGCCTCGTCCGCTGTCATTTTCCCGTCAGCGACAACGACGCGCGTGGCAGGCGGCGTACCGTTCTGGGAGCGCCAAAGTGCCTCGAATGCCTCGCCGCCATCGAGCCAATGAATTATCGGAACAGAGCCATGCGGAGGTGCCATAGAGGAGACAAGCTCGGCGCGCGACCTGTAAAGGTCTGATCTAGCTGCGGACTCCTACGCTGTTCGCCCAGTCCATCATGAGCGCCTCATTCGGCGACGCGACGAGCTGATGTCGACAGGTCCGCGCGAAACGACTACTCCGACGCGTCGTCATCCAGACTCTTCCCGGAGTCACGCTCTAACTCGCCGTGCTTCGATGTGTCGCGCTTACGAGTTAGATCGGAAGTCGCAGCCCTTACGCCGGCTTGTCGGCGCAGCTTCAGCCAGTCCGCCCTTCCGCGTGCCTTGATGGTCTCCGGATCGACCGTCTGCTGTTGCTTCTCAGCTGCACGGGTCTCGATAGCTCGCTCGGCATGAAAGTCTCGGGCGATCTGGCCGCGCATTCGCTCGCGCAGTTCTCCATCGACGGGAGTTTGGTCGAGCAACGATAACAGTCGCTCCTCGGAAACTATTCCGCGACGAGCAAGCTCATGCGTGAATATCAGGTCCTTGTCGCGTGCGGCCGCGTACTTTGCAATGGCGAGGTCGTGCGGCTCCAGACACAGTCCTTTGACACCCTCGGTCTCGCCGGGAGGCAGGTTCACCAACCTTCCCCTCCAGCCTCTGGGAAGAGTCGCAGTGCTCACATCAACCGGATCCGCGTAGTAACCAAAAGTCTCGTGAAACGGCGAATCAACGCCAATCACATTCAGCCATTCGGTTCGATCTGCATGTTTCGACACGATCAGATCCACCTCAAACGAGGTGAGGATCTCGTCAGGAACATCGGGGCACTTACCGTGGAGAGACTGACTACCAATGATCACGAACTGCTTTTCGCCAGTGCTGCGGCCCGCAGCCCGCAGCACATGATCAACCTGCTGCTTCTTCATTCAGTTTTCTCACTTCCTCTTTCGGAAGTAAGCCGACGAATGGCGCCGATTGCCGAAGTCTGACCGCGTCGTCGTCGCGTCCGAGCATCGCTGCAAAAAGCTCTCCGTCGTCTTTCCCCTCCGCAATGTCTCGCCATTCCTTGTAAGCCGCACCCCAAACGCCCTGCCGTTCCCACCGGTGTAGGTTCGCGAGGATCTGAGCGCGTATCTCGCGCGGCGTGAACCGCCGTACGATCGCCAGCGAGATCGACCGCCTGAGCTCGTCCAATTCCTGATGTAAGAAACCGCCTCTTGACGGGGGGCAAAGGCCGCGTTCGGTGAGGTCCAGCGCATCACCTTCGCTCAAGCCCCACGCGTCAAGAGTTGTCTTCGGCAGCAGGACGCCAAGAGAGTTGCCGATTCGCCGCAGCGGGACTTTCATGCAGTAATTATAACGCGTTATTACACCGGCGCCAATAGACGGGACGAGCCGCAACGTGTCGCTCCTGCCAGTCAACGCGTGTGCGCGAGCTCTTCGCGAACGAGCTCCCACACCCGGAGGTTGTCGCTCGAATTCGTAGCTGACCCGGGCACTCCTCACCAGTAATAGTCATGTGGTTTCTTGCAGTCTGGCCAAGGAAGCAGGTCGGCATCGTACCCACGCAAAATACGATGTTCGAAACTATGGGTCTTGATTCGCGCCGGTTGAATGACCCTCGCGCGGGTCCACCATCCAGGCTCGTTCATGACGAGGCGCTCCAGGCTGTGCCAGATTTTCGGACCCCCGGCATGCGGAGGGACCCACACCCCATGGGCGAGCAGAATGCGAATGCGGCGGGCTTTCGCCACGCGTTCGTGGTGGCGACGCAGTGCACGTTTCATCAAAAGGCTCCGGTTTTAAGGTCACTACGTCATATCCAACTCCTGTGCCGCCAAAGCGGCGTTACCAAGATGGTTGCTTCAACGACAGTAGAATGCGGTCAAGAACTCGTCCAGTCTTCGAGACGCAATGTGTCGATCCTGCCGAATTCTCGCGTATTGTGGGTCACCAGCACGACATCCAGCGCTGCCGCGTGAGCCCCAATTAAAGTCTCCAGGGGACCTATCGGGGCGCCGCGCTTTTCAAGCGATGCGCGCAATTGTCCGTAGCTTGACGCGGCGTCGCTGTCAAAGCTCGCGATCTCGAGCGCCAACAAGAACTCGGCAAGCGCCGCGCGGGACTCATCGCGGCGACCGCTCTTCGCAGCACCAAAGGCAAGCTCGCCCAAGGTTATTGAGGAGATCCCCACCTGTCCGACTGACTTGCCGCGCAACTTCTTCAATACACTTGGAGGCTTGCCTTTAATGATCGCAATGCAAGTATCGGTGTCGAGCATCCACTTCATTGCAACGGTTCCCGCCGATCAAGGTGTGCAGGCTGTCCGCGCGTCTCCATGAAGTCCGCGGGGAACTTGGCGAGACTCTCTATCAAGGTGTCCCATGACCTGGCCTTCGGCAACAAGACGACAGCACTCCCGATGCGCTTGATGAACACCTCCTTGCCCGGAAAGCGAAACTCCTTCGGCAAACGCACCGCCTGACTCTCGCCGTTCTTGAACAGTTTTGCGGTCTTCGTCGAGGTGCTCCGGAAAAGTATATATTTATAGTATATACAACACCTGGCGAGAGCCGCAAAATCCGAGGAGACCCAGAGGAGACAAGCGCTTTCGGGTCCGCCTGAGTATCTGACTCAACGAGCGACAATGTCAGTAAATCACAGCATTCGCCGACAGGCGGGGCAGGCCGGCTCGCGACCAGCGAATTTCGAAATGTCATTTACGAGACACGCCACGCGAGAGCGCGCGCTGGCAGCCTCCTCCGACTCGGGCGGTAGGGAATTGCGGCATTCGGGGAGTCCTGTGGCGGGGATAGAATGCGGCAACAACGGCCGCAACACGGGGGCAACATGGCTGGCGGCAGCTACCAACTCTACGGCCGGCGCAACGCCGGCTCACTGGCTCCGCAAATCCTGCTCGAGGAGATCGGCGCACCCTACGAGATCATCTGGGTGGGCAAGACTGCGCCGGAGATCGAGGCCCTGCGCCGCATCAATCCAGCCGGGAAGATTCCCGCACTGGTCCTGCCCGATGGCGCCTTGGTGACGGAGTCCGCGGCAATCCTCATTCATCTGACCAACGCGCACCCCGAGGCGGGCCTCGCGCCGCGTGCCGGCAGCGCGGCGCACGCCCGGTTCCTGCAGTGGATGGTGTTTCTGTCCGCGAACCTCTACGAGGCGGCCCTGCGTTACTTTTACTCGGAGCGCTACTCCACCGGCGGCGCCGCCGCAGCGCCCGCGATCAAGGCACAGGCGCTCGCGGACTACGCCGCCCACCTCGAGCGCATCCACGGCGAGCTGTCCCCGTATGTGCTGGGTGATAGTCTCAGCGCCGCGGATCCCTATCTGCACATGCTCGCCGACTGGTTTCCGCAGGATCTCCAGCCCCTCTCCGCCCGGCTGCCGAAGCTCGCACAGCACGCCGAGCTGTTGCGCCGCAGACCGGCAACACGCAAATCAGAGCGCGATCACGCCGACGGCTAGCATCGCCCGGGATCACGATGGACCTGCTGGAACGAGAGTCGTGCCTCGCCGATCTGGGGAAATGGCTCGGTCTGGCTACCCAACACGGCGGTTGTGTCGTGCTGCTGAGCGGCGAGGCGGG
>Ga0210410_10005985_pt1 | contig 10565 bp, 8 predicted proteins | sample IncBWC4MmetaG_FD_161058 | JGI IMG/M metagenome (GOLD analysis project Ga0210410, IMG submission 161058) | Forest soil microbial communities from Barre Woods Harvard Forest LTER site, Petersham, Massachusetts, United States - Inc-BW-C-4-M | ecosystem: Environmental > Terrestrial > Soil >... | reverse complement strand
CACAGCTTTGCAGCAGCGGGGTAACGAAAGAGTATCGCAACCCTGCGTCGACCTTGACCACTTACATTAACCCCGGAGTATCTAGCCATCTCCGTTTTTCTCTGTTCTTGAGCGGCCAGGCTGCGAGTGATGCGCAGGCCCGAAGGCGTTGACGCCTTCTTACACGCAGTCTATAGTAAAACCGCGGCGGTTGAAGCCGCAGGGCGGCCTCCCCGCCGCCGAGCGCTCATGAACCTTCCTAACTCACTGACGCTGCTCCGGATTTTCTTCGTCCCAGTCCTCATCGTCATCTTGCTGACCCGCAGCCCGAACGTGGAACTGTGGGGCTATACCATGCACTTCGAGGTTTGGGGCGTGTTGATCCTGCTCCTGGCTGCGGCGACGGACTGGGCGGACGGATATCTGGCGCGGCGGCGGTTGCAAGTGACGACGCTGGGGATCCTCCTCGATCCCATCGCGGACAAGCTGCTAATCTCGGCGGCGTTCGTCTCCCTGGTAGACATGCACCTTGTGAAAGCCTGGATGGTGGTGATCATTATCGGGCGTGAGTTTACGGTGCTCGGTTTGCGAAATATTGCTTCGGCGGAAGGGTTCACTATTGAGGCCTCTACCCTTGGTAAAACCAAGATGGTCTTGCAGGTGTGCGCCGTGGCGGTGCTGATTGCCGGCGCCGGGAATCGTGCGGGGCTTCCCTGGCTGTACGCGCTTGCGCAAGTGCTGCTCTGGCTGGTGGTGATTAGCGCGCTGATTTCCGCCGCGCAGTATTTCCGGCGGTTCTGGAGCCACGTGGACGACAGCATCAAGCAGCGCAGGCGGCTCCGCATGCTGGAGGCCCGCAAGAAGTCTCAGGATGCCGTCCCTCTCTGAAGCCGAGCGGCGTTCCGCGTTGCAACTCGCGCGAACAGCCGTCGTTGAGGCGGTCACCCACCAGAAACTTCCGGACCATCTTCCCCACAATGGAATCTTCGCGCAGCGCCGCGGCGTTTTCGTGACGCTTCACGTGAGGAACCGGCTGCAGGGCTGCATCGGCGTCGTGGAAGCGAATGAACCCCTGGGAGAAGCCATCGTCCGCTGCGCGGCCAGCGCAGCCCGCGAAGATCCGAGGTTTGCTCCCATGAAGGTGGAGCAACTCGGCGAACTTGGGATCGAGATTTCACTTCTTTCCGAGATCGCCCCGATTATTCCGGACGCCATCGAGATCGGGCATCACGGGCTACTGATCGCGCTCCAGGGCCGCCGCGGGATTCTCCTGCCGCAGGTGGCCGTCGAGCATCAGTTTTCGCGCGAGCAGTTTTTGGAAGAAACTTGCCGCAAAGCGGGCTTGCCACGCGAGGCCTGGCGCGATCCGGAAGCCCGCATCTTTGGATTTGCGTGCGAAGTGTTCCACGACGAAGGTCCAGCCGCGTAGCTCGCGCCTTTTCCGCGAGGATTGCAGCCAAGGGTGGAATTTGCTCCGGTCAAAAACCGGTCAAAAAAAAGACCCGCCTCGAAAAAACCGTGGCGGGCCTCAATCATTCCTTGAATTACGCGGCGACTATTCGATTTCGACGTAGTCTCCTGCGTAGATTTCGATCCGGCTGTATGTGATCATCGCTGTCGAGGAATTGCGGCTGACGTTCAGGACGATGCCCTCGCCAAGCACTTCCCGGGGCAAGTCGTTCCAGGCGTAGCGCTGCGGCGCACTTCCGAAGCCGTACATCATGTACTGGTAGTCTTTGGTTTGCGGGACCGTTTCTGCCATCGTACCCTGGTAGCGGAAGATACGGAAATAGTCGCCAACTTTGACTCCTTGGGCAGTCCCCAGGTTTACAAAGACGTGGCTGAGCTTACCGTAAACCTGTGAGTAGTCGCTTCCCGCGACGACCATGGCCACAGGCTTGCCGCTTACCGGGGCAAAATGGTCAAATGCGGACGGGTCCTTGTACGGAGGCGAGGGGCGATCCTGGTGTGGCTGCAGGATGTCTCCTCTCTGCATGTAGTCGCAAGAAAAGATTACTTCCGCGATGGAGACCTTGGGCTGCACGTTGACGACCCGCACCTGCCCCGCATCCTTATAGAGGCTTCCCATAGCCTTCAGGAGTTTGTCCTGCCACTTGAACCATGGCACATCCGTGAAATCCTTGTCCGGCCGCACGACGGAGAAGCGGTCGCCGACCCGAACACCCTTGTCCTGTCCCCGGTTGATATAGATAAAGTCGCCGCGCGAAAAGGTGATCTTGTAATTGGATTGCTCTCCGGAAACGACCCGGATCTCATCAGGCACTCTCTGGTCGGTGATAAAGCCGGAGCAGTTCACCGAATTAAAATCCGGTTGAACGGCTCTATAGGAAGCATCGGGCGCCCTCTGCGCCGAAGCGACGGTGGCAACCAGGAAGACCAAGAGACACAAAGCAGCTAGTCTAGCGCGCATTTCATGACTCCTTCGAAAACACGCCCCAATGGCTGTGCGGGGACTATTCCTAGCAAAATTAGCAGGGTCGGCACCACGCGTCAACAAGTTGAACTGCCTTGCTTTACACATTTGATACGGCATACTACAGGCTGAATCGAGCTGTATTTTCAATGGCTTGGCGGTACAAGGCGGCTCATGAGCCTGTTTGGAACAGGTGTTCGACGTATCTGTGCGGTCGTCGCGGCCTCCACGGCGGCCGAGATGTCCAAGCAGGTGCGCTCTGCGCTGCGGGAAACCAGGACCGTGGAGTTGCGTTTGGATTGGCTGCGAAACGATGCGGAACGCACGCGGTTCCTACGGTGGCTCCGAAAGCGAGGGTATCGGAATGCTTGCTTTTTGGCCACCTGCCGGCGGCGCGAGGGCGGCGGGAGGTTTGACGGCGGGGTAGACCGGGAGTTGTACTGGCTCGTCCAGGCGCGAGAGGCGGGCTGCCAGTGGTGCGACCTGGAAGTGGAAACTCTACGGAAGCTGCCGAATCAATCCGTCCGCGAGTGTCCCGTGCCGCGGCGAGTACTGCTTTCCGTGCACGACTTTGACCGCACCCCGGTGCTGCCCAAGAGCGTGAGCCCGCCGGCGGCCGGCGAAGCCGATGCCGTGAAAATTGCAGCGCAGGCGCGAACGATCGCCGACAGCGTTCGCTTGTTGAAATTGGCCCAGCGTTCGAAGAATTTTGTAGCAGTCCCGATGGGCGAAGTAGGTCTGCCTGCGCGAATCCTCGCGCTGCGGGAAGGCAGCGCACTGGCGTATGCGCCCATCGCGGAGGCCACCGCCCCTGGCCAGATCTCACTGCGGGAGATGACACATCTCTACCGCGCGCACACGCTCACAGCCAAGACCCGCGTTTACGGAGTCATTGGCGATCCCGTCGGGCATTCCCTTTCGCCGCTGTTGCACAACACCGGTTTCATCGAGCGCCGCCTCGATGCTGTCTATCTCCCTTTTCTGGTTCACCGGCTCGCCGACTTCCTCGCAGCCATACCGGAGTTTGGCGTCCGCGGCTTTAGCGTGACCCTGCCGCACAAGCAGACCATCCTGAAGCACTTGAAAGAATGCGAGCCGCTCGCGGCGGACATTGGCGCCGTGAATACGGTGGTCGTGCGGCGCGATGGCTCGCTCTACGGCTGCAACACCGATTACGTCGGCGTGCTGCGGGCGCTCGAGAATAAACTCCGCATCAAGGGCAGCCGCGTGTTGATCTTTGGCGCGGGCGGCTCGGCGCGGGCGGCCGCGTTCGCCCTGGCGCGCGGCGGAGCCGTGGTCGGAGTTTGCGCGCGGCGCGAGAAGGCCGCGAAGGAACTGGCGCGCGCCGTTGGCGGCGAGACCGTGCCACGACGCGCGTTACGCACGGAGTTCTTTGACGCCATCCTGAACTCCACGCCCATTGGCATGCACCCTCACGACGGAATTTCGCCGCTTGCGCCCGGCGAGTTACACTGTCGGCTCGTCATGGATTTGATTTACCGGCCGGAGAGGACGCAGCTTTTGAGAATCGCCGCAAAAAAAGGCATCGCCACCGTCTCTGGCGTCGAGATGTTTCTCGCCCAGGGCATCGCCCAATGGGAGATCTGGACGGAAAAGCGCGCGCCGGAAGCGCTCATGCGGCGCGCCGTTCGAATCGCTCTGCGAGCCGAGGGGAAGCTGCACCGCCGCTAGCCCCGCCTGATGTAATAATGAGGATCTTAGATTTTCGACTTTGAACGCTCTACAGTGAATCTATTTCCATGATCCAGCCCGACTTTCGTGAATTCCAGCGCCTCGCCAAACAGGGAAATCTCATCCCTGTCTATGAAGTATTGTCGGCGGACTTGTTGACGCCGGTTAGCGCCTATCTGCGGATCGCGCAGGGCGCGCGCTATTCCTTCCTTCTGGAAAGCGTGGAAGGCGGCGAAAAAATCGCGCGTTACACGTTTGCCGGCGCACATCCCGAGGAAGTATTCCGCTACGCGGGCGGCGCGTGCGTGCTGGAGAGCCCAGACCGCATCGTCTGGGAGGAGCGCGATCCCATTTCCTTTTTGCGCGAGCGCATCGAACGCTTCCGCCCCGTCCGGCTTCCCGGCTTGCCGCCGCTGGTCGCCGGTGCTATCGGCTATTTCAGCTATGACATGGTGCGCCTGATTGAGCGGCTGCCCAAGCGCCTGAAAGACGAAATCGGCCTTTACGACGCGATGCTGATGTTTTATCACGGCATCCTGGCCTTCGATCACGTCCAGCACCGTTTGTGGATTGTTCGCAATGTTTTCACGGAAGGCAGCGGTTCGCTGCGTGCGAAATACAACGCCGCGGTGCGCGAGATCAAGCAAACGCGCCGCCAGCTCGAAGAGCCCGTGGCAGCGGAGCGGCCCAAGCCGCCATCGAAATCGAAGAAGCACGCGCCAATCAAAGTGACCTCGAACTTCCGCCGGCCCGAATATCAGGCCGCCGTTCGAAAGGCCAAGGAATACATCCGCGCCGGAGATATTTTTCAGGTCGTGGTGAGCCAGCGCTTCTCAGCCAAAACGCATGCCGAGCCGTTCGAAGTCTATCGCGAGCTGCGTGCGCTGAATCCCTCGCCTTACCTTTTCTATTTGCAAATGAACGACGTTTCCGTCGTCGGCAGTTCACCGGAAATGCTCGTCAAAGTGCAGGGCCGCGACGTTTTCTACCGGCCCATCGCCGGAACACGCTGGCGTGGCAAGGACGAAGCTGAAGACCAGCGCCTTGAAAAAGAAATGCTCGCGAGTGAAAAGGAACGCGCCGAGCACATCATGTTGGTGGACCTGGGGCGCAACGACCTCGGCCGCGTCTGCGACTACGGCACGGTGAGGCCCGAAAAATTAATGACCGTGGAGCGCTACTCGCACGTGATGCATCTGGTTTCCAGCCTGCGCGGCCGCCTGCGCGAGGACGTGGACTGTTTCGACGCGCTGATGGCCTGCTTTCCGGCGGGGACCGTCTCCGGCGCGCCGAAAGTGCGCGCCATGGAAATAATTGAAGAACTGGAGCGCACGCGGCGGGGAATCTACGCCGGCGGGATTCTCTATCTCGATTTCGCGGGCAACCTCGATTCCTGCATCGCCCTTCGAACTATGGTCATGAAAAACGGCGTCGCTTACGTCCAGGCCGGCGGCGGCATAGTTGCGGATTCCACGCCGGAAGGCGAATATGAGGAGAGCGTGAACAAGTCGAAAGCCTTGCTCGCTGCGCTCGAGAATGCGCACGGCGGAAGCCGTTCGAGGAAGTTGAGATGATCCTGCTTCTCGACAACTACGATTCCTTTACCTACAACCTCGCGCAGTATCTCGGCGAGCTCGGTTGCAACGTCGAAGTGCATCGCAACGACAAAATTACCGTCGAAGAGATTGCGCGGCGCAAGCCGGAACGAATCGTGATCTCGCCGGGGCCGTGCACGCCGCACGAAGCGGGCATTTCCGTGGAATTGATCGAGCGCCTTGCAGGACAATTTCCGATTTTGGGCGTGTGCCTCGGACATCAGGCCATTGGCGCGGCATTTGGCGGGAAAATCATCCGCGCCCCGAAGCTTTTCCACGGCAAAACGAGCCAGATCCATCACGACGGCAAAAATATTTTCCGCAAACTGCCGGATCCCTTCACCGCGACGCGCTACCATTCCTTGATTGTCGAGAAGAAATCATTGCCCCGCGTACTCTCCATCACCGCCGAAACCGAAGACGGCATCATCATGGGCCTGCGCCACCGCCGCTACAAAATCGAAGGCGTCCAATTCCACCCCGAATCCGTCCTCACCGAATCCGGCAAACAGCTTTTGAAGAATTTTCTCTCGTTGTAGAAACAAAAATGAGATCCATCAGGGCCTCCTTGGCAGCAAACATCGGCGAACTGATAGCGGGGAGCACTTACGTACAGAGCTCAATTGGACCCAACCAAGAACTACTTGTATTGAGTTTTGATAGGCCATTTCCTTATGACCGAAGCCAGGCAAGTCCGCCATCCGGGCCCCTCGTCTATAAAATCCATCGTTTAGGCAGTGCTGGTTGGGAGCTTGCCCAAACTTTGGAGCCAAACGGCAAGCGATACAGTTTTGCGCAACCTTTGCCCGGTGGACGTTGGTTGCTCGTTGAGGGTCGTCTTGCCCCGGATCGATCACCAAATGCTGATATCTTTGACGAGAAGGGCAAACTTCTTTCTTCGATCCTTGCTGGTGATGGAATCAGTCACGTTCAAACAACGTTGGCTGGCGATATCTGGATCGCGTACTTTGACGAAGGTGTTTATTCTGGAGGTGAACTCGAACAGTCCGGATTGGTTTGCCTTACGGAGCGAGGACAACCCTGCCTTCGGTATTGGTTGGACATCGCGGAGCCCAATGGGCTTCCATGCATCGATGATTGCTACGCGATCAATGTTTCTGGCGAGAACGAAGTATGGGCAGCCTATTATTCGCACTTTCCTGTCGTGAGATTGCGCGACAAGAGATTTGACAAAGCGTGGTTGGACTTTCCGGCGAAAGCTGTGAGGGCCTTCGCAGAGGACGCCGATCGGCTTCTCATGACACCAGCGTACCGCCGCGAGGGGCCACTTTATCTGGCGAAGCTACATGATTCTTCAATTGAGGAGATTCAAGTCTTGGATTCGCTGGGACACCCACTCCACTTCGACCTCTCATTTGGTCGCGGTCCGCTTCTGTGCTTTGCTTCGCTCAAGACACCCGAAGATCGGCGCCTTTCCACGATCGATCTGCGTACGTTCTAGTTCGCAGTTCGGACTCCCAGTAAAGCCCTTACCGTCTACCACTGTAAATCCGCCAGAATCGCGCCATAAATTTCCATCCCGCGCCAAAGGTGTCCTAGCCGTAGGTTTTCGTCGGAGCTGTGCTGGTGATTGTCGTAATTCACGATGGGCACGCCAATCCACGGCAAGCCGAAGTCTTCAAAAATGTACATCGGCACGCTGCCGCCTAGCGTCGGAGCAATCACCGCGTTCCCGCCCGTCGCCCCTTGAACCACCTTCACAAGTGCTTTCGAAACCGGCAAATCCATCGGCGTGCGCGAAGCGCGATACCCACTTTCGTTCACGATCTTAGCGATCAGCGGGTGCACGCGGCGCTCCTCCAGCGTCGGCTCCCGGTCAATCACGTAGTAGCCCTGCTTGCGGATGAACCCGGCAATCTGCTCAAACTTTTTCCGCGGATCTTCTCCCTGCACCAACCGTGCATCCAGCGAAGCCTCCGCGCGGTCCGGCACCACGTTCTGCGCCTGCTCTCCCACGTACGCGCTCTTCAATCCGCGAACATTCAATGACGGCAGCGTCAGCAGCTCCACCAGTTTTTTGCCGCCGCCCTCCGGATTCGCAATGCCCAGCGCGCGTTCAAGATCCGCGTCGTTGTCCGGCATTTCCGCAAGTGCCTTTTTCTCCACGTCGCCAAGCGGCGCGACGTCATCGTAGTAGCCCTCGATCAACACCCGCCCACTCGCATCCTTCATGGACGCCAGCAACCGCGACAATTCCATCGCAGGATTTGGCGCCCAATTCCCGTAGTGCCCGCTATGCAGCGCCCGCACCGGCCCGTACACGGTGATGTCGAGTCCAATGTCCCCGCGATTCCCGAAAAAAACCAGCGGACGCCCGCTCTGATGCACTGGCCCATCGCCAGTGATGAGCAAATCGCCGCCCAACAAATTCTTATGCAACTCCAGCGTGCGCTGCAGATTCGGCGAACCAGCCTCTTCCTCGCCTTCCAGCACAACTTTCAGATTTACCGCCAGTGGGATTCTCTTGTCGTGAAGCGCGTCAATCGCCGCCAGCAGCGCCACAATCGGCGATTTGTCGTCAGACGCAGAACGCGCGTAAATCCGCCAGTCATCGTTGTAAATTCCGGGATGCGCCGCGCTGTTCTCCGGGAACGGGATGCGCTTCCCGCCGGCTTCAATCGCCGCGTCGCGCAGCGCCGGTTCAAACGGTTTTCCATCCGTCCACGCCACAGGATCGACCGGCTGGCCGTCATAATGCGCATAAAAAAGCACCGTGCGCGTGGCCTCCGGCGAAATCAGTTTGCCGAAGACCACCGGGCCGCGCCCGGCGATGGACAGTAAATGCGTCTCGATCCCGCGCGCCTCAAGCATCTCCACCAGATGCGCCGCGTTTTTCTGAATGCTCGGCGTGTCGCTGGCAATGTTGGGAATCGAGAGAAACTCGTTCAGTTCGCGGATGATGCGGTCTTCATTTTCCAGCCGGTATTCGCGCACGGCCTCGGCGACTTGAGCGGGGGAAGGAGGAGTTGACTTCTGTGCCAGCGCCGGATACGGTAAAAGGGCAATCAAAAGTGTGACCGCAATGTTTCTCAAACCATCTCTCCTCTGACGCTCCCGGCAGCTTTGCTGCCTGAGAGTACTCGCGCGGGCGCAATTAAGCCCGCTGGCGATTCTATCCGACCTTCTTAGGGTTTGCTTGTTTGCAGCGGTTTTCCCGCGGTGTATCTCTCCCGCGATGTGGATTTGGAGCAGGCGATGAGTGAATTTGCACTCGAAGTAGAAAACCTCGTGAAGATTTATTCAGCCCGCGGGAAGCAGCCCGTCCGCGCCGTGGACGGCATGAATTTCCGCGTCCCGCGCGGGATCATCTTCGGCTTGCTCGGGCCGAACGGAGCAGGGAAGTCCACGCTGTTGCGCGTGCTCACCACGCTCACCCGCCCTACGCAGGGCACCGCAAAAATTCTCGGCTACGACGTGGTCAAGAAATCGATTGAAGTCCGCAAACGAATCTCGTCGGTGATCCAGGAGACGGCGGTCGAACTGTTTCTGTCTGTCCGCGACAATTTGCTCACCTACGCGCGCTTTCAAGGTTTGGACAAAGCCACCGCAACGCGTCGGGCCGACGCCCTGATCGCGGATTTTCAGCTTGGCGCGGAGGTCGACCGCAAAGTGCAGGACTTGAGTGGCGGTTTCCGCCGCCGCGTTCAGGTTGCCAAAGTTTTCATGGTCGAAACGCCGGTTCTCTTCCTCGACGAATTCTCGACCGGGATGGACCCGCTTCTCAAGCGCCAGGTGATGAACCTCCTCCGCGCGGAAGTGGAAAAGGGCAGGACCATCATCCTGACCACGCAAGTCCTCAGCGAAGCCGAAGAACTTTGCGACGACATTCTCATCATCAATAAAGGTCAACAGATCGCTCGCGGCGACTTGAACACGCTGAAGCTGCTCTCCCACGGCGTATATGAGGTCACCCTCACCTTCGACCGCCTGCCGGAAACGATTCAGTCGGAGATTGCCGCGCTGGCTCCCATTCGCTCCACCATCGAAGCCAACACCATTGATCTGGCGCTGAAAACCGAAGAGGGCCGTGTTATGGAAATTGTCAGCGCGCTCACGCACGGCAGGCGCGTTTTGCGCGTCGAAGTGCGCGGCGCGAGCCTCGAAGACATTTTCGTAGAGCTAACCACGCAGCAGGCAAAGGAGACGGCATGAGCGCGCTATCCGCCGTTGTTTACCGCGAAGCGAAAATTCGCGCCACGAATTTCACCTTCATCTTCTGGGATCTCTTTTTCCCGTTGCTCTACATGCTGGTTTTCGGCGTGGGCATCAACTCCGCACTTGGCGCTCCCACAGGGCTTGGCAACGTGAGCTACAACGAATTCTTTCTGGCGGGAATTCTGGCCATGGCCAGCTTTGCCATCGCCTCGAACACCTCTTGGTCATTTTTTCTCGATCGCGATAACGGCATTTTCTACGAGATGCTGACCTACCCCATGAGCCGCAGCGAATATCTGCTCGGCAAGGTCATCTTCAACGTCTGCATCGCCGTGGTGCAAGCCGCGCTCACGCTGGTCGTCGGCCGATTGCTGCTTGGGATTCGCGTGAACTGGCAAAGCTTGCCGCTGTTGCTCGTCGGCATGGCGGTCGGCACGGCCGGCTGGTTTTTCTTCTACGCCATCTTCGCTCTCCGGATCCGCCGCAACGACGTATTCAACAGCGTCACCAGCGTCTTCTATTTTGTTTTCATGTTCGCCAGCTCCATGTTTTATCCGCTGGATCCGCTTCCCGCATGGTTCCGCGTCGCCGCGCTGCTCAATCCCATCACCTGGGAAATCGATTGGCTGCGCTTCACCTCCATCGGCCTCGGCAATCTCCATACGATCTTGCTGGAAGGCGCGGCCTTC
>Ga0210410_10005984_pt1 | contig 10565 bp, 12 predicted proteins | sample IncBWC4MmetaG_FD_161058 | JGI IMG/M metagenome (GOLD analysis project Ga0210410, IMG submission 161058) | Forest soil microbial communities from Barre Woods Harvard Forest LTER site, Petersham, Massachusetts, United States - Inc-BW-C-4-M | ecosystem: Environmental > Terrestrial > Soil >... | reverse complement strand
AACTACGCCGAGTGGGAACCGGATCATTGCAACACGCAGCCAGGTCAAGCGCGGATCGTGGTGTGCGACGACGACACGGATGTGCGGGCAGTTGTCGGCTCGTCTTTGCGCGACAGCGGCTATGCGGTGTGGGAGGCTGAGAGTCCAGCCCGCGCGTTCGAGATCCTGGAAAGGGAGCAGCCCATAGACCTCCTGGTGGTCGATTATGCGATGCCTGAAATGAACGGTCTGGCTGTCATCGATCGCGCGCTGGCGTGCCACCAGGGGCTGAAGGCCCTGCTGATCTCAGGACACGCGGAAATCCTACACGCGGGTGTCGCGAGCGGGGTTCCGCTCTTGGCCAAGCCGTTCAAGGTTGCTGAGTTGCGCAGGCGGATCGCGGAGTCGCTGTTTGTGTCGTCTCCTGATGCTGACCTGGGTGCGCTCAGCTCTCGGGTCTTGGCGGTCCCGGGTTGAAGGCGGCGAGTGCGGCTCTCGGTCCAACGCAGGAGCCTCGGGTCAACCGACCGATAAAACTGATCTGGCATCCCCACTCCGCACTTTACCTTTTGTTCGCGGTTGGGACGATAGCTTCGGATCGGGATCCTCGGTTCGGAGTGGCCTATGTTATCGGAAAAATCCTGGAATTCCGCGCACGAGCGCTCCTATCTAGTCGCCGATCCGACCAGACGGCCGCTGCCGCCTCTCAACTGGGCACTGTTGACCGTCTTCATCGCCCTTCAGGTTGCCGACGTTGTCACGACCAATTACGCATTGGCGGTCCCGGGCAATTGGGAGGTCAATCCCCTGATGGAGTTCGCCCAGACCCATTTAGGGTCGTCCTGGTGGATACCAAAGATCGTTGCCGCCGGTCTCGCCGCCGCGGTGGTGTCGCACATCCGGCGCCAGTGGCCGGTCGCCTGTGCCGTGTCCTATTACGTTTTGATCGTGTCGAGCAATCTGACATGTCTCTAACCTCGGCACGTCCCGGTTCCTCAGTGCTGCCCCACCAGCGGGACGGTCACCTGGCTTTTCAGATTGAAAGGCTCGAAAGGCAGCAGGCCTGGTGCAGCGAAGCCAAAGGTATGGTGGGCGCAAACGGTTATTGTGGCGGGTGTGGATGTCTGGTCCTCCCTCACCGATATTTCAATATTCGCCGCCTGATAGGAGGATAGAACCTGCTGTGCCAGCGCCGCAACGCAATTGGCGAGCGGGGTGTTCGACGGTGCCGGACACGATGGAGTTTGGCTCTGGGCACCGCAACTGGTAGGCGGCGCATCATTGCTGATCATCGCAAAGCGGCCGGCCTCCTGGATAGCGAGCAGCATTGTGTTCCCGGTCCATAACACCCGCCCGAACTCGATGCTGCCGACAATCAGCAACAACAGTGCCGAGAGGATGATGCTGGCCTCGACGGCCGCTGAACCTTGATCATTGGGATATCGCGAAGATCGAGCCTGGATCACTGCAGGCGAATCTCGGTCGTAGAACTCAAGAAATGCGGAAGCCCCAGCCAAGACATGAGCGGAGCCGCAGCCTGATGCGCGGTGATCCGCATGAAGACCCGGTTGGGGCCCTGACGACCGACCGTTGCACACGACTCGCTGCAGGCGATGGCGGTACCGTCATCGCATTCGCAGCTCTGAGGAAAGCTTGCCGGAAAAGAGAGCGGAGGATTGAAGCTCATCGAGGTCTGCATCGCGTCCTTGATGCCCGTCAAATCGGCGGAATGAAATCTTGCATATTCGGCGCCGATGCGGGTCGCGCCGGCCAATGCTGCGGACTGTTTGATCAGAGATCCGAAATCGACAGTAGCGGCGATGATGAGGAGGATGATCGGCACCGTCACCGCAAATTCTGCGGCAACGCCTCCACGGCAGCCAAGTGAGTGCCGAGCCCAGAGCCGCGGACGTCGCCCGGTCTCGCTACCTCGTCTCACGAGGATCTCATTCGACGAGGGCTGCAGTGTAGACCGCCGGCCGGCCGCTGAGCCCTGCGCCGGCGCAACCGGAGGCCGCGAAGCCGGCGGTTCCGTTGGTCCCGACCCGACCTGCTATCAGCAATGTGCAAGTTGCACCCGGATTGCCCTGGAACCGCACCTTCGTCGTCGGGAAATAGAGGAGCCCGGTCAGGTTCATGGTGGAACCTCCGGCCAAAACACTATCTGGGGTATTTCCGCCGGCAGGTATCGCCAGCGGGTCCTGGATGAAAAGCAGTCCCGAAAAGATCCCCGAACTGGGCGCACGCAATGTTACGATAGCCCCGCTGTTGATCTGAACATTCCTGACTGCCCCCACGCCGGCGCTCGTGAGGACGATCGTGACACCGTTGGTGCCGCTGCAAGTCGTGCAAGTAACCGTCGCGCCCGAGGCAATCCAAAAATTTCCTTCCGTCACGTAATATACGCCCGGCGTCAGATCGATGCCGGCGGTCGGCCCAACCGTCATCCCCCCGCTGAAGTGCCCGGGAAAGACCTTTGTGGTTCCTGTCGACCAGGTATTGACCGCCGCGATCGTCGCAGGGACCTGGCTGCTGAGAAACGCATGTGTCAGCGTGTCTGCGTAAGGGTCGGGGATCCTCGGCGCACCGATCAGCGTGCGCGGGGTCGGGCTGAATTCCGGTGGTGGTGCGGCCGGGTCGATCGGGTTTCCATGCAAGGAGATCTGACCCGGAGTCACTAGGGTTGAGGCGCTCAACAGTCCTGTCTGACTGCGGATGTCGATGGCGTTACTGCTCGTCGAGTTTGCCGCGATCGCACACCCAGTCGCATCGAGATGAGAAGCGCTGTCGACCTCTGCCCCCGTACCCGTGGTGGATAGGGCCAGTACACATACGTCGTCGAGCACGCCGAGTACCGCGACGGCCTTGCTCACAATTGTGACGGCGGGCATGAAGATTGATCCAAACACCCTTTCCGAGCGCTGCAAGAATACTGCGACCCCGTTGGGCACAATGCTGTTGCTGTAAGGATAGACGACCTGAGGAGCGGTTCCCGTATAGCCATTGCGCGCAGCGGCCTCGCTCACCGCAGGCGCCAGGTCTCCAGGGACATCAGTTTTGCCGGCAATGATTTCGTGTGCTGCAGCGATCGCGGCCGCGTCGGCGGCCGACTGACTCTGCCATTTCATCATGTACCATAGGCCGGTCTCGACTCCCAGCGTCTGAAAACCTATCAGCACGGGAAGGGCAGCGGCAACAATGGCCGCCGTGGCGCCTCGGTTGTCGCGCAGAAATCGAGTGATCGCGTCGAGCGGCGCATGGGCGCGCCGGTTTAGCTTTATGACCCAGTTCTGCTGCAATTAGGCAAGCCGATCAGGAAACCCGCCCCAACGCGTCCAAAATACGCAGCACCAGGGGCGTTCCGATGACCATCATCAGCGAAGGGAGAACGAAAATCATCAGCGGCAGTGTCAACAGGACCGGCAACCGCGCCGCACGCTCTTCGAAGCGGGCCAGCCGGTCGATGCGCATCTCCGCGGCGAGAATCTTCAGGGATTCGGTGAGAGAGGTGCCAAACTTGATCGACTGGTTCAACGTGACGACCATGCTGCGTAGGCTCGCGAGCCCCGTCCGCTCGGCCATGTTTTCCAGAGCCTGGGTGCGAACCGGCAAGACGCGCATTTCTGTCGCCGTCGCGGCAAATTCTTTGGAGACTTCGGTGTTGCAGGGGCGCAGAAACTGACCTACTTGCTCGATCGCGTGATCGAGGCTAAGGCCGGCCTGGGTGCAGATGACGAGAAGATCGAATGCATCGGGCATGCCGTTTTCGAGGCGAATGCGACGGCGCGTGGCCAGCCGCGAGAGGACGACCTCGGGGCAATGCCAGCCGAGAATACCGGCACCGGCGAGAACGATTAATTTTACTGTGAGCGCGTCGGCGTATGACTGCCGCCACTCCAGCAGCATCCAACAGAGCGGAACGAGCGCGGCTGCAGAGCAGAACTTGGCCGTGATCAGGGCGGCAAGATGGCCATGCCCCTTGATACCGGCGGCGACAAGGGCGGATAGCAGGCCCTCCTGCTTGGCGGTACCGACGATCTTCGTTACTGCAATCTCGGCTCCAAGCCGCTGGTACCAGGGAGTGCGCGGAATCCGGGCCGTTTCCCTCCCATGGTGCAGATATCTGCGTACCGCCCCCAAAAGGCGCTTTTCTCGGTCCTCGCGCGTTCCGATCCGCCAGAGGTTGAGCGCTGAAACGAGAGCTGCGGCAAGCGACAGGATAACGATGCTCGTATCGAGCGACCCAAATTGCATCTCGCCGAGGCGCAAGGTGAGATATGTCTCGATCGGGGCGCCCGGCGCTGTGATGTCCAAAGCGGCGAACATTGTTAGCGCAGGCTCCTGCTGATCATCGCCTTCATCACAGCGATACCCAAAAGCAGGCTAACCACCGCGATTCCCAACATGAAACGGCCACGAGGGTCGACGAACAGGGCCGACATCACCTGCGGGTTGATGACGAACAGCCCGAGCCCCGCCACAAAGGGCATCGTCGCCACGATCCCAGTCGATGCCTTCGTCTCGGCAGTAAGGGCCCGGGCCTTTATGCGCACCGCTCTGCGCTGCCGAATAATGGTGCTGAGATTGGCAAGCGTCTCGGCAATGCCGCCGCCCGTCCGCCGCTGTATGAGAAGGCTAGCGACGAAGAAACGAAAGTCGGGCACGCGAATCCGCTCGGCGGCGTCCTGCAGCGCGTCTTCGAGCTCGACGCCAATGCGGGTCTCACCCAGCATCCGTTCGAATTCGGTGCTCACGGCGCCGCGAACATCACTCGCCGCAGCCTCGATCGCCTCGAGGATCGGCAAGCCGGCCCTGACTGCGCGGACGATGAGATCGAGCGCGTCCGGGAAAGAGTCTAGGAACTGACGCTGGTATCGACGTTGCACGAAGCGCACCAGAAGGAAGGGAGCATACAGCGCGGCTGCGCCCGCCAGAACTATCGAGAGACCCGCCGGAGTTCGCATTATGCCGGCAACGCAACCGACTATCGCCGCCGCGAGGCTTCCAGCCGCGACAAGGTGAGCCAACCCGATCCGACCCCCAGTCCCTGCAAGTGCGACATCTAGGCGCGCCAGCAGCACCGCAGGCAGCGCTTTGCGGCCCAGCCGGGGTCTGCGTAGGGAAACGATAGCCGGGTCGGGGCTGGATCTCGGTTCTGCGATCGCCCTCAATCGCGGTTCGAGGATTGCCTTGCGGCGCTCGGCGCGCAGCACCCAGAACAGCGCCGCACCGAGCAGAATCGTCGAGCCAAGGGCAGCGAAGAAAATCTGCTCGTGCAATTTAGGCGGCTCCGATGTCGAGTGCCGCCAGCAAGCTGCGGCTGAACCCGTATCGTGCGGCGCGTCCTACAAAATCTGGCCGCATCCGGGTCGACACGAAGTCGCCTTCGATAGTGTTGTCGTTCGGCTCGCCGCGATAGTGGAAGGCGAACAACTCGCGGGTGGTGATGACTTCGCCTTCCATGCCGGCAATCTCGGCGACGTTCTGGACGCGCCGGATGCCGTCGCGCATGCGCTCGATGTGCACGATGAGGTTGAGCGCGCTGGCGATCTGCATGCGGATCGCCCGCAACGGTATGCTGAGGTTGGCCATCATCACCATATTTTCGAGGCGAAAGAGCGCGTCGCGCGGCGAGTTGGCGTGGATCGTCGACATCGAGCCGTCATGCCCGGTGTTCATCGCCTGCAGCATGTCGAAGGCTTCGGCGCCGCGCACCTCGCCGACGATGATGCGGTCGGGCCGCATGCGCAGCGCATTGCGGACGAGCTCGCGCTGCGGGATGTGGCCGGCCCCTTCGATATTGGGCGGCCGCGTCTCCATCTGCACGACATGCGGCTGCTGCAGGCGCAGCTCGACCGCGTCTTCGATCGTGACCACCCGTTCGTCTCGGTCGATGTGTTGCGAGATCGCGTTCAGCAATGTCGTCTTGCCGGAGCCGGTGCCGCCTGAGATCAATATGTTGAGCCGCGAGCGCGCGGCAATCTGCAGCACCCTCGCCATCTCGGTCGACAAATTGCCCTGCCCCACCATTGCGTCGAGAGTGAGAGGCTCCTTCGGGAACTTCCGGATCGAGATGGTGCCGCCGTTGAGCACCAGCGGCGGCAGCACGATATTGACGCGGCTGCCGTCGGGGAGCCGCGCATCGACCATCGGGCTGGCCTCGTCGATGCGTCGGCCGACCGCGCCGGCGATCCGCTGCGCGATATTGACGAGATGCTGGGCATCACGAAACCGTGCGGCAGTTTTTTCGAGCTTGCCGCGGCGCTCGACGTAGACGTCAAACGGTCCGTTCGCCAGGATGTCGGTAACCTCGTCGTCATCGAGGAATGGCTCAAGCGGCCCCAGCCCGATCATGTCGTCGCTGAGGTCGGCGGCAAGCGTCGCTTCCTCGAGCTTATTGAGCTGCGCCCGATCCTCGGTAGCTATTTCGCTGACCAGCTGCGCGACTTCCCCGCGAAGACGCGCGCGCGGAATGCGGCCCGCTACTGACGGGTCTATCCTGGTCATCAAAACCGCCCGGATCCGCTCTTTCAGTTCGCCGAGCAACGCAATATCGGCGGACGGGGGAGGAGGCCCGACCGGGGTAGATGTTACGAGCGTCAGACCCAGACGTCGCGTTCCACTCACGGGAGGTTCGCTTTCGGTTGTCACGATCAGTCCAGCCTCACCATGGAGTGTACTTCGCCGGCTCTACTAAGGCTGCTTTACCGCTGCAGATTTACTACCGCGAATCACCTCCACCGACGGCCGCTCGGCGGTTACCGCCCGGTCTGGGCGCGCCGCGTCGATAAGCGCCGGCGAAACGTCTCCAGCCCAGGTAGACCTGACGCCCGCCGTCCTGCTCGACGCAGGAGGGAAGGCTGCCCCACTGGCGTCGGCGGTGATGATGCTGCGCAATGTCAGGGACAACTTGCCCAGCTCCACAGCTACATTGATCTTCTCCGCTTGTTCCTGCGTCACTTCCAATGTCACCGTTCGACCGAAACCGTTACCTGCTCCGGTGAGCTTTGGGTCGATCGCGTCGACTGCCAGAACCCGCAGGCTCTGGACGACCGTCTCGCTGACGGACCGACGGGCGAGCAACGAGTCGTTCTTGAAACTTTGGGTCAGTACGACGTCGACGCGATCACCCGGGTACAACAGACCGGTGCTCGCTCCCCCAGTAGTCACCGGGATTGCGATCGCCCGTGCTCCAGGGGAGAGCACAACCTGCAGAAAGTCGCGATCGCCTGGCTTAACTATCCCGTCGCGTCTGATCGATTCCCCGGTCGCTAGGCCGAAGCGCAGAGCCGCGCCGTAGACTTCTGTGCGGAGTTGCTGATCCATCTCGAGGGTGGTGTTGCCAAGCCCACCCGCGGCGCGAAAGATTTGGGCAGGCTCAGGACCATTTGTCGGCTGCCAGTTGAGGTCTTTGGCACGAAGGAGCGTGCCGGCGGGAAGCGTCGCAGCCGCGACGAGGATCTCGGTCCGCGCGCCCACAGTATCGGCGTTGACCCGTTGGGGCAAAGCGTGCAGCGAAACGATGGCTATCACGCCTAACGAGATCAGAAACAGAAGCGTTAAAATGGTCTTGGCAGGCATGGTCAGTCACTCGCCATTGCGGCATTCACAACACAGGTCTCAGGATCAACATGACAACGGCGGCGCTGGCGACCGCGACGCCGTAGGGGACGGTCGGGCGCATCGGCGGCCCGCTGCAGCCCGCTATTGTCCCCTGTGCGCTGTGCCGGCGGTGCAGGCGGAGCCGGTCCCGAGTAATAATCGCCAACGCCAGCACTCCGCCGCACAGACTCATGAGCAAGAGAAAGTCGAACATGTTATGAAAGCCAATAAGCATTATCGTTGCGCTGATGAGCTTCGCGTCGCCACCACCAAAAACACCCCGCCAGAAGAGCAGGAATGTGACTGCGAACACCGCTGCACTCGCTACCAGGGTATGACCGGCCGCTACTGGATCATCAGCGAGTAACATTCGCGCCAAGCCGAGTATGGCGATGGCAGCCGCGAGGGCATTGGGGATGCGCCGCGTCCGCACATCGCCATAGGCGATGGTGATGAGCATCCCAATTGCGACAGCCACGACTATTGTCTGCACCGGATTAACCGGAACCAGATTCACCCTGGGACGGCGCGTGGGATCCAGGATATCGCCTCACGACCCGCGGCTCGCGGCGCTTACGGGTTGGGGATTATGACGTTTGTGTTGAGGGTGGTCGCGATGTTATTGAGGAGGTTGCTGAGGCCACCACCAAGCGCTTGTGCGCCAACGGCGATCGCGAGGGCGATAAAGACCACGAGCATAGCGTATTCCGTAGCCGTGGCACCGCTTTCGTGCCGGTAAAAGCGCTTGACCAGAGGGAACATATTCCTTCTCCTCTAAGGGGTGCAGTGAGGCCTTGTGGCCAGTGCGCATGATTTCGGTATTGCCACTTGCCATCGCCGTTTTAACCATGATCGCATCAACGCGCTGTCCAGTGCGTCGTCAGAAAACCGTCCCTTCCAAAAGATTTGATTAGATTTTGACGCTATTGTGCATGAATTTTCGTGCTGCCGGACCGCCCTGTCTGACTGGCCGCGTCGGCCGGGACAATCAATCTGCTATTACGGGAGTTCGGCGAATAAGCGCCTATCACGCAGCAGCAGCGGTTGCGGTCGGAAGCGAAACAGGATCGTGGTTTGCAACGGGCCGCGGTCAGATGCCGGACCAGCGCGCGCGCTCGGCAACCCGCTCCTGGTAGGCGTCGATTCTGTCCTCGAGTACTCGACAAAGCGCACTCAGACCGCGCGCCCGCAAAGGCGGCAGTAGATCCTTGTATCGGATTGCGCGGTCACCAATCGGCTGGGGGACGGCCTGATCCCATAATTCGACCGGGGTCAGGCTGGCTCCGAACGCCGTCGTCTCCTCCACGCCGGCGGCCAACAGTTCGAGGCGGGTCCGCAAGCACTTCTCGCAGTGCCCGCAATTGGGTCGATCACCGATATTGTCGGGGCAGACGCGCAAAGCGGCGAGCGCTGTCGGCCATTGGGCAAGCTCGCGCACCTTCTCGAGGCGAGAGAACCGCGAGCCGTCGTGGATCACCGTTACGCGCTGGCTTGAAAACAGGCCGTCGACGGCGGGATGCGATCCGACCGGTACAGGATGGGATACGTGGTAGGTACCGCCGATGAAGAGAAACGCAGGGCCGAGCGTCGCTGCGTGACCGACAGCGGCTAGGGCCGCACCGTTGTGCCGATTGGCCCAGAAACCCGGTTTTGAGGGCAGATGACGCAAGTTGGTTCGGCATCGAATGAGCCGCAACCCGGTTTCGGCCGCCACGGGCTCAAGCCGCGCGAGCGCCATTCGAAAATGCTCGTTCTCGGGCCTGCGTGCCCGCTTTCCGATATCAAAGCCGTGGACGAAGAGTGCCTCGCGAATATAGGCAGGATCACTCGGGCGATAGAGCTGCCGGTTGCGCAGCAGCATATGGAGCCCGTCCACGCCGCCCGATAAGCAGGCGACGGCGCGGCGCGGCGTCGTCAGATCAATGGCTCGTCCGCCTGAGAGACTCTCGATCACGGGTGCCTGGGGAGGCATCCCGCCCCAGCTCGCCCACCAGGCATGAGCAGTGCGCAGTCCCTCCACCAGCATCGGGCATGGATGCCCTTCGATCCGTACCCTCGCTTCTCCGTGTAATGCAGCGAGCGGAAAACACCCGGCGAGGAACGCGTCCGCACAGGGTTCATCAAATTCGCATGGTTTGGTTGTGTTGCCGTCATCGACTTCGAATGAAAGGACTTGTTCGGGGTAAGCCCGATCCTCCCACTCGATTGTAGCGGAGATGATCCGCGCGTTCGCGACAGCTATGGCAAGATCGCGAATTATCATGAAGGTTCGTCCATTAGCCGACACAATTTTGCCCTAATATGGTTAATTACGCTTACATGCGTCAAAAAAGTGTCCAATCTGGGTCATATGGAATTGGATTGGCACACTTGGCGGATGATTCGGTTGACAGGACGCGCGTTGGCAATACGCGCGAGCCCCTTGCCACACGACCAAGTGCAGCGGCTCAAACGGATGATTCAGGACACAGCCGCAACGGCAACGGGCAATGGCGATCCTGGTGTGCTAAGACAGCATTGTCTAATTGACAATCATGGCAGCCTATGATATCGATCAGACATCCAGCCATTATCAAACATAGGGCGGAAACTGGATCCACCAGGTAGTGCTATATTGGCAATTATTGCCGCTGTATCACAAAACAACGGAAAACAGCGGCAGAACAGCGGGCGGTCTCGCTGTTTTTCAGATCGCCGAGGCGGCGGCGCCCCAGGATTTCCGCGGAGAACGAGATGTCGATCGCTGATAATTTATGGGAAAACAGCAAAAACAGCGGGAACCGTCGCGCGGCCGCCTATTTTGTGCATCTTATGAATGCGTCTGAGCACTAGCGCCGTATGCCTTCCACCGAGTTCTCGCGATGATCCGACACGCATTCATGAGGAAGCGTCATGAGCGATGAACTCCCGACCGCCGCCCGCGTGTCGGATCCCGGCATTCGCGCGCTCTACCGGCTCGAAACCCGTTGGCAGGCTTGGCTCGA
>Ga0210410_10005983_pt1 | contig 10566 bp, 8 predicted proteins | sample IncBWC4MmetaG_FD_161058 | JGI IMG/M metagenome (GOLD analysis project Ga0210410, IMG submission 161058) | Forest soil microbial communities from Barre Woods Harvard Forest LTER site, Petersham, Massachusetts, United States - Inc-BW-C-4-M | ecosystem: Environmental > Terrestrial > Soil >... | reverse complement strand
TCTTGGCGCGGTTGTGCGGCCAACATCGCTGGGGCTGCCCGGCGCGGCGCTTGGTCTGGTGGGAATTTTTCTTCCGGGCATGCTGCTGCTCATCGGCACTCTGCCGTTTTGGGAGGCCTTTCGAACGGCTGCCAGCGCTCAAGCGGCCATGCGCGGTATCAACGCGGCAGTGGTTGGATTGCTGGGCGCCGCGCTCTACAACCCGGTCTGGACCAGCTCCGTCAGGACATCGGGAGATTTTGCCGTGGCGCTGGCAGGCTTCGTGCTGCTGACCGTGTGGCGCGCGCCGCCGCTGCTGGTGGTGATCATCGGCGCCATCGGCGGCATCGCATTGGCGGTGGCCGCCGCATGAGCGGCTGGTTCACGAATTCGCGGCGCCGGGCTTGACTTCCCTGTACTTTGCGATACAAAGTAAACCGCAAGTGCACATAGCAATCATCATGGATGGGAACGGCCGCTGGGCGGCGAACCGAGGACTGCCGCGCACCGCCGGCCACGTGCAGGGCGCAAAAGCGGTCGATGCCACCGTGGCGGCGGCGGTCCGTGCGGGCATTGATGTGCTGACCTTGTACGCCTTCTCGGCCGATAACTGGAAGCGGCCGCCGGCAGAAGTCAGCGCTCTGATGGACCTTTTCGGCCGCTACCTGTTTACCGAAACTCGTCGTTGCGCCGAGCGGTCCATACGCATCAACGTCATCGGCCGGCGCGATCGGCTCTCCGCCAGTCTGGTCCGGGCGATTGAGCAGAGCGAGCGGTTGAGCGCCGACGGCGAGGCCATGCTGCTGCGCATTGCGGTGGATTATTCCTCCCGGCACAGTATCGTGCAGGCCGCGCGCCGAGCGCAGGAAGCCGCGGAAATAGAAGAATTTACCCGTCTAATGCAACAAATAAATCACTGCGTAACCACGGCCGGCGAGGTCGATTTATTGATACGTACCGGCTCTGAACAGCGCTTGAGCGACTTCATGCTGTGGGAGTGTGCCTACGCAGAACTCTATTTCAGCGACTGCCTGTGGCCGGATTTCGATGAACGCCAGTTTTCAATGGCGCTTGAAGAATATGCCGGGCGACATAGACGATTCGGAGGTCTGATCGCTCAGCAAGGATAGACGCGGCGAGGCGGGCGGCGGTCGCAAGCGGCAATCTCGATCATTTGCGCAATGGCCACATTCTTCGCAGTACACCGTCATGCTTGATGAATTGGTGCCATAGCGCGGCTGCGGCGTGAGCGGCCGCCAGCGCAAATACGCAGTATGCAAGATAGCCGTGGATATCTTCGGTGGGCTCGAAAATCGCGCGATTCTTCGCCACGCCAAAATTCAGCTGGGCCATGCCTAAATCAAGCGACCTGCCGTGCCAAATGAAAGTTACGATGCCAAAAATGGGGATCACAAAAAGCAGCGCATACAAACTCAAGTGAACCACGCGCGCCGCCCGGCGCATCGCTGTGCTCATGTCCGCCGCAGGGGGCGGCGGGGGATATCTCAGCCGTCCTACGAAGCTCAGTATCAGCAGTATCCACAGCGTCAATCCAATCAGCGCATGTATGTTTATCCAAAATGCCTGGCTGAGTTTCGGCCACGAGTCATGCAACAGCCCCAATGTGCCGACGACCACGACCAGTACAAACAAAAGCCAATGCAGGGTGATTGCCCAAGACCCGTAGCGCTTTACCTCGGCCGGAGACACTGGCAGCAACACATCTGAATTACGCACGGGGCACCCTAAAAATTTGTTGAATGATAACCTACGCCAAACAGTGTGCCCATCCGCAGGGCTCACTCTGCGGCACAAAGTACATGCAATGGCGGTTTTTGCGCAAGTCGTATGCATGGATGGGATGGATCCTGGCGGCCGCGACGGGCCGCGCGGCGTCGGATGCAGTGCCCATGAGTTCTTTAAAAAATCGTAAAGCAGCGCCTCGAAACGGCGTGCTATGTTGATTTCCGAGCTTTGCGCTGCGTCCATTACGAGGCTGGCCGTGCGATTGAATCTAACACTAATTTGCCTGGCGTGGGGTGCGCTCGCCGGATGCGCCTCCGTAAAACCGGCATCCCTGCCGCGCGACGTGCCCGCCGCATTCGAAAACGCAGCAAGCGCGCAACCGGTGCAGTGGCCTGCGCAGGAGTGGTACCGCGATTTTTCCAGCGGCGAACTCAATTCCTTCGTCGATCTGGCCGTCAAAGACAATTCGGATCTGGCGATCGCCCGCGCCCGGGTGGCGCAGGCTGACGCGCGGGCGCGCCAAGCCGGGTCCCCGCTTCTGCCGAGTGTCGATGGCGCCGGCAACGCCAATTACCTTGCCGGTCATTCATCACAGGGCGGCGGCCACGAACTCGATTGGTCAGCGATGCTCACGGCCAGCTACGAAGTGGACTTCTGGGGCAAGAATCGAGCGGGCGCCGAATCGGCGCGATTGCTGGCCGGTGCATCGCGCGCGGAACGCGACACGGTGGCCCTCACCATCCTAGCAGGCGTGGCGAACGCGTATTTTGAAGTTCTCGCGCTTCGTGAACGGCTGACGATTGCGCAATCCAACAGCGACGCCGCGAGGCAGTTGCTGGAAGTCGTGCAGGCGCGCTTCAATGCGGGTGCCGCGAGTCCGGTGGAACTCGCGACGCAGCAGGCGACGTTCGATGCCGCGCAGATTGCGACCACGGACTTGCGACAACGCGAGGCTGAGGCGCGCGCAGCACTGGCACTGTTGCTGGGACGAGTTCCGGAGAACTTCGATGTGGCTGCCAAGCCTCTGAACTCGCTCACGGAACCGCAACTCGCCGCAGGCCTACCGTCCGAGTTGTTGACCAGACGCCCCGATATCCTTCTCGCCGAAGCGAATCTGCGCTCCGGGCACGCCGACCTTGTCGCCGCTCGCGCCGCGATGTTTCCCAGTTTGAATCTCACTGCCGGGGCCGGGCTGCAAAATCCCGCGTTGCCCGCGACCGTGTTGACCATCCCGGGGGTGGGGCCGTCCTTTGCCTTGGGTGCGAACCTGATCCAGCCGATCTTCGATCATGGACGACTGCGAGCCCAGCGCGATGAAGTGCAGGCCAAGGAGTGGGAACTGCTGTTGGCCTACCGTGCTGCGATCATCGCCGCACTCACCGATGTCGAAAATGCGCTTGGCGCGATTCATCACTTGGATCTCGCCCGCGAATCTCAACTTGGCAATGTCGCGCACAGCGAACGCGCGTTCGAGGGAGCAAAACTGCGTTACCAGGCAGGATCGGGTGACTTTCTGACACTTCTCGAGGCGCAGCGAACGTGGTACGCAGCGCGCGATCAGTTCATTCAATACCAGCTCGCGCGCTTGCAGTCTCTGGTAAGCCTGTGCAAGGCGCTCGGCGGAGGCTGGAGTCAGGGCCAACAGGGCATGGCGGCCAATTCGACCAAGCGGAATGTCAGTCAATGAAAGCGTTAGGACTGGCGTGTTGCGCGACCTTGACGATGCTGCTTGGCTGTCACAAAGCACCTGCGGTTGCGGACAAATCCGCCGAAGATAAACCCGCCGAGGAAGCCGCGGAAGGCGTCGCTCTGAAGCCGGACGAAATCAAGAAAATGGGCATCGTCACAACCGAGGCGAAGTCGGTGATGCACATTCCCGAAACTGGCGGCTTTGGGACGGTCATTGCGCATGAAACGATTGCCCAAGCGGTTGCGGATCTTGCCACTGCGGTGGCCATCGAGCGTCAGAGCCGCTCGGCATTGGCGCGCGCGCAGAAACTGGCTGGAACGCCCGGCGCCATGCCGGTGGAAACTCTAGAAACCGCCGAACGCCAGGCGCAGGTCGATCAAGCGGCTCTGCAGCTCGCCGAGCGGCGCCTATCCTCTACGATCGGACAAAATCCGCCCTGGCAAGCCCGCGACAGCAGCCCTGAGCTCGCCGAGCTGGCCGCAGGTCATACCAAACTGGTGCGCGTGACTTTTTCGCTCGGGTCGCTCGGCAATTCAAATCCGGTCGCATTGCGTTTGGCGCGAATCAACGCGGCGCCCGGCGCAAGGAGCTGGGAGTCGCGCTCTGTGTGGAGCGCGCCGGCGGATGCCAGCATCCCCGGTAAGAGTTTTTTTGTCTTACTCAAGGGTAGCGATGCCGGCGAAGGTGAGCGCCTGCTCGCCTGGGCGCCGGTCGGCAGCGCGGAATCCGGCGTGCAAGTGCCCGCGGCGGCGGCGGTGATCAGCGGCGGTAAGTACTGGTGCTACGTTGAGGAAAAGCCCGGCAATTTCGTGCGCACCGAAATCGACACGAGCATGCCGACCGCAGAGGGCTACTTCGTGAAGGAAGGCCTATCTGCCGGAGACAAGATTGTAACCAGCTCCGCAGGAACGCTGCTCGCGCGTGAGTTGAATCCCAGCGCCGCAGCCGACTAGCCATGATACGAGCACTTGTCGCACTGTCCGTACGCCATTACGGAGCGATCAGCGCGCTGACGCTGCTGGCATTGATCCTGGGGTCATGGGGTGCGTTGCAGGCGCCCCTGGATGTGTTCCCGGAATTCGTGCCTTCGCAGGTCGACATACAGACCGAAGCGCCCGGATTCGCACCGCAGCAAGTCGAAGAGTTGGTCACGAAACAAGTGGAGAACGCGGTCAACGGCTCGGCCGGTCTCGCCACCCTGCGCTCCGAATCAATCCCCGGCCTCTCCGTCGTGAACATCACCTTCAGGGACGGCGTGGACGTGCACATCGCGCGGCAAGGAGTCTCCGAACGTTTGTCGGAACTCGGCAGTTCGCTGCCCGCCGGGGTCGGTACGCCCAAGCTCTCGCCGCTGGTGTCGAGCACGATGGACCTGTTGAAGATAGGCCTGGTATCCGACAAGGTCGATGCCTATGCGTTGCGGGACAACGCCGATTGGATCATCAAACCGCGCTTGCTGGCAGTTCCCGGCGTCGCGCGCGTCATCGTCTTCGGCGGCGACGTGCGTCAAATTCAGGTACTGCCGGACACGCAGAAGCTCTCCAGTTTCGGACTTGCGTTCTCGGAGGTGGCCGATGCGGCGAAAGCCGCCCTGCCATTGCGCGGCGCCGGATTCATCGATCTCGCCGCCCAGCGCGTGCTGCTGCAGTCCCCCACGCCGGAGCCCGACATCAATTCGCTGGGTCAAGCCGTCGTCGGCGTGCGAAACGGTACACCCATCCTGCTGCGCGATGTAGCGACAATAAAAATCGCGCCCGCATTACGGTCCGGCGATTCCCTGATCATGGCAAAGCAGGGAGTACTGCTCTCGATATCAAGCCAGTATGGCGCGAATACGCTGCAGGTAACGCTGGCGATCGAGAAAGTGCTGGCCGACCTGGAGCCGGCGCTGAAAAAACAGGGAATTGCTCTTTACACCGGCCTGCATCGGCCGGCTAATTTCATTGAACGCGCACTGCAGAATCTGAAGGAATCCTTGGCCATTGCCGCGGTGCTGATCCTGGCGGTGCTGTACATTTTTTTGCGCGATATTCGCGCCGCCTTGATCGCGTTCACCGCTATTCCCCTATCCCTCCTGGCGGCGGTCGCGGTGCTGCGGTACATGGGGTTGACGCTCAACACCATGACACTGGGCGGATTTGCCGTGGCCCTTGGCGTACTGGTGGACGATGCGATCATCGGTATTGAAAACATTCTGCGCCGGTTACGCGAGAATGGGCAACTGGCCGAGCCCAAGCCGCGCCTCGAGATCGTACTGGACGCATCGCTTGAAGTCCGAGGCCCTGTGATTTACGCAACCGCGGTGGTCATCGCGGTATTCTTGCCGGAACTATTCACCTCCAGCGTGCAGGGCCGCTTTGTCGGTCCGTTGGCGCTCGCCTTCATTTTTGCGGTGACCGCCTCGCTCATCGTCGCGATGACCTGCACGCCCGCCTTGTGCGCGCTTTTTCTGCGTCAGCACGATGCGCGTCGACAAGCGGGTTGGCTCACGCGCCTCAAATCCTGGCAGGCGGCCGCCGTGCGTGGAGTCGGTGGACATATCAAGGCGACGTTGATCGTCCTGCTGGTCATGGTTGTTGCGGCGGCTGCAGCGCTGCCGTTCCTGGGCGGCACGTTTATGCCGGATTTTCGCGAGGGTCATTTCGTCATGCAGGTCACGAGTTCGGTGCCGGGTACATCGCTCGATGAGATGCTGAGCGTGGGGAGGCGCATCAGCGAGGAGGTGTTGGCGCTGCCCTATGTGCAGAGCGTGGAACAGCAGGTAGGCCGCGCCGAGTTGGGCGAGGATACTTGGGGTCCGCATCGCAGCGAGTTTCACGTCGAGCTCAAAGCCGACTCAACCATCGATCAGGGGGCGGCTCAAGAACAGTTGCGCGAGATATTGCGGCACTACCCGGGTCTGCAGAGCGAAGTGGTTACCTTCCTTGGCGATAGGATAAGCGAGAGCCTGAGCGGGCAAACCGCCCAGGTCGCGATCAAGATTTTCGGCGTCGATCTTGATGTTCTGGAGCGAACCGCGGACAAAGTAGTTGCCTCGCTCGGCAAGGTAAAGGGCATCGTCGACCTGCAATTCAAACGTCAAAGCGGTACGCCCGCTATTTCCATTCACCTCATACCGCAGGCGCTGGCGGCGACCGGACTCAAGGTGCAGGATGTTCTCGATACCATCGAGACGGCCTACGCGGGGTCGAAAGTCGGCCAGACCTTCCAGGGCACGCGCACGGTGGATGTCGTGGTGTTATTGCCGGACGCCCAGCGGCATCAGCCGACGCAACTGCAGAAATTGATGATTGCAACTCCGCTCGGTCCGGTGCCGCTGGCCCAGGTTGCGAATATCGAGGTGGGGCAGAACCGCTACAGCATCGAGCACGATGGCGGCCAGCGGCTGGTCGTCGTGACATTCAACGTGGGATCCGGCTCATTGCAAAGCGTGGTAAATCAGGCGCGGCAGGCCATTCTTAAGGGCGTGGCGCTTCCCGTCGGCGTGTTTCTGGAATTTACCGGCGCAGCCGATGCGGAAATCAAAACCCGCAACGAGCTGATAATGTATTCGGGATTGGCGCTGGCACTCATTGTGATGATACTTTTCATGTCGTTTCATTGGCGCGCCAACGCCTGGCTGGTATTGGCCAACATACCTTTCAGCGTAATCGGCAGTGTGCTGGCGATTGCCGTGACAGGACTGGGCATTTCACTGGGAACGGTTGTGGGTCTGGTGACGGTATTCGGCGTCAGCGCGCGCAACGCAATTCTGCAAATGGCGCATTACGAACATCTGGTTGAAATCGAAGGATGCACATGGAATATTGCGCTTGTGCTGCGCGGTGCGAATGAACGACTGGTGCCCATTTTGATGACCGCCGCGGTGACTGCCTTGGGTCTCGCGCCGCTTGCCATTGGCCTCAATCGTCCGGGCCAGGAGATCGAAGGTCCGATGGCGGTGACGGTGCTGGGGGGCTTGTTGTCATCGACTTTGCTCAACCTGTTGGTTGTTCCGGCGCTGGCGATGCGATACGTGCGTGTGCCGATTCCACGCTAGGTCGCCGAACGGTTATGAGAATTTTGCTGATCGAAGATGACCGCGAGACGGCCCACTATATCTCGCTGGGATTGAGCGGCGATGGACATGAAATCTGCATGGCCGGAAATGGCCGCGAAGGGCTGCAACGCGCGAGTTTGGAAAAGTGGGATTTGCTCATTGTCGATCGCATGCTGCCCGAACTCGACGGACTGAGCGTAGTTCAAGCTTTGCGTCAGGCAGGCACGGTAACTCCGGTGTTGTTTCTGACGACGCTTGGCGGCGTCGATGATCGGGTAACGGGCCTGAACGCGGGGGCCGATGACTACCTCGTCAAGCCGTTTTCTTTTGCGGAACTCCTGGCGCGCGTCGCCGCCTTGGGCCGCCGAACTCCGCGCTTGGCCGTCGAGACGACTCTGACGATTGCGGACTTGGAGATTGATCTGTTGGCGAGAACGGTCATGCGCGGCGGTATCCCGGTTGAACTGCTGCCGCGCGAATTTCGTTTGCTGGAATATTTGGCGAGGCACATGGACCAGACCGTCACCCGGGCGATGCTGCTCGAGAATGTCTGGGATGTTCATTTCGATCCAAACACAACGGTGGTTGAGACGCATATCAGTCGATTGCGAAGCAAGATCGATCGCGGCCAGTCGATCCCGCTGATTCACACGCTGCGCGGCGCGGGCTATACCTTACGTGTCCCGATTTAGAGTAGTCCGAACCTCCAGTTTTCGCCTCGCACTCATGTATGCGACGCTCACGGGGATATCCTTCCTGATACTGTTCAGCGTGATTTTTTTGTCCACCACGCGCTTCATGCGCCATCAGATAGATGACAGTGTCGCGAGTGAAGTCGGCGAGATCCTGGCCGACTCGCCGGGCCGAAGCGTCGATGCCATCCAGGGAGTGGTGCAAGCGCTCGCCAAGCATCCATCGGGATTTTACTACCTGCTGCAGGATGCAAACGGTGCCGTGCGAGCAGGCAATCTTCCCGCCCTCGATCCCAGGGAAGGCATCCGCGAGTGGCCGCAGGTCGCGCAAGGCGCAGGGTCTGCTTTTTCGGCACTTCGCGGTCGCGGCGTCAACTTACCCGGCGCCTACCTGTTCGTCGGTTGGAGCACTCACCAACTGCTCGAGATGGAAGAAATGGTGGTCGGATCGTTTGCTTGGGGCCTGGCAGCGTCCATTGCGCTGGCGCTGGCAGGCGGGCTGATTATGAGCGGACGGCTGATGCACCGAATCGAAACGGTCAGCCAGACCAGCCGCGACATCATCGGCGAAGATCTACAACAACGCTTGCCCGTGACGCGAGCCGGCGATGAATTGGATCATCTGGCCGGCAGCATCAATGCGATGCTGGATCGCATCGCCGGATTGATGAAGGATCTGCGCCAAGTGACCACGGATATTGCCCATGATCTGCGAACTCCTTTGACGCGCCTGCGGCAAAGGCTGGAGTTGGCGAACCATGCGGAGAATGACACCGAGCTGGCGCGCACCACGCTCGCCAGCGCGGTAGTGGAGATCGACTCCATTTTGGCCATCTTCAGCTCGTTGCTGCACATTGCGCAAATAGAGAGCGGGGCACGGCGCCAGGAATTCGCGGTTGTACAACTGAGTGAATTGCTCGCGACGATCGGCGAGCTGTATCGGCCCATGGCGGAGGAGAACGGGCAGGTACTGGTGGAAACGATCGAGCCCGTGTTGATGGTCAAGGGCGAACGCGAGTTGCTGATGCAGCTGTTTGCGAATCTCATCGAAAACGGGTTGCGGCATACGCCGCGTGGATCAACGATCGCAATTCTCGCGCGCCGGGCCGAGCGCTTCGTCTGCGTGAGTGTAGTCGATAACGGCCCGGGTATTCCGCAGCAGCTGCGCGGTAAAGTGCTGCAGCGTTTTTTTCGCCTGGAATCGAGCCGCACCACGGCCGGCAGCGGCTTAGGCTTGAGCCTGGCAAGCGCCATCGTCAAGGTTCACGACGCGACTTTGGAATTGTCGGACGCCAACCCGGGTCTCAATGCCACGGTGCGACTGGAAGCCTCTACATGAGCTTAAGTTCGGACCCCCGCCCCTATAGGTCATTCATAAACCCGGCGGATTGGCATAATATTGGCGCTCAAGTGCGTTTTCCATAAACACTGCTGGGGGATCGTCATGGCGGACAACGTCTACAAAGTAATCGAACTCGTCGGAACCAGCTCGGAGTCTTGGGAGAAAGCGACCGCTGCCGCGATCAACCGGGCCAGCAAGACATTGAGAGACCTAAGGGTTGCGGAAGTTGTCAAGCTCGACGTGGCGCTCAAGAACGGCAAGGTGGAAGCCTATCGATCGCGCATCAGCGTGTCGTTCAAGTACGAGCACAAGAGCTGACGGCCCGCCGATTTAAATAATTGGCGCGCAAAAAAAGTCTCGCAGCATTTGTCAGCGGGTGTTGCTCAGCAATCCCGGCAGCCGCTCGCGGCGCTGGCCATAGGCGTCGCATGCGCAGCAAGAATCTTCAAGGAAGCGAATGATCGCCACGATCCTCATTGCCGGGGGCGGCCAAGCCGGCGCAGAGGCCGCCGATACTTTGCGGCGCGAGGGATACGATGGCCGGCTCATCCTGGTAAGCGAGGAGCCGCAACTACCATATCAGCGGCCGCCGCTTTCCAAGAAATTCCTCGCCGGCGAATTGGAGTTCGACCGCTTGTTGTTCCGTCATCAGTCCTTTTACGATGAGCATAAGGTCGAGCTCAAGCTAGGGGTGCGCGCAATCCGTCTCGACCCTTCCGCACGGCGCGTCTTGCTTTCGGACGGCGAGGAAATTGTCTACGACCGGGCGCTGCTCTGTCTCGGCGCCGTCGCGCGGCAGTTGACCTGTCCCGGCGCCGACCTGGCCGGTGTGTGTTATCTGCGCGCGGTCGCCGATGTTCCTCGCATTCAGGAAGGCCTGAAGCCGGGTGCGCGGGTGGTCATCATCGGCGGCGGCTACATCGGGCTCGAAACGGCCGCGACGGCCCGCAATATGGGCTGCAGCGTCACCGTTCTTGAAATGGCGGATCGGGTCATGAATCGCGTCGTCGCATCGAACGTCTCCCAATACTTCGAGCATGAGCATCGAGCTCAGGGCGTGAAGATCGTGTGCAACGCG